>OLSA01000304.1_pt1 | contig 44347 bp, 39 predicted proteins | sample 1672731 | NCBI WGS metagenome assembly OLSA01 (sample SAMEA3136718, study PRJEB25190) | human gut metagenome | biome: human gut; feature: human-associated habitat; material: faeces | place: Austria | collected 2013
GTAATGGCAGGCGTTTGTGCCGGTGTGGAGGAAGGCGTTGCCTCCGGCGGTTCCGAGGCAGTCGGATCAGGGTCCTCCGCAAAGGCCGCAAGCGGTATGATGAGTATCAAAAGCGTGACAAACAGTACTATCACACGTTTCTTTCGCATGGCTTTATTCCTCCCGAATGATTGTCATGACGCCCGCGTCCATCTCGCACACGGTGTCGCACAGCTCGTCGATATCCCCCTGATTGTGGCTGGCCAGCAGTATGGTCTTGCCTTCGTTTTTCATCCCCTTTATGAGCTTCCGCATCTCTGCCACGCCGTGCTTGTCAAGGCCGTTGAGCGGCTCGTCCAGTATGAGCAGGCTCGGGTTTTCCATTATGGCCTGGGCTATGCCCAACCTCTGCCGCATGCCGAGGGAATATTTCCCCACGGGCTTTTTCATGAAAGGGTCAAGCCCCACACGGCGAATGGCGTCTGCGATCTCGGAAAGGCCGATCTTCTTGTTAAGGGACGCCAGTATTTCAAGATTCTTTACACCCGTCACACCGGGCAAAAACCCTGGCGTTTCGATAATAACACCCAAATCAGGCGGGAAGTCCACGTCCCTGCCCACCCGCTTGCCGTTCACGATGACCGTCCCCTCGGTGGGGATGAGGAAGCCGCAGATGCACTTCATGAGCACGGTCTTGCCGGAGCCGTTGTTGCCCACGATGCCGTGTATCTTCCCCTTTTCAAAATCGCGGGAAACGCTGTTTAATACCCGTTCCTGCCCGAAGGACTTGGATAGGTTTTGAACGCTTATGGCTATCATTTCGTTTCCCATGTTTAGCCCTCCGTTCCGGTAAAGTTGAAGTTATAATTCCGCACCGCCCGAAGGGACAGAATAAAGCACAGGGCAATGAGGAGTGCAAATATAAGATACGTTTGCCAGAGCCTTGGCAGCAGGTCGTAACCGAAGTTGTGCATATGGTAGGTGGCATGGTTCAGCGGAGACAGCCAGCCCACGGCAACGTTTGCCTTGTACATCAGCTCGTCCGGCAGCCTGAATATCGTCTTGATGGTCTGCGGATTCAGAAGAAACCCGAACAGGCTGAACGCGAACACGGAAACTATCCCCGCAAGCTGCCCTTTTTTGAGGTTGAACAGCAGCATTATGAATACCATCAGCAGCGTGTACAGGAGCATGAGCAGGAATATCGTTTCCATGCAGACGTAGGGTGTGCTCATTTCCAGCGTTTTTACCAAGGCTGGCAGGGCCACGGCCTGACCCGCGCCGGAATAGCCCAGAATGGCCGCGGTCTCCGACCACATGTTGCCGATAAAGCTCTGCCGCATGCAGACGAGGGAGGTGGAAACGAGGATGAACGCAAGGTATATTCCCGTTGCCAAGGCGATATACACCGCCTGCCCCGTGAGCCAGGTCTTGCGGTCTATGCGCATGAGGTAAAAGGGCGTGCCTGAATTGATGAACGGCATATCCGCAAAGAGCAGCAGGAGGAGCAAAGAGGAGAGCAATATGGAGTTGCTGTCCCCGAACGTCCACACAAAGGCTTCCACGAGCTGCATGGTGGTATCGTATTCCTTGGCGAACTTCACCGCCTTATCCGAAAGCAGGAAGCACAGCACGAAGGCCAGGCAGAAGGTGATAACGATGCGGGGGTTTTTGTGCCACCGGCGGAAGTTGTACTTGGTTACGGCAAGGACCCGTTTCAGCTTCATATGCGCTCCAGCCTCCTTTTCGCGGCGTATGCGAAGGCGAGGGCCATGAGCACGCTGAACTCGATGAGCAGCACCGCCACCCCGATTTTGCCGAACATCCACCGGGAGGATGGGGCGAGCCATTCCCGGGGATAGAGCACGAACAGCCTGTCAAAATACCGTTCATACAAGATGATGAACAGATAAAACAGCACGAACGGCGAAGCGTAGGCCATGTATTTGCTGTTGGTGAGGGTGGCGAAGGTCAGCCCCACGAGCGACCAGAAGGCGCCGGATGCGAAGAACATGAGCACGGTTTCAATAAGGCTGCCGAAGTAATTCGGCACGCTTTCTCCGGGCTTGGGGTAAGCCTCCATGGGCAGAAACAGCAGTGCCGCAAAGCCGTAGGCGATAAAAATCCCCAGCACCAGCACCAACCCGCCGGAAACGGCGCAGGCCACGGCCTTTCCGGCGATATACCGCGGCACGGTGGTGCGGGGCAGGTATTCCTTTATGAAGCCGCTCTTAACATCGTCAATGAAGGACGCGGTGTACGGCAGAGCCGAAAGGATGGGCAGGGCCAGCGCCATGGCCTCGGAGAAAAGGGCGCTCATGATAAGGTCGCTGTGGTAGCCGGGGGAGAGCAGCTGCTCCGACAGGAAGCCCGACAATATGCCCTGAACGGAGGAAAGGAGCAGCACCAAAGCTGTGCCTAAAGTGCCGACAAGAAAGCCACGGCTCAGTATGGCCTGCCGGAGGCCGGCGCGCAAGGATTTTTTCATGTTTTTCTCCCTCCTTTCCACGGTTTTGGGTAATAGGAAAGCAGGCATAGCGGTTTTCCATGCGGTCATGCCTGCTCTTTAGTTTTATGTTATGTATCAGTAACCTTTATCTAAATCGATTATGCTGCCGTCTATGGCATTTATGGCAAGCAGAATAATAGGGGCTTCTGGCCAGCTCTTTGAAACGCCTCCAAGAAAGTCATAGGATATGTCGCCAGTAGGCCCCGCAGCGAGGTTATGCCCATAAAATACCCATGCAGGAACGAGCAGTCCCGCCGTGTCGTCACTGTTCTGCTCCCGTACTCGAAGAAGGCACAGCTCGATATCGTCTATGTTAACTTGAATGGTGTAGTCTGAGCTGTATTGCGTACTAAGCATAGCTTCATACGTTACTTTGACCATGCTTTCAAATACACTGATGATCTCATCAAATGTTTTCAGTGTTGCATTTTCCTGAACTACATCCCCGACATCTATGGGATTTGCCCATGTTGCGGAAACGATGCCACTGTTATCCACAGTAAAACAGATATACTCATACATCCATGGAACGCTGAATCCTTCGCTCCCGTTTCCACCATCCCGCATATATGTCGCCAATGGAATATCGTTGGTTTTACGCGAATAATAGAATTGATAAGCATAGTTTTCAGCGGGAGCTTTCGGCCCTTCTACATATTGACCGTTTACCCATTTTCCGTCTGCCAACCCTGTGCCTTTATCGTCAACGAGAAACGAGGCGCTGAGGCAGAAATCATTTTTCACACCTGCAGTGTTAAAAAAACCGTCACAAAGAGCCTGTGCTTCCGCAAAAGATATGGTGAGTTTTTCCTGCACTTGTGTTGGCAGCGATACTCCGTCCGTGCGCTGCATACCTTTAGTGGTATATGCAGGCGCATCAAGCACTGAATAGCGCATCGAGTTGTTCATGCCACTTTTAATAATATCATTTCTATCGGAAGAAAACGGCGTAGAAACGCTCAACTGTCTATTACCATCCTCCGTTTCTACGCTGAGCAAAGCATACTCTGCATTATAATCTTGCGGCTCACCCGTGTCAGGATTGCTATCCATATGAAGCTCATAGCTAAACATCGTGCCATCGGAAACCAATGGCTCATTCGATGATTCCGGCGCTGTTTTATAGCTTTTCTCCGCCGCTTCAATCAGCGCGAGGATTTCTTCCTCAGTTTGGTTGTTTTCAATATAACTACCGTTCGCAAGGATTTGCTGATAATCAAGTATCATTCTTTCATAATCAGCCTTTGTTAGCCTGATGCCGCTCCTATCAAAAGTTTCTTCGCCATGAAAGAGATAATTGAATATGCCCGTCACTATTTCCTGAGAGAATACGCCTATCGAGGCCTTCCTGATGGGCAATTTATCTGTGTCGGGCGTTCGGATGTCGGCATCAACATAGATTTGCAGTTTACCCTCCGCCGCTTCACTGTTAAAAGCATACCGGCCTTTCGGTATACCCAGATTGGACAGCTTTGCCCCGTTTTCTTTCGAACCTGCCTGCTCAATCATCCTTTCCGTATCCTTCTTTGCAACAAATTCCTGCTCCGGTGTTTTCTGACATGCCACAAGAGAAAAAGCCGTTATCAACGCAAGCGATAGAACTATGATTTTTCTTTTCATGGTTTCAGTCCTTTCATAACTTTGATGACTTCATTGTAGCGTGGGACTTGTCTCAAAGTCATCATGGAAATGTAAAGATCAGAATTTCACGGATATTTTTGTACCTTTTGCTACTTCGCTGTTTATCACAAGAGCAGCGCCGTGCGCTTCTGCAATGCGCTTTACAAGTGCAAGTCCCAAACCGAAACCCTCGGTATTTCTCGACTGGTCGAGCTTGTAAAAAGGCTCCGTGATTTCCGCGAGCTTTTCCTCGGGGATGCCGCAGCCGTCGTCTGAAACAAATATCTCGTTTTCATGCAAGCCTATTACTATTCTGCCTGTGCCTGCCTTGACAGCATTATCGAATAAATTTGTGATAAGGCAGATCATAAGGTCGGTTTCGATAAGGTATTGCACTTCCGTTTGCGCGTCATAGACTACCTCGATATTTTTCTTTTCCACTGCGGGAGCAAGTACCAGCATCAGACTTTGTATCAGCCGGCTTGAGGATATGGAGGTAAATTCGAGCGCATCGCGATTGTTCAGCGAAATAAGCTGCATGAGCTTGGAGGAAAGACGCTCCAGCCGAAGGCTTTCATTGTTGATGAAGACAGTAGCTTCCCGCTTTTGGTCATCCGTCATTTTCACATGAGAAAGCGAATGCGCATATGCCGTGATCGCCGTAACGGGCGTTCGCATCTCATGAGAGAGTGAGGACAAGAGCAGCTTCCTATCCTCGGAGATTTTTTGGATTTCTTTCATCCTATTATCAACGGCTTTTGCCATTTCGTTATAGCCTGCAGCAAGTTCGGCAAACTCATCTTTGCTTTTTATATGGATAAACTCATCATATTTCCCTGCGGCGATACGCTTAACGCCATTTTGCAGCGAGGAAAGCGGTGCGAGCGTCCTCTTGACGACAAACATCATGCACAGTGCGGCAACGGCTAAAAGTCCAACACAGAATACAATGCACTTGGCGGCAAGCGCGTTGATCCCTGCATAGAGCTTTGAAATGTCCCGCACAAGCGAAAGATGATAGCTGTCCCCGCACAGATAAACATTGCCGCCGATGATGAGATAAGATGAACCGCCCACCGATACATAACCGTATCTTGTTTCAGAATGATCCGCAGTATTTTTACCCTTCTTTAGCAGGAAGTGATAAGCGCCTATCCCAGTGTTGTTGGAGATCGTGCCTTCATCCGTCTGCAAGGCGTATTCCCACGAGCCGTTAGTGCCGGAAAAGGCATATTTTATGAATGAAAGTTTCGTAAGCTCGTTCGTTTCCGCCATATTATTCTGCGTTCCGCTGAGCGTATTCCTGAAGCGCTCATAGTCGGAAACGCCGGAATCAAACGCAGCGCTCAGCGCATTCTCCTTTGCAAAGGAGAAAATCATCGCACAGGCTGTGATGACGACCAGCACGATAAAAGCTGTTGTTAAAAGCGTCAACTTTGTCCGCACCCTCATAGCGTTTCCTCCAAACGGTATCCGACCTTTGGCACAGATACGATCCGCAAGCCGGTTTTCTTTCTAAGCTGGGCGATATGCACATCTACCGTGCGCGTCTCGCCTCCAAAGAGCTGTCCCCATACCTCGGCAAGCAGCTTGTCCCGTGAAAGCGCGATGTTTTTATTGCGCGCCAACACGAGCAGCAGGTCGAATTCAATTGGGGTAAGCGAGAGCGCTTCATTGTCCTTTTTTACATTTCGTTCAGGGACGTTTATTGTAAGATCGTCTATGCTCAATACCTTGTCGGCCGTGCCGTGCCTTTCCAGCACCTTTTCCACGCGCGCCAGCAGCTCCAACATGGCAAAGGGCTTCGTGATGTAATCCTCAGCGCCGTCCGAAAGTCCTGTGACCTTGGAATCTACGTCGGATTTCGCCGTAAGGAATATGACGGGAATACCGCGGTCTGTCAGGGGGTGCAGCAGCTCAAATCCGTTTTTCCCGGGGATCATAATATCTAAAATCGCCAAGTCAAAGTGCTGCCCGTCAAACAGTGCCGCCATGACGTCGTCTCCGTTATATGCGGTCGCCACTTCGTATCCGGCAGCTTCCAGATTGAGGTAAATTGCTTTGCTGATCGCAATTTCATCCTCAATTACATAGATTTTGCTCATAATTGTCACCTCACATACAATTCTACACTAAAACCATTATAACTAAAAATGTGTAATGAAATTGTAAGGATATAGTAAAGCCATTGAGCATTTACATGCTGCTCTTGTATGGGCGGTGCTTATTAACCGCCGAGGAATTATTATCGTGTTAGCATGCGCTTACATCAACCAAGATTAAACCCTTTTCTGCGTTTTTTTAAACCTGTTATTATTAGGATAAAGCTTACTACTATCATAATAACGTATTGGGATAACCTATTTCCCACAGACACTAGTGTATTCTGATAATCAAACAACTCAATTGGTAATATGTAGTACAGCGCCTCTGGAATAATTAGCCCTGGGATATACTGATGGATTGATGAAGCAAGATAATAGAAAAGCGTTGGTATTGCATACACATAAAACCTGTTCGTTACATTCAAAGCAATACCGCAACCAAATAGCCCAAAAACAGTTCCGTATACAAAGCAATGAAAAATGTAGTACAAACAGAATAACAACAATGACTTTGAATATAGAAGATGGTATAATCCATTGGGTGGGAGCAGAAGCATAGCTGGCTCTGCTTCTATTATAGTAAACACTATCATTTGAATGCAGAATACACATACAAATACAAATCCTCCACTTATCGATGCAGTGGCAATTTGGCACATATAATACTTTCGGGGCGCTATTCGAGTTAAAATATTCTTGATAAAGCCGTTCCTGAAGTCGTCAAATAAAGTATCAACCAGTGGCAGTACGGATATTAATGGAGCGAGTATTTTTAGCGCAACCGAATCGAAAATGTTGCTGAATATAAACTTATTAAGAGCTCCAACATACAGCCTGTTTCCCAGCTGAAAGTAGGTGTAATTCGTATAATAAGTAAGCCCCGATGAAAGCAGCATTATTAATACAGCAATGTAGAACTGAACAGACGAAAACATGCGCGCTATGTTAATTTTTAAGAGCTTCATATAGCCTCCTTTCGGTGTATACTGCCGTTTTCCAGAACAAATATTTCCGTGCATATTCTCTCTATTTCATCTTTATTATGGCTTGTAATAATAAAAGTAGTATTATATTGCTTGTTATACAATTCGATCAAGCCGAGAATAGCATTTACACTTTCTGCATCCACATTGTTTGTGGGTTCATCAAGAATTATTAATGGAGATTTCTCCATAAAGGCCGCTACAATACCTAGCTTCTGTCTCATGCCTAGCGAATACCTTTTGTAAGGCTTATTATCAGTAGGCTCGATACCAAGCGTCTCCATTAAAGTAGTAATATCAGACTTCGTTGCAACATTGCGAATGCTCGCGATAGTTAACAGATTTTTGATTCCTGAGTAATTTGATATAAATCCGGGATATTCAATCAACGCACTTATACTACCTAAATATGAGGACGATTGTCCCAAAACTGTAATATGACCAGAGTCGTAAGTTACTAAATTTGTAATGCACTTAAATAGCATGCTTTTCCCCGATGCATTTCTGCCAACAATTCCACATATATCACCTGCTTTTACGCTTAAGTTAATGTCCGAAAGTATGATGCGGTCTCCTATTTTTTTAGATAACCCGTTGATTTCGAGCGCTGTTTCTTTCATGTGTATCTCCTTAAAATTTATACTCTGTTGTAAAGCTTTTCTTAGCAATGGTACGATAAGAAGCAAGCATTAATAGTGCAATAATTGCCAACCAGTATATAATCGAAATAATATAGCTTGGTCTAACATCCTGACCAATGTTAGGTGGATACGCTCCAGCTGTAAATAGCGTCCTAGTATGTTCTATCGGTAGAATGTTTACGGATTTTGGTATGCCAAACATACTATAGAAGAATGTATCGATTACCGAAATAGAGAATGACCAAAGAACACCTAATGGCAATTTAGATTTTAGATTAACCAGAAAGATTAAAACAATCATCGAAATAGTTCGTAGCATAATAAGTAAAGCCGAAACGGCAATGGATATTTGCGGCGTTCGACTATTACCTAAAACAAACGTGAGTTTTTGCATAACTTCGAAGGTTTTTGTGAAATCCAATCCATATACTAGTGATAATAATATATTTACGAATAAGCAAAAAAGCACAATTAACACTGAAATAAACATAGCAAAACAGATATTTGCAAAACACCAGTCTTGCTTACAATCAAATTTCATAATAACGTTTTCTTCAAAGCTGTTTTGTAGCGGGTTGAAGATGTCTGAAGCTAATAGAGCTATAGTAAAAAACAAGATATAGCATATGTATACTTCGTTGTTAAGGAAGCTTACAATGTATTCCATAAAATAGGGAGTGATCATATTTTGCTTGGTATAATCGAGATACACATTAATTAAGGTATTACTGAACAATGATACAAGTGCAGTGGATAATACCCATCTCAACATTGATATTTTACGTAATTTTACGTTTATAAACCTTTGAATTAGCATTCTGTCCATATATTAATTCCACTTTCAGAGTAAATAATTACATCACTATCATCAGTTGACCATAAGGGAATCTCAATCCATTGAGTAACAATCTTGGAGTACGGCTCGAACAAGAAGGCCAAGTTGTAATTACAGGGGTTACGCTGAAGGCCACCACTTGAATCGACATAATATTCATTTCCACCTAAATAAAAGAATGCAACAACATAATCATCATAAGAAAAAACATATCCATTTGAGTATATGCCATCTTGTAGAATAGTAACTATGCATTTGTCATGAACTTCTTTCTCTATAGCATAAAGTCCTTCTTGAGTGTCAATGGCATTATAAAGCCCATTTGTTACTTGATTTTGAAGCAACTGTCTATTAATCGGATAATTATAGTTGCGATTATAAAATGCTCTAACAATACTATCTATCGTGGATTCAATCCATATTTGCGTCTCTTCCGATACTTTGTAGTAGTTTATATATGGGATGTCAAGATAATCTAAAAAGAATTCCTCGGCTTCCCCAAAATATCTTTCATTAATATCTTGCACACATAGTTCATCTGTATAATAAGTGGGACGTTGAATATATCCTTGATATAAAGGATAGTTTACTTGACAACCTGTCATAACTGAAAGTAGTAATATACAAATGGCATACATTATGATTTTTCTCATTTTTCCTCCAGACTTTGTACCCCGGATTGTTTCGAATAAATCGCTTTGATGACAACCCGGGGCAAATTTTATCTCATGACATCACAGCGCAATTAATAGATACCCCAATATGCATTCGCAACCGTGCTGCCGGGACGGGAACCAGACGGGATTGTCAAAGATCCCGAACCGCTATTCTTGACATTAAGATAGCAGTCGCCTACCGCATTACTATTGAGCGCTTGCGTGACATTGCCGCTATTGGGGGTCATTGTATTCGCATTGTTTTGTGCCTGCCCCAAGCTGGAATAAATGCGAGATGTCCAACTGCTTTTATTCGCACTATACACATTGTCCAAACCCGTGCTACCCGCACTGGCATTAATCTTTGAGGTAGTGTTAAAGTTGCTTGATGCTGTTCCTGAATAGGAAGCGGTTACTGCAAATGCTGTAGATGCAATTGCCAAAACCATCGTGAGAACAATAACCAAAGAAATAATCTTTTTCATGATTTTCTCCTTTCAAAATCCGTGGTTGTATTTCAAGAAAAAAACGGTTAACCTTGAGGTAGCCCTTGCAAACAGTCATTGCCGCAAGGCGATGAGAGAGCCGCCAGCTCATGAAATGCAGGGGTGTTTTTATGTGTGGACAATCATAGGCATCCCTCCCTGGCCGCCGGGTTATAAACGGCTTTTGAATTGAGATTCAGCAATCTCTGCTATATAGACACCTGAGGATGGGGTAAATCTGTCATAGAAACCCAAAATAAATTAAAATATATTTTTGAAATTGGCGAAAGATTTCTTGAAGTTGGGGTGTCATATAAGCAGCGGTTCAACCGCAAATACATTTTAGGAGGCTTCTATATGAAGAAAAGAATACTTTCCCTTGTGCTCATCCTCATCATGTGCCTTTCAATCTGTACCGCAGCTTTAGCCGCAACCCGCCAGGCTGGTGGCAGTTGCTATATGAGTAACACCGGGCGCTCGGTATCTTTCAGCGGATACTCCGAATCCGCGCAGGCAGAAGATACCATCGGCATAACGGTGATTCTCTGGGAGCAGAGAGGAACTACCTGGTATGAAGTAGCGAGAGCTTCCAGCCAGCTAAGAAATACTGACTATGCAGATGCGTCAGGAACAAAAACCGTGGAGGGCGGCCATTATTATAAAGTTACCGGCACACATACTTCTTCCAAAAATGGTGTAATTTATTCGGGCACTTCAGAAACCGCTAAGAGATGGATCCCTTAAACCAAAAGTAAAGAATACGGGCTGCTTGCTCTAGCGGCCCGTATTCTTTAATCTGTATATCTTAAGTTCACAATTATATCTTGCAAGTCATCCAATTCCAATGTTGGACTACTAATATTCAAGTTATAGCCTTCTCCAAACGCTTCCGCATATATGGTATTATCATCCATGGTTGCTAAGTATGCTACAATTCCAATCCCCGATTCCAATATGACTACATTGTCGGCAGCGCTATAATACCGGCCCCAAAATGTCGCGTCGTTACAAAGCGATTGGCTTATTGTATATTGCTTGTCATCTTCCCTCCAATATTTACTTCTTATGACAAGTGTCTCGTTGCCAACCATGTGTACCGAGAACGATAACAGGACGTCGTCACTGCCGCCCGGAATTACGACCTACCTCCCGGTAGCTTCTGCAACAGCCTCTAGGCTCTCAAACTCTGCGGGGAGCGCCGCAAAATCGATTGGTTTCACATACCCCGTGGTGCCTTCATTGCGGGACAATAGAGAGCCGTCAAATACGCTGATAATGACATTGTAGAGTCCTTTTGCCAATGCAGCACCTGCTTCCGTCATGGTGAAAAAGCCAAATACAATCAATAGCACCGACAGACATACCAATCCTTTGCGCAGAGAGAAAGAGTGGCCTCTTATCACGGTGTTGCAAAATGTTTTTCCTGGCGATGTCGCTGCGCCGGAGACAGGCTCCGGTATACCAAGCTCGATTCTCGCCTGACGAAGCACTGCATGCCCGTCAGGAATTTCCCTGCCTCGGAGCAGGGCTTTTGCTTCGCGCATGGACAGCAATCCATTCTTCCTGTGGAAGAACGGATGCGCTGCGGCCAGCCTCTTCGTTCTATACCATATTATCTTTTCGCTTATTTTACTCATTGCTTTATACCTTTCACAGCAGAGTTAAAATATCGATATGCCGAAGCATATGAGGCGCATTTTTTGCTAAAGCATCACGCATACGTTTGAGCCGCAATGAAACAGCGTTTGGCGTTAGGCCCAACTTTCTGGCGATGGTTTCTATAGGCACACCATCAAGGTAGTGTTCGATAAATACCTGGCGCATTTCAGGGCTGAACTTTTGTAAATACGCTTCGATCGATATTACCCACTCCACATAATCATATGCAACACCGGAATCGGGATGGCAGCATATTTCAGATAGCACTACAGGGTCGTGCGCCTCCGATCTGGACTCCTTTCGCAGGTAATTCAGCGTTGCGCGATAGATGCACTGCGTTACATATGCGTCAGGATGCCTTAAATCCCTCAGTTCATCCTGCTTTGTAAGCAGGGTTACTACAACGTTATGCAGAATATCCTGCGCCCTGTCTACGTCTTTGATCATCATGACCGTGCATAGCAGCAAGTGCCTGTAATTCCTCTCAAAATACTTGATGACGTCCAAACCGTTCCTCCTGTGCAGGTTAGGAATAAGTAACAGTACGCGCGCCGGAATACATCATCTGCTTTATAGACACCGTAGCCGGCAAAAATCTTTCGCAGCACATTTATTTTTGTATGGAAGCGCTTGAGCATACTGACACATTTATTATGACACACCAGAAAGGAAAAATCTGTCACAAATCTCCAAAATATATCATTTTGCAAAGAACAGCGGGTGTTTCAGTCCCGCTGTTCTCCACTTTTATGTCGGACAAATTCCTGATTCACTTCAGCGATGAACTCATCAAAGGGCCGAAACCCTCGTGAGAGGGCTTCCTCCGCTTCGGCAAACGAAGCTGCTGTATGACCATCCAGCGCCCTCAGCAGTTCCTCAAACCATTTCTCTTCACACATAAGGCAATCATCTCCTGACCCATTAGTTTTATGCGGCGTTATTAAGCGCCATGCCGTGCTCTTTTGCTTCACGCGAAGTTAGCTTTAAGAGATATTTTAAGTTACTTCAAGCTAATTTTCAATCAAATATGGGTACGCTAAGCTAATAAATATAGGAGCAAAGATATGAACTGTGAGCAGGAATTGACCGCCTTGCGGGAAGCTATCCGCAACGAGCGCAAAAACAAAAGGATTACGCAGGAAGAGCTGGCCGAAATGCTGGAAGTATCGCCAACTCATGTGAAGCACATAGAAAGCGGCCATCGCAAGCCGTCCATAGAAATACTGTTTGGGCTTGCAAAGATTTTGAACATATCTTTGGATGGAGTCGTTTTCCCAAAGAATGAGACGCCACATGACGCCACACGCGGAAAGATAGAACGTCTACTGGACGTATCGGACGAAGCGTCCCTGCAATTCATTTTGAGTGTACTGGAAGCGCTGCGCGAAAAGGAACAGGCCGATGTCAGATAGCCGTCATCTTGCCATGTGCATCACAAAGGAGCCGCAAAGCCGCGCTCCTTTCTTGTAGTATGCGCGTTTCTTTTTCGGTCGGCTCATGGAAATTCGGGACAAGCATGAGACGCAGATATCCTTCATATGCCGAGATGATCGTATCCCGCAATGCCTCCGGCGTATCGCAATGAGTCACGTTGAACCATTCCCGCTCATCTTCATCCCACTCCATGACCACATATCCATGGCGAGTTATCAGCACTTCGCAGATTTCCGCCTGAATGACCGGTTCAAAACAGTCCAGTACGTTTTCAAAAGACAGCATTGTAAGCTCCTTTCCCGAATACCTTATGTATCACACTGTAATCATTCCTGGGCGAAGTTGCAAAGGTGCAAACCAGAGATTGCTTGCTTTCAATCAATGAGCTGCGCCGTCACGACGCATTTCCCCGGCGCATGCCCGCTATATCTGAAGGGATAGCAGGTCACCAGCACAAGCGTTTTGCCATCCACAGTAGGAAGCCGCAAATCGTCGGTACTTTCGTAAATTGTGATGTCCGAAACGGTGTAGGCGTAGGTAATGCCATTCATCGTAACCGTGATCGTATCGCCGCGCTCAACCTTTTCAAGCACCTTTAGGTGATTCCGGTTACGATGGCCGTAGACAACGCACATTCCACTCTCACCGGGCAACACAGAGGTCGTAAGCCAACCGGGAGTTTTCTTGAGCGTTGATTCTTCTACGCCGTATGCGACGGAGATGGTATCGTTCAGAATATCCAGCGTAAAGAAGCATTCGCCCTCCTGCTTTGGGGAAGGCGCTGCCGGCGGCGAGGGAGCGGGGCTTTCGATTGTCTCCGACATTGGTATTGGCCGAAGAGTAGCAACAGGTGAAGACAGGGGAATGGGAAGCTCCATGTGCACAACTTCAGGCGTGAATATTGGTTTAATCTCGACGAAAGTATCATCGTTTTCGTGCGGCGTAAATACAATGGCACCGAATATTATAATCGAAACGGAGAGAGCAGCAAGTAATGCCGTTCTTTTGATATTCTGCCTTTTCATTTTATTTCCTTTCTGTCAGTTGGTCGGTCTGCCGAAGCATACCCATTCCCATTCAGAGCCGTTCTTGCCCCAATGCTTGCGAATCTGTACGCTGTTATTGCCGCCTGTGCTGTCAATGAGAAATTCATCGTTAATATAGATGGCGACGTGGTGGATCTGCAGCCAGCGTTTGCAACGCCCTGTACCGCAGCGCCGGGTATCCGTACAATAGCCCTCGCCGCGGGAAGCGTCCTTACGGGCAAAGAAGATAAGGTCGCCCGCCTGAAGCTGTGATGAGTCGGTGAACAGTACGCCCATATCCCTACACTTCTGCGCCATGCCCGTAGAGATCAGCCCGTTCATGGAGGACAGAACGCAATCACGGTATGCCGCCCGTACCAGGCCGGAACAGTCCATACTGGAATAACTGCGCCCGATGTACCGTTTTGCGGCTTGTACTATCTGCGCGCCAAGCTCATTAGGAGGCAAGTCGGGATTGATATTTAAGCCAAAGCCATACTCGCCTCCGTCACCCACGGTATCGCCAAGCAGCTCTGCAAAAAGCGGGTAATAATCAGGGCGCATCAGCTCGACAAGCATTTCGTCTTGATCTTGGTTGAAATGATATAGCTCCGCGCCGTCGCGGTAGTCCATGCTTGCTACATTGACATAGATATGCAGCGTGGTCTTACTCTCAGTCACGGGATCGCCGTTTTTATCAAGGACGAGGGCCCCATATTCATCGGTGATGGTGACCGTTTCGGATTCCAATTCCGTTCGGTAGGAAACGCTGTTCATATCGTGGAATATCTCTTTTAGCCGTTCAATGTTATCCGGCGTCATCGAGGTAACATCGGAGGGATTTTCCGCGTCTGCGCCAACCTTTATGGCATACACGCCCACCACATCCGCCCAATTGGGTACGGGGCTTTCGGCTCCCTCCATATCGCCCTCATAGATGACCTCCACAACGTCCGCGCCGCTTTGTGAGGACAGCTCTGCTATTCTTTTCTGCATCTCGCTTTGAAACCCGGCATTGATACTCTCTATGGCTTCGGTCATTGGCTTGCTGCCGTCAGCCGATTCGTTCGCGGAAAACACGCCGAACAGCGACAGCAAAGCAATCACAAGCACAATGACGATTATGATAGCGACGGCTACCCAGCCGCCGGCTGCAATAGCGGCTATCAATGCCTTGACCGCCGCAATGAGTGCCTTTACAAATGCGGCAACAGCTTTTGTCGCCGCAGCAGCTGCTTTTGCTGCGGCCTGTGCCGCGCACGCCGTCACCTGCGTTGCTTTTGCGGCAGCCTGCGCGGTTTTCTGCGCCGTTTTCGCCGCCTGTTGCGTGGTCTTGACCGTTTTTTCGGCGGCCTTTATGGTCTGCTTCGTCGTTTTCACGGTGCGCTGTGCCGTTTTGACCGTGCCTTTTGTGGCGATCTTGGCTGTGTTCGCGCTTTGCTTAACGGTCCGCTGTGAAGCCTGCCGCACCCTGCGGGAACTTTGGAAACTTTGGCGAACACGTTCCTGCCCTTGTCGCGTGGCGTTGCTATCCGGCGAAGAAAAAGAGGAACGGTTTTGCTCCGTTCCCCGCTGCGCTTCCTTGTACTGTTTTCGCAGGTCGTTTGCTTTTCGGGCAAGCTGCTTGCCCCGGTATAGCAGCTCGTCTCCAACGTTGTGGGCTGCATCGTCGGCTGTGCGCTCCACACGCTCCTCGGCGTATTGCTCTGGCTGTTCGCTCTGTGGTTGTTGCCGCTCCGCGGCCTCTTTTGCCTGCTCCTTTGCGGAGATAAAAGAACGCCGCATAAGCTCCTTTGGGGCTCGTGCGGCGTCGGTCATCACGCGGGGCGTTCGGTCTGTCGGTCTTTCCTTTATATCTCTCAAATCTACATCTCCTCACAGATAAAAGCAACCGCATGAAAACACGGTTGCCTGCATGTATTATTAGAGCTTCTTTACAATGGCTTAAAAATCGTTTGAGGGTTTTCGGAAAACAGTCTTCCGTAGAATTCCAATGCATACCTATCTGTCATCCCGGCAATAAAGTCACAAATTACTCGACGCTTTCCTTCATCAGTTGTTGCTTGATGATATAGTTGTTGGAAATCTTCGGGTAATAGTTTAAACCCATCATTAGAAGCAAGTTTCATAAATGTTTTGCTTATTATTTCATACCCCCTGTTTTCCACGACCTTTAGCCTTGATGAACTAATCAAACATACAAAAGCAAAATGCTTAAGGATGTTAATTTCTTTTTCTATTTGATTATCAATCTGTACGGAAGATAGCAAAGGGCATTGCTCGTTGATCTCTATTGACAATCCATTTACAAATCTACTAATTAGGAATGACGTAAATTTTGTTCGCAAGTACCCGTCACTTGCCATTTGTTTTGAATACACATATGAATTAATAAAGTTTAGCACGGTTTTATTCTCGAAATTCGCATCGTCAGTAGCAATGCCTTTCTGGATTTCTATCATATCCTGCCACACATCATTAAACAGAGCAATTACTATGCCGCGGCATTCTTCAACTCCAATAGCAATATGGTCTTTTTCAAGTTTCTTTGATATTTGCTCGTATATACCATCTTGAGCAGCCATCATTTCATAAGGAGTTAGAAAACCAGCCTTAAATGCATCTTCAATGTCATAGGTGGAATATGCTATATCATCTGCAATATCCATTATGGAACATTCTATGGTCTTGAAACTATCGCCTGAACTATCGCCAACCAATTTTTCTTTAACAATATCAATAATAGGCTTGTCCGAGAGGTAATATCCTTTAACCAACTCAGCTCCAACATCACGAAATACTGGTATTGCTGCGTTATACTTCAGTGCCGAAGCGATACTTCGCGCAGTCAAGTTGAGGCCGCATCGAACATCATCGCCCTTGTCCGTAAAAGCTGTGTTGTTCTGGGGTGCCTCTTTCTTCTCAAGTCTCGTAATAACATGTATAGTCTGCGCATTACCTTCAAAGCCACCACAATCTTTCATGCAATCGTCGAGTGCTTTTTCTCCATTATGTCCAAATGGCGGGTGTCCAATATCATGTATTAACCCGGCAATCTCGCAAACATCTGGTAAGATCAGTTCATTTCCCAATTCTTTGTTTAATTTATAGGCAATGCTTTTTGCAATCTGAGCAACCTCAAGAGAATGCGTTAACCTATTTCGGAAGAAGTCACTTTCCCGTCCCGGAAACAACTGAGTTTTGTTTTCCAACCTGCGGAATGATGGGGAATGCATAATGCGTGCATAATCCCGTCGGTACTCAGAACGATAACTGCTAATATTTGCTCCATCGTCATAGCTATTAACGATGGGTGCAAATCGGTAAGTGTTATTCGGAATATGCAATTTTCCCATCCTTTCTAAGCACCAGCCTTGTCTGCCCTTTCATAATTCCAGTATTGGCTTTTGATTTGACAGAAATCTTAATCTCTACCAACTGGGGTTTAGCAATTTCAAGCAGAGAAAAACTAGATTTATTGTTTTGTTTTTCGATTGCCATACTAAATCCTCCACTCTCTTGTCATTATATTAAATTATACACTGTTACTATGCTCTTTGACAATAAAACAATTCCAACTACTGCTCTGCAGCGACCAATATCAAATATCAGCCGCTGCATCATCATTTTACCCCCACAGCTCCGTTTCACCGGGCTTCGTCGTCAATTTTCTGTATAGCTCGGTGTTCTTTGGGAACCTGTTTACGAAAGGTACCAGCGCGTTGCCGATCTTCATGAGACCATGCCCCGCCTCAGCATTAGTGATGTAGTTCATCTGCTGCTCGGAGATGTTGAACAGCGCTGCAAGTTTCTCTCTGTCGCTTGCGGCTTGGTTGTGCATGACTATGAACTCGGAGTTGGAGAGCATGCTTCGCGCAGAGGTGTTGTCCAGCAAGTATTCCACGTTTTGGGTAATGCCCGTGGGGAAGGCGTTGCGCTTGCGGAACCTGCGCCAGGCGGAGGTGAAGAACATGCTGCTGTACGGGTTCTCGTACACAACATGGAATTCATCAAGGTACACATGGGTGCGGCGGCCCGCCCTCCAGTTCTCCGTTACGCGGTTGAGAATAGCATCCGTTATAACGAGCAGGCCCATGGTTTTGAGCTGTTCGCCAAGGTCGAGAATGTCATATACCAGAATGCGGCATTGGGTGTTCACATTGGTCGGATAGGCGAAAGCGTTAAGGCTGCCCTTGGTGAAAAGCTCGAGGGAGAGCGCCAGATCCCGGGCTTCCGGTTCGGGCTGCGCAAGAAGCAATTCACGCAATGCCGGCAAGGTGGGCAGCGGCCCGCCATTGCGGTAGTTTTTGTATAGATCGCCCGTGCAGCGGTCGATGATGCTCTTATCCATAGAGGTCAGCTCTCGCGTCTGGTCAAGCTGTTCCAACAGCGACATGATGAACTGGGATTTCTGCGCAATTGGATTCTTCGTATCCGAGTAACCCTCCACCATGTCCATGGCGTTGATGTGGTCAGGGCTCCCCGCAGCGATGTGGATGATCTCCGCCCCGAAATCCCGCAGGAAGCCATACTCCCGTTCGGGATCGCAGACGAGGATATCATCGTCGGTATTGAGCGCAAGCTGCGTCATCTCATCCTTGCAGCCGAAGGATTTGCCTGATCCCGGGATGCCGAAGTGGAAAGAGGAGCCGTTCATAAGATTGGATTTGTTGACCACAATCATGTTGCCGCTGATGGCGTTCTTGCCACAGTAGATGCCGCCCTTGTCAAACACCTCCTGTACACGGAAGGGCATGAACACAGCGGCGCTTTCGGTGGTGAGGGTTCTTAAAGCGTCGATTTTACGAACGCCATAGGGCAAAACGGTGTTCAGCCCCTCAAGCTGCTGATACTTCAGCGTGGCGAACTGGCACAGCCGCTTTCGGCCTATTGTAAAGAGGGCGTCTGTATAGCTGTTGAGCTGGCGCTTATTGTCTGCCGTAATTACGGCGGTGAGCACGCCGAACATCATGCGCTGATCGCGGTTTGTCAGGTCGTTGAGGAAATCCTTACTCTCGCGGCGTTGCACTTCCATGTCAAAGGGGATAACAGCCGAAAAGTTGTTGTTTTGATTCTGCCGCCGCTGCCAGTTGGCAATGTTTGTCTCCACGCCCAGCAGCCGGTTTTCTACCTCCCGCACAGCTTCATCCATAGGGATGGGGATGATGTCGAGAGAGAGCATCATGCCGGCTCCGATGTCGCACAGCTCGGTGATCATGTCGTCCCGGATGTAGTTGGCGTAATCCCTAAGGAATACCACCCGCCCGCAGCGGTCGCCTATCCTGAAACAGTCCTTTTCCAGTTCAAAGCTGTCGGGGGAGATGTAGTCCCTGAAGTCATGTCCCTTTCGCGCCATATCCGCCGCGTCAAAGTGGAAGGTGCTCTCTTCCACGGGCCTGAAGAAGCTATGGATCAGCTCCAGCCGTTCCGAAGCGTCCAGCGCCTCGCAACGGGAGCCAAGCCGCGCAAGGTATGCAGACAGCTCGCTGCCCACCCGGTTGAAATACGCCCTGGCGTCCTTGATGCTGTTCTTTCTGACGCTCACCGTAAGATACCGCAAATGCTGGAAGTTGCCTGCGTCCATGGCCTCATTCATAAAGCGCGTGTTGGACTCCCTGCGGAATCGGTCCATATCGTCCCCCCGCATGGGCATGAGTATTGATTCCCGAAGCGCCTTTTGATTGTAGCGGGAGAGGGCTATGGTGAGCTTATAGGTCGAGCCGCACTCAAAGGAATTGATGAGGTCGCAGTATTTGAGGAACAACGTCTGTGTATCCTCCTTTGAGAGCATGGCATAGTTGATGTCTGAAAACCTGAAGGTCTTGGTGTATGTGCTGCCGGCCTTAAAGATGCCGTCACTCCAAATCCGGCTGACCGGGATAACGTCCTGTACGCCTTTTGGCACAACGAAATGTTCCCTGTCCTGCCGGAGTACGTTTTGTAGGGTTTTAATCATGGTTCTTCTTTACCTCCTTCTCATGTTTTCGAATTGTGGGTTGCAGTATTTCATAGTAGATATTGGCGGGATGGAACAGCAGCCGTTTGGGCATAAGAAACTCCGAGCGTATAAACGCTGCGATGAATTTCTCTGCGGGCATACCGTTGTAGCGGATAAAGCCCAAAGCCGCAAAGGGCGCTGCGCCCAAGATACACAGCCACGACACGGTTTCCGTACCGAGGTGATTTTGCAGCCCGAAGTAGATTGCTACGGCTATGCCGACTGCAAACAGCGAGAAGATAAACTGCCTTGCGTTCAGCCCGAAAAACATGCTTTCGGTATAGTTTCTGATTTCTTTGTTGATTCGTATTTCCATATAGGCTCCTTTTTACAATCCAAACATTTCTCTGACCACCCTGTCAGCCATCTTTACCGCGCCCGTCAGCACAAGCAGGTTGAAGATTAACTCGCCCATGTACGCCCACACCATTGTGACGGGGCTTGAGCTCGCGTCCACCACAGGCTGGCTTGAGACAAACACGCTGAAAATGATACACCCTAACACGATGATAGCCCCCTCCAGACATACTGCCGCATACGATTTCAGGAAGCTCTTGCCGATGTTCGCGGAGGGTTCTCCGGCAAAGGCGGATAAGGGAATGGGCGCAATCGCCGTGTAGAGATAGAGCTTGAAAAAGCGCCCGTAGACGCTCATGATCATCACAAAGGACAGCACAATAATTACAAGGCTGCCTATCAGGCTGACCGCCCATGCAGGTATGGATTGCCAAAATGTCAGCGCCTGAATTGCCGCTGTCATTTCCTCAGGCATAGCGACTGCCGTCTGTGCCGTAAGTCCTGCCGTATTCATCGTGGTGGATATAACGCCCTGCACTATGCGAAACAGAGCCATCATCAGGTCTAAGCCGTAGCCGACTACAGCCTTCGCAAGAATAAAGCGAATAAAGAGCTTTGCCGCATGCTCGGGCCGTCTGACTTCCGCAAACGAGCCGCAGGTCTTTACAATGCCGACCAAAAAGAACAGCACGAGCAATGCGTAGCCTATGGCTTTCAATGCGGCGTTTATGTTCAGAACAACGCTCCATATCCCGCCGCCCTTGAAGTTTTCTGGAGACTGGGTGATTATCTGCCATATCTCCTGCAATTTATCGTTCCAAACGTTAAGCGCGTTAACTATGTTGTCTATTATCCAGTTGCCGCTGTTCATGATTTCTCACCTCCATTGACAAAAAACGGGAGGTGTATTAACACCTCCCGTACGGGGACAGCGACCCGCATTATGGCTTTTTTCTCGTTTGGTCAAGAATCATTAATATTGCTAACACAATTGTAGCAATTTTATAAATGCTTTCCAGGTCCATCGATACTATAACCATATGCGGTTCCTCCTTCTGCTTTCACTTGAACGGTCGGTAGCGAACTTCCCTGCACACGGTAAAAGCAGTCCCCGCATCTACAATATACCATTTATAGTCTAATTTTACAATACACATTTAGCCCGTAATCAGGCCCAATATTTCTTTTGCGAATGTGATTATGATACCGCCGGCAAACGTAAGGAATCCGTTGGCGCGCTGGCTTGGGTCGTGGCTTTTAAGGCTCAGGCCAATTTGAACAATGCCGAATGCCAGAAGTATCATGCCTATGGCGCGGATAAGTCCGAATATAAACTCGGATAGGTTGTTTATCACCTGCAACGGGTCGTCGGTGGCAAACGCCGTTGATGCAACGGTGAATATCATCGCAATAGCGCAGAGCATGGCGAAGGCCCGCTTTGTTTTCTTAGTCATCTTTCTTTTCCTCCGATTCGTTGTTGTAAAGCTTAAATATCTCTTCTTCGGATAGTGCTTCGTAATCGCCGTATTCGCCGGAAAGAAGAACCTCGCCCGGGTCAAATGCCAGCGGTGCTTGTCCGTGCATATAGGGCGGCATACCGCCGTCTGCTGTAAAACTGATGTTAGGGTGACGCAAAATATCATACTTTTCATCCTGTATGGGATGCTCTCCGCGAATGAACAGCAACGCATAGCGGTTGTCGAGCATGCGCACTTCATCGGCCGTGTACAGTTCGCGCCCTGAAAGCTGATAGTTTGTTGAATAGCTGCCGCTCCTGCCCGTGCTTTTTCCGTATGTATTCGTGTCTATGGTTGCCCTGCCAAGATAAGATTCAGAAATCATTTTGTGCGTAGAGATTTCGTTGCCGCCAAGGTAGAGGAACTCATCGCAGTTGCCTATTATGCTTTCCCATTGCTTTTCAAAAAGGGCCTTTAGCTGGGCAATGTTCTGTATGATAATGCTGACGGATATTTCCCTTGAACGCATGGTTGCAAGGAGCTTATCAAATTCATCGGGAAGGGCGACGTTGGCAAATTCATCCATCACACAATGAACGTGCGTGGGAAGCCTGCTCCCATGCACATGATCGGCAATATAGTAAAGCTCCTGAAAAACGGAAGAATACATCATGCCGATGATGAAGTTCAGGCTGCTGTCGTTGTCGGGAATAATGGCGAAGAGCGCCGTCTTTCGCTCTCCGAGTGAGGGAATATCAAGCTCGTCATGGCTGACTATGGACGCGATCTGCGGTAGGTTGAATTTCTCCAGCCGGACGCCAAGGGAAATAAGAATGGATTTTGCAGTCTTGCCCGCCGCCATTTTGAAAATGCGGTACTGCTTCAAAGCAAGGTGGTCGGGGTTTCGCAGTTCAAGCGCATTGAACAGTTCGTCAAGGATGGAAGTATAGCCCTCATCTTCCTCCTTGACCTCCGCTGCGCTTATCATCTCCATGACCATCGGGAAGTTCTGTTCTTCGGGCGGGGCTTCGTTGACAAGATAGAGGATAAGCGCCTCCAGCAATGCCGTTTCTGCTCTTTCCCAGAAAGGGTCATTGGATTGTGCGCCCTTGGGTGTGGTGTTCCGCACAAGGTTGGCAACGAGCTTCAAAATGTCCTTATCGTCACGCAGATATACAAACGGGTTATACCCGTGGCTGCGCTCGGTGTTGATAAGGTCAAGCACCCGTATCTCATAGCCTTCCTTTTCGAGCATAAAGCCCGTATCACGGAGTATCTCGCCTTTCGGGTCGAGGACAACGAATGAAGTATTGGCTTGCATGATGTTCGGTTTGGCATAGAAACGAGTCTTGCCCGCGCCGCTGCCGCCGCATACGAGGACGTTGAGATTCCTGCGATGCTTGCGCCCGTCAAGCCCTATGCGGGTATTCTGCGTGAGGATGATGTTCTCGTACTTGTTCTTATCGGCGTACTTCTTGGATAGCTGCGATGCGTTGCCCCATTTGGCGCTGCCGTGTTCTTCGCCTTTACGGTAGTTGCGCTTTGTTGACAGATACACCCCGATACTCAAGCCATAAATTAAGAGGAATATGAGAATGGCTTTGAGCGAATCGACGCACCACTTTACCTTCATGGGGTCTGCCATGCCGGAGGTGAAGCCCTCGATGATGCCCGCAAGCCCGTCAGATAAAAAAGGGGCGACCATTAAGGCCGCCCACACCACGGGGATAACGCCAAGCGCCGCCAGTATGATATTTGTCTTTTTGTCCTCACTCGGATGGTTCATGGCAGGAATCCTCCGCTGGCGTCATGGGGTTTACCCATGCTCTCTATGCATTGCCACATACTCATCGCTCCCTTTCGTCTCTGTGTCGTTTCTTTTCGCGTTTCATCGGCGCGTCCATGACCTCGATCAAGGTATCGTCCACAAACTCGGTGTCCTTGCCCTGCTCGACAAGTTCGTTGCGTTTATCATTCAAGGAATTGATGATAAGCCCGTGTTGATACTCGTCAACCTCTATCACACGTTTTTCGCTCATGCCCGTTACCTCACAGGATCGTTGCGACTCTGCTGACGCTCCGCAAAGAGGTTGCGGTCAACGCGCTCGGCGATCTCGCAAGCGGCGTCTCGCACGATATTGAGCGCGCTGCGCTTCTCGCGGCTTTCGAGCGCCGCTATCTCGTCGGGAATCCTGTCGCAGTATTTGGCGGGAACGCCGTAGCGCAAACAGGCGATGTTGGCGGCGCAGTCGCATACGAAAGTGTCCGAGCCGCTGTGCGCCCGGGCAAGCTCACGGGAAAGGGCAAAGAACAGTTCGTTGCCCTCAACGCCTCGTGCGACATATACGGTATTGTCCTTTTCGCTATACATCGCACCAACGCTTTGAGAAATGCCCTCGGACAGCTTGACGGGAACAGGCACGTTCGTGGTGATCGCCTTCAGCGCGGTTTTGATAGGTGGAGCGGTGCGCTCCCGAATAGGCTTTCCGTAGGTCTGCGAAATGTCGAATACCCGCTTCACATCGAAGTTGACGCCCATCGTTCCGTCGGGGCGTTCATACTCGCCGTTTGCCTCCAAAACAAGTGCGGCTTTCTCGCCGCGTTTCACGCTGCGCCCGCGCTTTTGCCAATCGTCAAATCCGGAGATAAAGGTCGCGTTCGGCTTCTGTGCAATCATAAGCAGCGTATTGGCAACGCTGGCTTTGCCAAGCCTTGCCTGCATATTGAGATAGTCGGAAAGCGCAGACGGGTCTGTAAGCGTCTTTTCTGACATTTCCTCGATCAAGTTATAAAGCTCCTGCCGCTGTTCACGTTTCTGCTGCGCCCATGCCTCTCGGTCAAAGGGCTGCTCCGTCTGTTCGGGCTGCTGCTCAAACAAATTGTCGTAATTCTCCATGCTGTTTACCTCTCTTTTGATTTCGTTTTCTTCTTTGTCCTGCTCGGCTGCTGATGCGTTGTTTGCCGCGCCTTATCGCGCTGCGGTTGCTTCTCCGCAGTCTTATCAGCCTGCCGTTCCGCTTTCAGCTCTTGAATCTTCTGACGCACGGAGGGACGTTCTGATTTATCCGCCGCGATACTCTCGTGCGTGTCGGAAGAAGGCTCGGACGGATCTGTTATCTCCGTCCTCGCTTTCGTAGGGTTTGGGAGCTTTTCCGTTACCTCCGCGGGCTGCTTATGCGCCGTTGCCTGCTGCACGGGCTTTGCCATCATTGCATCAAGCGTATTCTCATCCACGGTATGCGCCTCCTTTTCGGCGGGCGGTGTGGTGCGCTCCTTAACAGCGTCCTGCTTTGCCTTTTCCTCACGGGCTTTCATGATGTCCGCGCGTATCTTTTCCACATCGACGGTGGACAGCGCAAAACGCTCGGTGATCCTGTTGACGCGCGCGGCGTCGTTGGCGTTGACGACCACATCCACAATCCCATCCGGCTGCTTCTTGTTGATGACCGCCGCATACAGAACGCCGTACTTCTTGGCTTCCTCGGCAAACAGCTTCAAGTCCTTCGCCTTGATAGCGAATACCTTTGTGGGCTTGCCATTGAACGCCCGCATACGCGCCTTGCCGCTTGTGCGCTTTTCGTCCTTCAATGCCGCGATAAGAAATGTGGCAAGGGATAAAGCGCCCCTGCCTGCAAGGTTGGTAAGGCACTCAACGCCTTTAACGGTCACATTTGTCGCCATGTTGACGATCTGTTCCGCCGCTTCTCCATGTTGGCTCATGTTGCTTTTCGACCTTCCTTTTTTGGTTTGGTTGCATAAAAAAGACGCTCCCCTTGGGGGAACGCCTCAAATGCGTGGTGTGTTTTATTTCTTTTTCCTATACCGTTGCTTGCTGCTGTTTGGCTTGTCGGGATACTCCATTTCGATTAAATCATGCTCCAATGCAGGAACAAGGTAGAGCTTCCGAAAGGACGCCCGATTCTTCAGTCCCAAGCGATCCATGATTTGCTGTGCTGAAAGCGTATCGCCGTCGAGCTTTTCCATAAGCAGTTTAACAGACGGACTTACATCCTGCTCGCCCTGCTGACTTTGGGATATTTCATGGAGCGTATCATATATAACCGACAACAAAAACTCAACAAACGGCGTAGCGTCCGCCGCCTTGTCCGCTTTGCCGAGCGCATCATAGTAAGCGTCCTGCCGTTCCCGTATCAGCGTTTCTATCGGCAGCCATGCAAAAACGGGCTTCCATTTGTATAGGAGCAACGTGTTCCACATTCGCCCCATTCTTCCGTTTCCATCGGCAAAGGGATGGATAAACTCAAATTCGTAGTGGAAAACACAGCTTTTCACCAAAGGATGCACCTTTGAAGTTTTTACCCATGTGAGCAGATTGCCGACAAGCTCCTGCACCATGTTGGCGGGCGGAGCCATGTGAATAAGCTGTTCGCCTTTGTATACACCGACGCCGCCGCTTCGGAACATACCCGCTTCGCGTACAAGCTCGTTCATCAAGGTGTGGTGCGCCGTGAGCAGGTCTTTTGCCGAATACGGGTCAAAGCTCAAGAGACGCTCGTATGCTTCAAAGGCGTTCTTGACCTCTTGTATTTCCCGTGGCTCTCCAAGTATGCGTTTTCCGTTAATAATTGCAGTCACTTGGTTGAGCGAGAGTGAGTTGTTCTCTATGGCTAGCGAGGAATGAATCGTCTTGATTCTGTTCTCACGCCGCAGCTTCGGATTTGCGTTCATGTCCTGCCATGCGGTGATACGACCTACAAGCTCGCTGATCTCCGAAATCTTCTCAATTATTCTATCCGTCATGGTAAACGGCGGGGTATACTGTTGCTCCATGCTACACCTCCGACTTATATCTTATTATAGCATACAAGTCCATCAAAAAACAACAGTTTCACTTAGTAGACTTGTATGGTGAACTTGTGTGTTTTCCACCATACAAGTCTTACCTGTATCGCGGATGTTATCTGCATTACCTGATATGCGTCTTGCCGCGTTTACACTCTTGTTCCCGTTTCTGTTCGACCTCCCTTTCTTCAATTTGTTTAAGCTGCGCGTTCCTATTTGCAATTTCCAAGGAGCGTGCAACGATAGCAGCGCATAGCTTTATGTCCTGACGGAGCGTTTTAAGCTCTGCGGATATTTGCCCGATACGGGTCTTGATTTCTTCAAGACGCTGTTCGGGTATGCCTATGCGCCGCAGCTCATTTTTGAGTTCTTTTCGTTCCTCGGATATGATGGTAATTCTCTGACTGGCATCGTCACGATAGGAAGTGAGTTCTTCCGCGGTATCTATCTTGTGTCTGAATAAAAAGTGGAACTGCTTATCCACCGCTTCAAGATGGCGAATATCCTCTCGCAACACATACGGAGTATAGCTTGACTGTTGCCGACACGCCTCCTGTAATTTTCGACGATAGAAATAGTAGAGCGCCCGCAAGCCATTCCATGTGACCTTTGACAGGCGAAAGTCTCCATGTGTGCGCCCACGACGAACAGTTTTCTTTTCCTCCGGCTTGGGCGGACGCGACGGCCACCGTTGACGGATGATGCGCTCGATGATGGCGTCCTCAGTGTATTTCTCACCAAAGCGTCGCAAACGGCTGAAGCTCCTATGGTTTTGCGGCTTTATGCGCCAATCGCGTCCGCGCTTTTCAACCTCGTATCCACGTTCTCTCATGTTTTTGACAAAGCCTTGAAAATTCACCGCGCCCATGATAGCTGCGTCCAAGTCCAAACGGATAGCAGTCATCCATGTCGGCTTGCCGTTCTTTTCAGCTTCCCACTCGGCGCGTGACCTGCCGTGTCGCGCAGGATTCTCGATTACGGATAAATGGTACTTTTCACATAGCGCGTCTGACATATCACGCATACGTTGGTATGTCTTTTTTTGGTCGTAATACTTTAGACCATCGACAAAGGAAACCGAGTTCAGCACAAAGTGGTTGTGAACGGTCTTGGTATTCAAATGCGTTGATACGATAACCTCAAATCTATCACCCCATAACGCCTGTGCAAGTTCAACCCCAATTTGGTGCGCTTTGTCTGCCGACACTTCGCCAGTCTTGAAGCTTTGATAACCGTGATAGGCGATATTGCCGCCTTCCTTGCCCCAAATGCGTTTAGTCAATATCATGTCGTTTCTCGCAGTGGCAGGATCGCAGTTGATTCCCGTGACGTAGTATTGCTTCTCTGTTTTGAAATCGTCGATTGCGTAGTCAATGATCTTATCCAGCACTTTCTTTGGCGCTGATTGCATGGCGTATTCCATTACATCAAGCATACTCTGCTGTTGCTTCTCGCTCCATTCGGGGTTTTCGGTTTTTTCGGGGTTGACCGTGTAGTTCAATACACTTCCTATCCAACCTTTTACGTTCCATATCGCCGTGACTGCCATTAGCTTATCCTATCGGGCATACATACGGCTTCTCGAATGGATGTGACTGTGTTTGCCAACCGTATAGCGTTTGCCGCATATTCCTCGACAAGAAAAAAGCCCGTGGCGTTTGCTCGGGCGGCTATCTGATTCATCGCGTTTCCAATGGCGCGAAGCTCATTTATCATTTGGCGGTATTCAATCGGGGGAGGTTCTCTCGGTACACTTCCCATGATGAGAGAACGAATATACCCATCTGCCGAGTATCCGCTTCTCGTAACGCATTTCTTGAAATGAGCGTATTCATCGTTCGTCAGATGCGCCCATACTCTGTTAGGTCTTGTTCGCATTTTCTCACCTCGCTTTTCATAAGAACATGGAAGTTGACAAATAGCATTGCCGCTTGCTGGGGTATTAGGGGTGCAAATCCCCTAACCAGAGAATTTGTGGTCACACAAATTCAGTGCTGGCTAATCCAATGCAGAAGCATTGTCCTATTCCACCATCCGAGAAATGAATCACCGCGCACCGCGTTCCCGCTCTGGTATAACAGCCTTGAAATCAACGCCCTTGAAGCACTCGGCGTCAAGAATAAAGTCGCCTTTGTTCCATTTGTCATGCACGAGCCGCTCCGCTTCCATGCGATTTTCCGCTTCGACCTCGACGGTCATTTGCAGCTTTTCGGTAATCGTCACCTTGTAGGGTTTCATGCTTCGTCACCTCCGCTTGCCGTATGCAGCGAGATTTTCTTGATGCCCGTAAGCGTAGTAGCGACCATACCGAGGCGCTTGGCAAGCAGTATCTCCGCTTCCATTTCCTCTGTCAGTTCGTCGGAGCAAACGACGAGGACACGGCAGCGGCGCAAAAGCTCCAGCGACATTGAACGCCTTGCTTCGCGCTGCTCCGGCACGGATTCCGAAAGGAAACGGGAGAACATCATGCACGGGCAGATAGGCACATACCCAAGCTCAAAAAGGGTCTTGCTGTATTCCTTCAGCTTGCTGGAGGCAAAGCCTGTGGCATGATTGGTGGGTGCGCAAACATACGCAAAGGTCTTGTTCATCATCTTTCTTTTTCCTCCATAGTGTGATAGCGGGCGCTCTGCGTGCCCCTCGTTTTGACTGGCGTTTTGATATGCTTACGCAAGATGAGCTGCTCATTATAGTCCTTGCCGACCTCCGGCGGCAGCAGTTCCGTTGTATATCCTTCCGGCATAGCAGCGCATATCGCCATTGCCGCCTTTACACCTGCATCGTCATTGTCCAAACACAAGGCAATATGCCGAATGCCCCCGTTTCTCAAAAGGTATTCATTAAGCGCAGCGGGCAGATCCGCCGCTTCGCCGTTCCGCGGCCGGTATACGCCCGATAGGGACAGGTAATTGTCCGGCTTCCGTAGCGGATTTTCCATGCGCTGCAATTCGATAAAGGAAAGGCAGTCAATGGCGCTTTCAAACACAAACAGCGTTTTGCTGCCGCTATGCGGCGCGGAAAAGGAATACCGCTTATCGCTGCCCTCAACCTCCCGCAAAAACGTGGAGGAAGGGTCGCTGCTTCGGAGCATTGCGTAGCGGGGAACGTTGTCCTTATCAAAGCCCACGAATACGCAGTTATGCCGTCTGTCCTCATATACCAAGCCCATGTTGAAATACATATTGAGCAAGTCTTCCGATAACCCCCGCCCCGTAAGATAAGCGGCAACGCGGTCATTGTTCTCATGCGGCGCTGGCATGACAAATTCCGTTGGCTTTGCCCGCTTTGGAGTATAGGTCTTTGTCGGCGTGGCATATCGCGTACACTCCAATACCCGCAAGACGGCGCTGACAAAATCCATGCCCTGCACCTTTACAAGATAGTCCAATGCGGAGACGCCGCCGATACCCGTTGACCATTGATACCATTTGCCGTTTGAGATTTTAAGGCTGTCGTGGCTACGGGTAGAATACACAGCGGATGAAATACGCACCAGTTCGTGCGGCTCATAGGTCTGCAAATATGTGAGAAGGTCAAGCTCCCGCGCCCGCTCTATTTCTGCTTTTGATACCTGTCGTCTATGTTCCATAGTTACCTCTCATACTCTGGCTCTGAACGCCGTTTCGTTCTTTCTTCCTCCTGCTCCGGCGCTGCATCCAGCGTGTTGTTTTCGCGCTTATCCATGTTGAGCATCGCGTCAAGCTCCGCAAGCCGCGCCGATTTTGTCCGTAGCTCGTCCTCCTGTGCAAAGGGCTTTTCGGCCTCCGCTTTGGCGTTCTCTATCTGCGTTTGGATATTGGCAAGCGCCTGTTCGCAGGCGTTGAGCCGCGTCGGGAACATATCAAAGGCGTTTTCCATACGCTGAATGTTGCCATGAATGTCGCTGCCGAGGTCTATCGTGTGCGAGAGCGTGCCCTTGAGCGTCAGTTTGAACACCTTTGAAAAGGTATCATAGGACAGCAGGAGCGCGAAGCCCCGAAAGAGGCCGATCTCCTTCAGCTCCGGCGAGGTCTGCGCCCTGCACGTTTCGATGAGCGCCGCGCCCGCATCCTTTTTCTCGGCGTAGTTCACGCCATTAAGCACCATGCCCGGGAAGTCCTCGGTCTTGTGCCGCTCGTAGAGCGACATATCCGCTTTGAAGCCCGCGATGCGTTCCTCCGTGAGCTTGACCTCGCGGGGGAAGTATTTGAGAAGCCTGTCCTCCATTGCGTACTTTTGGCTTTGATAGTTTGCCTTTACGAGCTTCAGCTTTGATACGTCGATCTCCAGATCCATCTTTTCCTTGATGTACGGGTTACCCGTTGCAAGAGCCTTTACCTCCGCATACGAAAGTGCGGTTTCGTCAATATCCTCGCAGGAGCGGACAGGCGATTTCGAGGTCATAATCTGTGATATGAACTTCTGCTTTGATTCAATCGTCTGCCACATATAAGCGTCAAACGTGTTTTCCGTCACATAGCGGAACACGTCCACGCTTTCGTTGGTGTTTCCTTGCCGTATCATTCTGCCCTCGCGCTGTTCGATGTCGCTGGGCCGCCAGGGTATATCGAGGTGATGCTCCGCGGCGAGCTTTCTTTGCACATTTGTACCCGCGCCCATTTTTGCGGTAGAGCCGATCAGCACCCGCACAAGCCCGCGCCGGACGCTCGTAAACAACGCTGCCTTCTGCACCTCGGTCTTTGCGTCATGGATAAAGGCGATTTCCTCTGTGGGAATGCCGCGTTCCATGAGCTTTGCCTTGAGGTCGTCGTACACGTTGAATGTGCCGTCATTGTGCGGCGTAGAGAGGTCGCAGAACACAAGCTGCGTCAGCTTCTTTTCTTCGCCCGCCTCCCATACCCGATAGATATTATCCATGCAGGCGTTGACCTTGCTTTCCTCGTTATCTGGCAGCATACCGTTCACAAGCCGCTGATCGAGCGCCAATTTCCTGCCGTCATTGGTGATTTTCAGCATATTATCCACGGTTGGCTCGACCATGCCGTTTCGCACACGTTCGGCGCGCTCCGCAAGGAAGGCGACCATATCCCTCTGATGCTCGGAGGGCTTCATGGCTACGTTATGGTAGTTGACCGTTGGCACGGGAAGATTCAGCATATCGGCGGTCTGAATGTCAGCCACCTGTTTGAACATGGCGATAAGCTCGGGGAGGTTGTAAAAGCGGGCAAATCTTGTTTTGGCGCGATAGCCCGTGCCTTCCGGCGCTAATTCGATGGAGGTGATGGTTTCGCCAAAGGTGGAAGCCCATGCGTCAAAATGTGTCAGACCTTGACTTCGCAGCGTTTCATATTGCAGATACCGCTGCATGGTATACATCTCGGTCATGGAGTTTGAAATGGGCGTCCCCGTTGCGAACACGATGCCGCGCCCGCCCGTAAGTTCATCGAGATAGCGGCACTTCATAAAGAGGTCGGCTGATTTCTGTGCCTCGGTCTGCGCCAGTCCCGCTACGTTCCGCATCTTGGTGAACAGGAACAGGTTTTTGTAGAAATGCGCCTCATCCACGAACAGGCGGTCAACGCCCAATTCCTCGAATGTCACAACATCGTCCTTGCGGCTCTGGTCGTTCAGCTTTTCGAGCTTCAGCTTGATCTGCTTCTTTGTCTTTTCAAGCTGTTTGACCGTGAATCGCTCCGCCCGGGCGCTCTTTGCCTCGGCTATGCCGTCCACGATCTCGTCAAGCTGCCCCTGCAAGACCGCCCGCTGTCGCTCGATGCTCATGGGTATCTTCTCGAACTGCGAATGCCCGATAATGACGGCATCGTAATCTCCCGTGGCGATACGGGAGCAAAACTTCTTGCGGTTTCGGGTTTCAAAGTCCTTTTTTGTTGCCACAAGTATGTTCGCGGAAGGGTAAAGCTGCAAAAACTCCGCCGCCCATTGCTCCGTGAGATGGTTTGGCACAACAAACAGGCTCTTTTGACACAGCCCCAACCGCTTGCTTTCCATGGATGCGGCGACCATTTCAAAGGATAGCGATAGGTAATCCTTTGGGCGGGATATGCAGCCGCAGGCTGCATATCCGTTCCTCCGGATTTTCCCCCGCTCCAAACCGTGCGTGACAGTTTCCCATCACACGGCTTTCCATCGTCAGCACTTTTTATGACAATCTATACATCAAACAGATTTGCCCTTTAGAAAACGAGTTCCAGCATTTCTGCCATCACACGAAGTTTATTGAGCTTTGCCAACTGCTTTTTATCCAGGTTTAGCACTTTCAGATATTTTCGGATGGTGCGCTCATTACTGGAATGAATGAGAATGTGAACCACAGCGGAGACAATAATCAGGTTTTGGTAGCTGTCATTGCCCCCAAGCACCAATGGCTTTTTGTGGTGACAGTCCACTTGCTTTGCTTCCAGTTCCACACCGGAGACGGCACATTTTCCTTTCTGTGCAACATAGAGCGCAATGCGGTTATCGTTGTATTCCACACTTTGCTTACCGCATGGATTGTTCATCAGATGATAGAGTACTGCCATATTGATACCAGCAAGATTCTTATGAATCTCAACCCGTCCTTCTGGCGTGTACTTGTTTACCCGACTTTTCTTATCCATAGGTACTCTATGCTGAACATAGGCAATCGGGACGATGGCATGACCATTCAGATAACGCACCTCCCGGCTTGTGCCGTATTTCTCCTTGATATACCTGTTTGTGATTTGACCTTTCTTTTGCAGTCTGTGCTTCAATCTGTTGTAAAGGCTCTTTTTGACATCGAAAGCGATTTTGTGAAAGTCAATATTCACATGGGTTGCAATGCTGTAATAGTTATGAACGCCCATGACATAGGAGTTGTATTTCTGTATCAGGCGATATTCCATTCCTGGGTCATAGGTCTGCCGTATCTGCCCAATAATTTCCTTGCTTTTCTCTCGGATTTTCTGCAATGCTTTATTCTTGATATGCGCTTCTACTACATACCTTGGTTGTCCATCTGGCTTCTTTCCTTTTGTTCGAACTTTCAGCTTAAAGCCAAGAAATTCAGAGTAATGGCGTTTCAGATTTACGATCTTTGATTTCTCTGGGCTGATTTCCAGTCCCAGACGATCTAAAAGCCATTGTTTCGTAGCCTCGAACAGCTTGATTGCATCCGACCGCTTTTTGCAAAAGATTTTGAAATCATCTGCATAACGGACAACATAGCACTCTTTCAGATTCGTGTAGTTACGCAGAGTACGGATGGTACTGCTTTTGTCGGGAGTTCCATTCGCATAGATTCTGTGTATATAGTTCCTTTGGGTAGGCATTTCTTCCCACTGGCTGACAATCCACCAATCCAGTTCATTCAGGACGATGTTTGACAACAGTGGGGAAATGATACCGCCCTGTGGCGTACCCTTTTCGGGAAAACCGATTCCAGCCACTTCTGCCTTTAGCATGGCAGAAATGATAGACAGCAGCTTTTTATCCCTAATTCCGAGTGTCCACATCTGCTTCAGCAGTTTTCCGTGGTTCACATTGTCAAAGAAAGACTTAATGTCTATATCAATGACATAGTGGCAACCGACGTTCTGTATCATTCTCTCCGCTTGGGCAATGGCATTTTCTGCACTGTGGTTTGGTCTGAAACCATTGCTTCGCTTGAAGAATTTTGCTTCACAGATAGGTTCTAATACTTGCAGAATACATTGCTGAATGAGCCTGTCCATAATCGTGGGTATTCCAAGGGGGCGGGTTTTTCCGTTGTCCTTTGGTATCTCAACTCTGCGGACAGCATTAGGAATATACCAGTCCAGCTTGCGCTGAACATGGGCAACTAAGGCATTTTCGTTCCACTTGTTCAAATCGCTTATTGTTTTATTATCCACACCCGCCGTCCGACTGCCGCTGTTCTTTCGGATATTTCTATATGCCAACTTGATGTTTTCAGGGCGTTTTATTAGTTCCACAAGATTGCAGAACCGCTGCCCCTTGACACTTGCGGCATACAGTTCGTCAAGAACGAGCTGCATATCGTAGTATTCGGAGTTGCGGATTTTCTGTTTCTTTAAGGGTTTCTTCTTGTTTGCCAAAGTCAGGTACTTTCCTTTCTTTCGAGAGGATTTCGCTTTTCTTAGTCATACTCGAACCTTTGTGTCTGTATAGTTTTCAATTTATTGATTGCTGACGACTAATGGCCATCCCTCCACCGTGTTTCCACGGCTTCAACGGTACTGTGCCATCTCTCTCAGATGGATAAAGGATTGTTATACGCAATGTGCTTTCCAATCCAACACCTCATAGCCTGTAACCGGCTCCGTGTTCCAGCCTTTCCACGTTCCAATATTCCTATCTGTACATATCTGCCCTTAGGTGTCCCTCTGAGCCTGTATGCTGGGCGGTGCCTGTAACACCGCAAGGACTTTCATAGTAAAAATTCTTACTCATCCTCACATACTTCCGTAATCGGAAAGGAGCATTTCTGCTCCTGCGCCTTTTAGACCCGTACATTCGGGATTTCGTCAGTCATCCATGACATTCTGACCATAGGCAGTTTATAGACCTCCGGCGTATCATGCACATATCCCACCTCTGGGACACTTTCCACGGCATAATCCGTTTGGGTGCATTTCCGCCGACTTTAGCGAGCGTTATACCGTAGCCCTTGTTACAGAGGACTGCCGCATATCGCAGTTTATAAGGTAGGCGTTTCGGGGCGTTACCCCTTCATTCCACCTATCAGAATATTAGTTCTCCAAGTCTTTTCAGGGACTCCTTTCAAATCCCGATTCTATTGTTAGCTGACTTGTGCGTAACCTTTTCAGTTACGAACGTGTCGCACTCTTACCCGCACCCACAACGTGCGCCAGCAGCGTGTTGCCGCCGTACAGGATGCGGGCGATGGCGTTCACCTGATGGGGGCGGAGCGTTATCTCGGGATTCATGCCCGTAAAGCGGATATGGCTTCCATCGTACTCGCGGGGGCGTATGCTGTTGAACTTGGTATTGTAGAGCGTGGTCAGTCTGTCGCGGCGGTCAGGGTCTTTCCATATCCAGTCTCGGAAAGCGTCCTTGATAAGCTGCTGCTTCTGCTGCGCGAGTATGGTGTCCTTCTTGTTCAGCACCCGCACTTCGTTTCCGTTCTCGTCGGTGACGGTATCAAAGATACGCACATCCTTGAGGTTTAAGGTTTCCTCGATGATCTTGTAGGCGTTGATACGGTTCGTGCCGTAGGTGACGCCCGCGGCGACATTGTTGTAATCCGAGTTCTTGTTCTCGATGTTCCACGCCGCCGTGATGGGCGAATAATGTACCTTGATGCGGTTTTGGATGTAGTAGGCTGTACTTAACAGTTCATGGACGAACTTTTCAATATCCTCGGGCGGGAGCCACGTTGCGCCGAGGCGCACGTCGATTTCCGAAGCGGAGAGGTCTTTGGGCTGTACCTTTTCAAGCGCCGCCATGTTCGCCGCATACTGAGGATCGTCTATCTCTCTCAATAATTGCAGCTTCCAGCGCACGTCGCCGGAAAGATATTCGTCAGCGGTTTCATACTGCTTTGTCGTTGGGTTGAGAAATATAACGCCCGTAAGCTCCTCGGCAAGCTGTTCTTCGGTCTTGCCCGTAAGCTCCGCCATGTAGGGCATATCCACATTTGCCTTTTCGGAGAGTGAAACGGCAAGCGCCTCTGTCGCGGTGTCCACCGAAGTGACTACACTCTGCTGCCGTATCGTCCTTTTCGTGAACATATCCGCTTTGCGCCCCAGATTGCCGTTCTCGTCAATGACCTCCAAAGAGCAAAGCAGGCAGTAAGCGGAATCGTCCGAAAACGCCATGTTGTTGGCGCGGCTGTTCAGCAGACCGTATTTATCGGTATATCTGTCGTATAGGGCGTTGAGGCTGCGCTGCTCCCTTGCGATGTCCTCGTCGGGATAGCCTTCAAGCTGATACTCGATGAGCCTGCGGGTGCAGTCCCGAAGCTCGATCATGCCCTTGATGCGGTTTGCCGCCGTGACGGAGACCTCCATCTTGTTCATGCGGCTGTTCTCGCGGTAATATATCTGCCCGTCCACGACGGTAAAAGAGAAGTTCCGCACATCGGGGTCGGCGGGGATACTCTCGTTGGTGCTTTCGGAAAGCTCATCGTCCTCGCGCTCATACTCGGTGATAGAGCCGTGGATGTTCGCCATAGCGTCACGAAGCTGCTCGAAAAGGTCAGCGCCGGCGATGGGCGCACAGGTACATTCCTGCCTGCCATACTGCGTGCTTTCTTCCGTAAGCTGCCCCAATACCATATCGGGGTTGTCCGCGAAGTATTGGTTGACCGTGAAGCCTTCTGCGCTCTTGCCGAGGTGTACCCAATCCGGCTCTGTTTCGATGGCTCTGTCACGCTTCTGTAAAAAGAGAATGTCTGCGACGACGCTCGTTCCCGCGTTTTGCAGGAAGGCGTTGTTCGGCAAACGCACCGCACCAAGCAATTCAGCCCGCTGTGCGATGTACTTCCGAACAGCGGAGTTCTTCTTGTCCATTGTGCCGCTTGAAGTGACAAAGGCGATGATACCGCCCGGACGCACCTTGTCGAGCGTCTTGGCGAAGAAATAGTCATGCACCATGAAATGGTTTTTGTCGTATCGCTTATCAGACACGCCATAGTTGCCGAAAGGCACGTTGCCAACGGCGAGGTCAAAGAAGCTGTCGGGCAAGGAGGAATCCTCATACCCTTGCACGGCGATGTTGGCGTTCTGATAAAGCTGCTTCGCTATCCTGCCCGTGATGGAGTCAAGCTCAATGCCATAGAGCTTGCTTTTGCCCATCGCCTCCGGCACAAGCCCGAAGAAGTTGCCGATACCGCAGGCAGGCTCCAACACATTGCCCGTGGTGAAGCCCATGTTTGCAACGCACTCATATATCGCCTTGATTACCGTGGGGCTTGTGTAATGGGCGTTCAGCGTGGATTCGCGGGCAGAGATGTATTCGCTCTCGGTCAGTAAGCCTTTGAGTTCGGCATATTCTGTGCGCCAGTTATCCTTGCTCTCGTCAAAGGCGTCCGCGACGCCGCCCCAACCGACATACTTTGAAAGTATCTCCTGTTCCTCGGGCGTAGCAAGGCGGTGTTCCGATTCGATTGTCTGCAAGGTGCGGATCGCCGCCACGTTCATCTGATACTTCGCCTTTGCGCCGCCGTAGCCCAACTCGTCATCTGTGATGCGGTAGTTATGCTTTTCGATGCGGGGCTGCGTAAGGTCGATGACGATGCTTTTGAGCTTGATCTCTTTCGGCTGCTCCCATGCGGGGGCAAGGGGCTGTTCGGTCGGCTGCTCGGCTTCCTGTGTGGGCTGCTCTTTCAGCCATTCCCGCACGGTATGCAGCTTTTCAATGCGATTGATGGGAAAGCCGACCGCGCTGTGGAAGGTGATATCCCGCATGGATACGTCGCCGGAGATCTCGCCAATGCTCTCGACCTCGTATTTGCGCCCGTTCCAGTCGATGACTGTACCAACAGCTACGTCGGGCGATTCTTCTGCCTGTACTTCTTCCTCAACGGGATAGCTCACAACGGCTTCCTGTTGGTCGAAGTAGGTCAGGTCGCTAAAGTCAAGAGCTTGCAGATCGTTTGATATGAGTTCCTCAATGCTGTCATAGCTTCGGCTCTCAAATAGCTGTCCGTCAACATAGCGGTTTATGCTGAAATGCGCAAGGTCTGCCTGCGCTTCAACCGTATGCTCGCCGTCCTCGGTGGTGGTGAAAGCAAGCGCGACGTGTTCCAAGTCAGCGTAATCTGCTTCACTCTCAAACTCATCAAGGCAGTATTCATCAATAAGGCGCTTTGCTTCTGTTAGATCAACCTCATTCTGTACGATAAGGTGGTCGTTGACTTCGCTCTCCCGCAAGCGGCGTTCAAATACGTTGCGGGGCATATCCTCGGATAAAAGCGGGTACTTCGGATTGGACAGCATGACGTTTTCATCGTCATATCCAAGCACGGTGTAGGTCTGTGCGCCAAGCTGCACCTCGTCGCCAAGCGAAAAGCGATATTCGGCGTTCTTGCGCATTTCCTCCATAGCGGCTGCGGCTGCCCTTAACGCTTCCCGCGCCGCCGCTTCCTCGGCAATACGCTCCCGCCGTTCAGCAAGCTCCTGTTCGTATGTTGGCAAATACGCCTTTTCTTTCTCGGTAAGATAACGGTCAAGGACGATAAGCTCTTTCAAACGGCTGTCTATGGCGCGCCACGAGAAGTTCTGTTCACCATCGTTGCCTCGGACACGGAATCGGATGCCTTTCGCATCATGGTCTACAAAACCGCTGCTGCCGTCAAGATAGGTATGGGAGTGACCGCCGATACCGTATTCCTTTTTCAGAAAGGCAAGCGCGTCCTGCTGGGCGTGAATGGTCTGATAAAACTGATATACGCGGTACTTTCCATTTTTGAAGCCCGTGCCGCGCACAAGTTCGTTGTCCAAGTCGGCCTGCGAAACGGAAAAGGCGGAGGACTTTTCAGCCTCCGCCTGCTCGATTTGTTCTATTTGCTCGTCTGCCGAGGGGAAAAGACTTAGCTGTGGACTATCTCCGCTATCACCGTTTCCTCGGCTCTCTGTCGGATGTTGTTCATACGCTGCGCCCATAGCATCTGGTCGCGGGCTTTCAAGCTCTCCGTCACGCCCTCGGCTTTCGCCATCTGCGCCATCGTCTGTTCGACCTGTTCCCGCGCCGTCCTGTCGATCTCCAGCAGATGCTCGGTCAGCCTGTTCTGAAGCAAGAGTGCGTTGTACGTTCCACTCCGACGGGCTTTGAGAAACGCCTTCCTCATCATCCCGTATTTGCCGATTGCCTCCGTCGGCTGCGCGTCCAGCTCTATATCGGGAATCAGATAATCCCCGTTCTGCCTGTAACTGAGTTCCATGTTCAACGCTCCTTTCGTTTTTTCTATCTTCATTCTGCAAGACCTGTTGGGATTTTGCAAGTGTGTCGCGCTCCTGCCGCTCCATGCTCCTTACGCTGCGCTCTATCTGCCGCAAGACCATTTCGGAAATATCGCTCGTCGCCGCGCCAAGCTGGGCTATGGTATCCGGCGAATTGAACAGCGTAACGCTGTCGTATTCATCGCCGTGGAATATGGCGGCGGGGTCTATGCCAAGGCGCACAAAAACCGTGTGGGCAACGCTCGTCATGAGCAGCACCATGAATGTGGAGCTAATCTCATCATCGCTCATATCGGCAAGGGCGCTGTTATCCGCTACCTTTAAGAGTTCCTCATAGTAATCGCGGTAGTTATCCGATACGGCGTTGATTGCTATGCCCAGCACGGCAGATGAAAAGTCTGCGTCCTCAACGCCTATGTCGCCGAAGTGGTTTTGCAGCTCCTCCACGATCTGCGCCTCATATTCGGGCCTTGTCTGCCAGAGGCTAAAGGGAACATTGTAGCGGGTATTGGTGTCGGATACGTCGAATACATACCTAAGCGTGGGCTTTTGCCCGCTGTCGTCGATGATTGCTATGCCCTTTGAGCCCTTGTTTACCCAGCGCCTGAACGTACCGTTCCATAGCTCGATGGGTGCGCATGCCGTAGCATCCGGGCGCTGTGCATGGATAAGCACCTGTTCATGGAACGGGTATTTGTAGAGCCACGCGGCGGAATCGAGGAAGCTCGTCCAGTTATCAATGGACTGCGTAAGCCGCTCCGTCGTTTGCGCCGCAAGCTCGGACATCATTTGTAGTTTTGTTGCCACTCGAACACCTAACTTTCCGGCTCATGCCTTTTCTTCTCGCGCCCCCGCATACGCGCCGCCTTTTCCATAGCCCAGTGCGGGAGGTGTTCGGGCTTTATCTCGCCAAGCACATCGCGGCGTTCATACCGGCTCTCTTTGCCGCTGTATAGATTGGTCGCATACACCGCGCTGCCACGGGCGTTTGCCGCTGCGCCGAAACCGCCGTTGACCAACACAAGCTGATGGTCTGCGCTTCTGTACTCGCGCCTTAACGCATCGGCGCGTATGGCGACAATCTTGCCGACAATGCTTTTTGAGAAGTCGTTTTTGTGGCATTGGTCGGCGGATATGGTCATGTCTGGCAGTTGCCGTTCCGCGATTTCTGCTTTCACCGCTTCGATCTGCCCTGTAATGCGTTCGGTATACAGCTCCATAATTTCAAGGTAATCATCGCTTGCCATGCACTCGTTATATCCGCGCATGATGTCATTAGCGGTGCAGTAAGCGCACATATATCGCGCTTCGTTTGGCGCGGTCAGATTTTCACCGACCACGACCTCCTTATCCCCGATATGCAGCGCATGGAGTATCTCCCAACAGCCTGCCATACGCTTTTCATTGTTATTCTCCATATCGCCGCCTCCTTATCGCTCAAGCTCATCGCGTTTCTTCACGCGCTTTGGTTGACCGTTCTCGTCGTAGCTGCGGGGGTCAGCAGCCTTTGTATGCCATCCGAAAAGACTGCCTGCAAGCATGGCTTCCTCCTGCGCCCGCGTGACGCCCATTTCGCGGTTACGGCTGTCGGCAGTCTTGCGGTTTACAGCGGGGTCGCCCGTAGAGCGATAAGGAACTTGTTCATACCCTTTGCAGCCACGCTCTATCCGTATAAGCTCGCCGCTTGACGGCATGAGCGAATAGCAGAACAGCGGCAGCAGCGGGGGCTTGTGGGTACGCTCCGCTACATATTCGATTTCAGCGTTTATTCTGCCTCGATAATCATCATACGCCGCTTCTTTTGAGTTCAAATAATGCCCCCAAAAGAAATGGGCGAGGTCTGCGGTGCGGTATTGCCATGTGACGTAGGGCGCGGGCGCTGTTTCGCTATGCCCAATCGCAAAGCCCTGTTCGCCCACGGGGAAGCGTTCAATAATCTCATATCCCGCGTTGATTTCCCTCTCTTTCATAGTCAAACTCCTTTCTTCGTGATTATGTAAAAGAGGGCGTGAAGCCCTCTCGATATGCTATTTCCTCTTATTCTTGTTCCTTACATACAAAAATACTGCGCCGCCGACAATGACAAGGCACAGTACGATTGCCAAGATAGCTTTCAGTTCCATTGACTATTCCTCCGATCCTTTGAGTTTCTTTCGACGCTTGATTACAAGGAACGCTGCGCCGCCGAGCAGCAGCAAAGCGCCCGCGATCATGGCAGGAAGCTCCCACCGGTCGTTGTCCATACCGAGCGCCACGCTCCTGTTGTTCGGCACTTTAATCTCGATGGGCTTGACCGCCGAGGTTTCCTTTGTGATTTCAGCTTTTCGAGCGGTCACGGGGAAATAGCCTGTCGGCACAACGGATTCCTCGATCCATATCGCGCCCATAGGCAGACCGAGAATGACGACCTCGCCGTTCTTGTCCACCATCAAATCCATTTCCTTGCCGTTCTCGTCAAAGAAATACTTGCCGTCAGCCTGTTTTGTGAACGTCAGCGTTTCAAAACCAAGTCCGTCCTTGACCTTGATGCTGAAGCCCGCGCCCGTGAGGGGCTTTTCGGTCTTGGCGTCCAGCTTGATGATTTTCACTCCCGTCGGGCAGTTGTTGACCGTCACCTTGCAGGGCGCAGCCTCGCTGTGCTTATCGGTAAGCTCGATCTCCGTCGTGCCGTCCGCGATATAACCGACAGGCACGGCTTCAACGAGCTTGTACTTGCCCACTTTGAGATACTTGAATACCGCCTTGCCATTCGCGTCAGTGACAAAGGTTTCCGTCCCGTCCTCGGCGGGAATACGGTAGCCGTCATCCGTCTGCTTCGTCTTGACCACCTTGCCCTCGCTATCCTGCAAGGTGAACGTAATGCCCGCCATCGGCGCGCCCGTATAGGTGTTCATCTTCAAAATTTCGAGCGTGATGGGGTCGTTGGCAAACTGGACGTCGCCCGCGACCTTGCCGTATGCGTCTATCGTAAAGGAGTATAGGGCGGGGTCGATGGAGTAGGCTTCGGGGGCTACGACCTCCTGCCAAATGTACTTGCCTGCGGGAAGCTCTGTCATATTGATGTAGCCGTCCGTACCTGTCTTGCCCTCAAAGAACACCTTGCCGCTCGTGTCCGTTACTTTGATGTCAGCGTTTGCGAGGGGCTGCTTGGTGTGGCTGTCGAGCTTGCGTACCTTCACTTCGTTCGCCTTGTTGGTAAGCTCAAAGACCGCCGTTTTCTTGTCCTTGGTGGTGAGCGTCACGGTCTTGACCTCATCGGAAAGGATGAAGCCAGCCGGAGACTGCACCTCCTTGACTTTGTAGACACCAACGGGAATCTCGATGGTTTCCGCATAGCCGTCCTTGTTTGTGGTGATGGTATCGAACAGCTTGCCCGAAGCGTCCCGCACCTCGAATACCGCGCCCTCAAGAGTGCGCTCCGTGTCAGCTTCATCGAGCTTGTAAACGCCAATGCGCGTTTTGAACATGGTGTTGTAGATGGGGTTGTCGTAATACTGCACGTTCTGTTCGCTGCTGATGGTGAGAGGGAGATTGGCTTTGAGCAAATGCACGGTTTCGTCGGGGACGAAAAACTCCTTCAAGTAGTAATTCCCATATGGGAGCTTTGCTTTGCTCTCAGCAACGCCCTGTGCGTCGGTGGTCAGCACCTCCACAAGCACATCGGCGGGAACGTCGCCAATCGTCTCGGCGGTGTAAAGCCCGAACACATACCCTTCCGCAAGCGCGTTGTAGAAGTCGATGTTCTCATAGTTGAACTTTTCGGTGATCTTGCGAATCTTCACGCCACCTGTGCGAAGCTCGTTGTCCGCTTTGACGGTCACGGTCACAACGGGGGTATTCTGATCCTTGTAGGCAAGCGTTACCTTATGGACGGTATCATCCACGATGTAGGCTGCGGGCGCACTCGTTTCCTGCACGGTGTATTGGCCAAGCGGGAGCATCTCCGTTTCCGCAACGCCGAAATCGTCCGTGGTCAGCGTCACCACGACCTTGCCCGCGCTGTCCCTGACCTCGTACACAACGCCTTTCAGCCCTTTTTGCGTATAGGCGGGTAGGGTGACGCTGCCGTATTCGGTTTCTTCGGTTTTGCCGCACGATAGCGCCTTGCCAACCTTTTCAATGCGTATCTTTCCCTTTGCGGCGGAGTTGGTGAATGTCACCTTTGCGATGGCATTGGCGGTAATAGCCGCGCTCTTGACCTCGCCGGTGATGATATACGGGCTTACTGCGGAAAGCTCCTTTATATACACCGTGCCAACGGGGATGTTGCCGGAGGTCGCCGTGCCGTCTGCGCCTGTGGTAAGCTCGGTGAGCTTGTTCTTGCAGGCGGAATCCGAATAAACACCGAAGCTCACGCCCACAAGCGCCGCACCGTTTTCGCCGCTTTTTACCACCTGCACTTTGCCGTAGGCGGGAATGCCCACGTTGAAAGAGGCCGTTGCAACGACCTGGGCGGTGGTGGCGCAGAGAAATACCTTTTGCAGACTGCCGTTTACGGGAACATACGCCGTGATGTTGTCTACGCTCCTCGTATCGCTGCCCTCGGCGGAGATGGAGAAGCTCTGTCCCGCCGCCGATGCAGGAACGGTAATGGTAAGTTTTTCGCTGCGCCTGCCCGTGTAGCCCGAAACGTTGGAGCCGGAGGGCAGGGCGGAGGTATCGAGGGTATAGCCGCTGTTGATGTTTGTTAACTGCACCGTGGTTTGTCCGCTAAAGCCGCCGCTGCTTGCGGCAAGCTGCACGGTAGATGGTGAGAAGCTGATGCCGTGCGGAAGCTCCTGCCGTGCGCGAGCTTTGGCTAAAAGCTCGTCTGCGTATTCTAAAACGTGTTCATATCCGCTTTTTGCCCTTATTGCGTTGGGATTGGAGCGGCGATTGGTGAAGTCGTATGAAAAGCCTTCGCCCTGCTCCGAAAGCCAGAAGCGCAGGGCGTTTGCCGTTGCCTGCCGCGCTTCGTCGTCCGTGAAGCCGGAGGGTTTATTGTTGGGATAGCCATACATGAGTATGGAGTTTATA
>OLSA01000306.1_pt1 | contig 44205 bp, 19 predicted proteins | sample 1672731 | NCBI WGS metagenome assembly OLSA01 (sample SAMEA3136718, study PRJEB25190) | human gut metagenome | biome: human gut; feature: human-associated habitat; material: faeces | place: Austria | collected 2013
TTGTATTTAATATATTTGTTTCCATCATATTAAACCTATTAAAAAAAATCTAAATGGTATGGGAAAACGCATTGTTCTGTTTTTAATGTGCTTATTAGTTGTAATAGGCCATTTATCGGCTCAAGTAACCAAAATGTCGGGAATTGTTCTTTCCAAGGATGATGGATTGCCGGTAGTAGGAGCTTCTGTGTTGATACAGGGAACTACACATGGTACGATAACAGATGTGGATGGTAAATTTGTGTTGGATAATATTAAACCAACTGATAAGAAAGTAATGGTTTCATTTATTGGTATGAAGACCCAAGTGGTTGATGTTAAATCTTTTGTCAAGGTAGTATTGGTTACAGAGTCTGAAATGATGGATGAAGTGATGGTTGTTGCTTATGGTACAGCCAAAAGGTCGGCATTTACTGGATCGGCTTCAGTTGTAAATGCTGAGAAACTTTCTAAAAGACAGACAACGAACGTCGTTCAGGCACTTGCTGGACAAGTGGCAGGCTTACAAATGACAAGTGGATCTGGGCAGCCGGGAGGAGATGCTCCAACATTGATAATTCGTGGTATTGGTTCTATCAATGCGGATAATGATCCACTTATTATTGTAGATGGTATGCCCTATGAGGGAGGATGGAACAATATCAACCCATCTGATGTTGAATCAGTGTCCGTTTTAAAAGATGCAGCATCAAATGCGTTATATGGTGCACGTGGTGCCAATGGTGTTATTATTATTACTACCAAGCAGGCAAAAGCTGGTGAAGCTGTTGTTACGGCTAGTGCAAAATGGGGAGTGAATACTCGTGGTACAATTGATTATGACTATATCAAAGATCCGGGTGAATATTATGAAGCACATTATAAGGCATTATATAATCAATTGAGGTATGTAAAGGGGCTTTCAGAAGGAGAGGCTTATGCTCAAGCTAATAAAAATATGGTGGGTAATACGAAGGAAAATGGTGGTTTGACTTATAATGTGTATAGTTATCCTGAAAACGAAAATCTTATTGGTATGAACGGAAAGCTGAATCCCAATGCAACTTTGGGCAGGGTGGTTAATGGATATATGCTTTATCCGGATGATTGGGTTGATGAAGCTTATAGTTCTGCCTTGCGTCAAGAATATAATGTGAATATTGCTGGAGGAACCGATAAGATGCAATCATATGGTTCTTTTGGTTATTTAAAAGATGATGGAATTGTTCCTAGTTCAAATTATGAACGATATTCCGCTCGTTTTAAAGGCTTGTACCAAGCAAAAAAATGGATGAAATATGGTGCTAACATCAGTTATACACATAGTAATAGTGCTTCCTTGACAGAAAAGTATGATACGGATTTATCCAGCTTTACAGAGGGCATGGCACCAATCTATCCTGTATATGTGAGGAATGCTGATGGAAATATTCTGACGGATTTAAATGGGAAAGTATATGATTATGGAACAGCGACGGCACAACTGGGATTGGCACGTCCTAACCATCCTAATTCTTCTATTCAGTCATCTATGCTTAACCAAGAAAATAGGAATGGTAATACATTTAATGGTAATGCATTTGTAGATATTACTTTTTTGAAAGATTTTAAGTTTACATTTAATGTGGGAACCACAGTTAATGAAATCAGATATTATACTACAACAAATCCATATTATGGTTTTGGTGCAGAACAGAATGGCACAGTGACAATGTATCATTATCGTACTACTACATTAAACTTACAGCAGATATTGAATTATAGCCATAATTTTGGTAAACATAATATTTCGGTAATGTTGGGACATGAGAGTTATAAATATAATTATGCAGAATTATCCGCATCCAAGAAAAATATGTTTTCATATTGGGGAAACCATGAATTGAATGGGGCTGTTATAGATGGTTCAAGTGCTGCTTCTTATTCGAATGATTATAATACGGAGGGATATTTTTTCCGTGCTTTATATGATTACGATGCAAAATATTATTTTTCGGCTTCTTATCGTCGTGATGCTTCTTCGCGTTTTCATCCTGATCATTGGTGGGGTAATTTTTATTCTGTAGGCGGTGCTTATCTAATGTCTAAAGAGGACTGGTTTGATGTGAAATGGATTGATATGCTCAAAATAAAGTTCTCCATAGGACAGCAAGGTAATGATAATATAGGTTCATATAATTATACAGACAGATATAATATAGTGAATAGTAATGATGAACTTTCATTGTCTTTTAATAGTAAGGGGAAAAAAGATATAACTTGGGAAACGAATACTAACATGAATTTGGGAGTTGAGTTTGAACTGCTTAAAGGAAAACTGAATGGTGGTGTTGAATTATTTTATCGTAAGACTACTGATATGTTAAATTGGTTCAATGTTCCTCTTTCTTTGGGTTATCCTGGGTACTATGATAATATCGGCGATATGGCGAATAAGGGTGTTGAACTGGAACTGAACTATATTCCTGTTAATAAAAAGAATTTTACATGGAAAATAAATCTGAATCTGACACACTATAAGAATAAGATTACTTATTTGCCAGATGAGAAAAAGACTACTGTTATGGATGGTCATGGAGGATATATGAATGGAAGCAGATATTATGGTGAGGATCTGCCTATCAATACATGGTATATGAAACGTTTTGCCGGTTTGTCTGAGGACGGACTTTCACTGTGGTATTATACGGATAAAGAAACCAATGAGGAAAAAACAACGACCACTTATTCTACAGGCGACTTTTATTTGTGTGGAGATCCTAATCCGGATTTGTATGGTGGTTTTGGCACTTCCATTACTTTCCATGGTTTTGATCTCTCTACTCAATTTTCCTATTTGGTTGGTGGTTTGACTTATGATTACGGTTATGCAGGTATGATGGGTAACCCAACTGCAACATCTGTAGGTAACCGTTGGCATAAAGATGTGCTAAAGGCATGGTCTCCAGAAAATCCCTCATCAACCATTCCACGTTGGCATTTCAATGATCTGAATACGACTGGTTCGTCAGACCGCTTTCTGATTGATGGAAGCTATTTGAATCTACAAAATATTCAAGTGGGGTATACATTACCTGATAGTTGGACTTCTCATTTGAAAATTAAAAATTTACGTTTATATTTTGTTTGCGATAATGTATACTATTGGTCAAAAAGAAAAGGCTTGGATCCTCGCCGTTCCATTTCAGGAGTAGGTACATCAGGAAAGATAGCTCCGTTCCGTACTTATTCCGGAGGTATCAGTCTTCAATTCTAACTTAGTTATAATCAAAAATTTTAAGACGATGAAAAAGAAAAATATATTATTTCAAACAGCGGTAGTTGCCTGTCTGCTTTTCGGTACAGGTATAAATATGAGCAGTTGTATCGAACAGACCTTTCCCAAAAGCTCTACCGCTATTTCCGAGCAGATTGCAGAATCACCAGCTGCTATGAATGCTATGTTAAATGCCGTGGTAGGCTTTGTTAATGCATATAATACTTATGGACAAGGTTATATTTGGGACTTGGGCTATACCTCATACGGTATTATAAGAGAAGTTATGTGTGAGGATTTTTATATATATAAATCTGGTTATGATTATTATAATTCTTTCGGATTGTGCCGTAGCTTGGCTGATAATTCAGAGGTGAATTCTATTTATTATTACTACTATAAATTTTTGAATAATGTCAATAATTTAATCCGTATTGTGGATCTTGATAATACTACAGAGACAAATAGGCAATATGTAGGAATAGCCAAAGCCTTTCGTGCGATGATTTACATGGATATGGCTCGTCTGTTTGAGTTTAAGAAGACTGGATTTTCTAAGCTGGATGACGAGGCTGCTACCAATGGGGTATATGGATTAACAGTCCCTATCATTGGTGAGAATATAACGGAAGCAGAAGCACGTAATAATCCGCGGGTTCCTTTTTATACTATTTACAGATATATCTTGGATGATTTGGAGAATGCAGAAGTTCTATTAGCTGATTACTTGAGGCCTACTAAGAATATGCCTGATTTGTCCATTATATTTGCATTAAAAGCTCGTTTTTGGCTAGAATTGGGTACGCGATTTGAAAAGTATTCTAATGATTTGGCAGCACTGATCCAGAATGTGGATTTAGATATAGATTCGGATAAGGATTGTTATATTAAAGCTGCCGATTGTGCAAGACAGGCTATAGTTAAAAGTGGTGCTGCTCCATTGACAGAATTGGAATGGTATGGTGGAAAAGACTATTTTACGGCCTTTAACTCTATTCAGACAAGTGCATGGATGTGGGGAGGAATCATGAATAAAGAGAATATTCACAGTGTATGGCTTAATTTGGCAGGGCACTTGTGTACAGAACAGACATTTGGGGTAGGAGGAATTTCCTATGGGACACACAGAATGATCAGTAAGGTTTTATTTGAGCAAATCTCGGATGATGATTGGCGCAAAGAAACTTGGATTGCTCCTGAAGATGCTGGAAAGGCTCCAGGTACTAAATATCATACATTGTTCACCGATGAGAATTTTAAAAAGGTGCCTGCATATGTTCATTTAAAATTCAAGCCGAAAGAAGGCAATATGATTGACGCCAATGTAGGTGCACCGATAGATAATCTTTTAATGCGTGTTGAAGAAATGTATTTTATTGAGGCTGAGGCAATAGCCGCTAGTCAGGGGGTAAGTGCTGGAATTTCTGCTTTAGAGAATTTTATGAAAACTTATCGTTACAGTTCCTATCAATGTACGGCATCTACTATGGAGGATTTTCGTAAGGAATTGATTTTGCAAAAAAGGATAGAATTTTGGGGAGAGGGTATTATTTATTGGGATTATAAGCGTTTAGAATTGCCTGTTACACGGGGGTATCTAGGTACCAATTGTCCGGTGGGGTATCGTATGAACTCTAAAGAAGGATATTGCTGTCCATGGTTCAATTTATTTTTTAGTAAGTTTGAATCTATTAATAACCAAGCTATTATATTGAATCCGGATCCTTCGGCTATAGTGGAGGACTGGACAGAATAATGAATTGTTAATTTTTAAAGATCAGTTTATGGTTTAGCATTGTGAATGTCTGGATAGACGTTCATCTTGTTCTTTTCTCTGCCGAAGCTATACTTCGGCAGAGTTCTTTTGAAAGGGGAGGTTATGGTGTGATATTGCTACTTATGGTAGAATTTCTTATAAAAACAGGTCTAATCATTGTAATAACTATTCAGGCTATTGGTTTGTGACATCTTTTTCCGATATTTGTGTGGTTGAAAAAGGTAAATACTATGTTGAAACAGATTCTTCTTATATGGTTGTATTTTTCTGCCTTGCCTTTGTTTGGTCAGAGTTTGATTGATATTAAATATTATTCAGTTCAGGATGGGTTATCACAGAAAAATATTCAGAATTTCATTCAAGATGATAATGGTTATATATGGATGGCTACGTGGAACGGACTAGAGCGTTTTGATGGATATTCTTTTACTAATTATAAAACTTATCCTGAAAGTGATGTACGTATAACAAATCATCGTTTTACCAATATTGAAAAAAGTTCTCTGAATAATATTTGGTGTCAGACGTATGATAAACATTGTTATCTGTTTAATACCCGTACTTGTCAGTATGAAGATCCCTTTCTTTTCAACAAAGGGGTGATAAACTCAGTTGAAAAACTGTATGTATTGCGTAAAGGGATAACATGGGCCGTAGGTGTACAAAATGAGTTATTCCGTTTGGATGAAAATAGATTTCCTGCTACGGAGTCAGTGCAATTATATACTGGAAAAATAGAAAATAACATAGGAGACAGTATCTATATTGTGATGCAGGACAAGGATGGAGATGAATGGATTCTGACAAATAAAGGAGCTACGATTGTAGGAAAGAAGAGTATGGCAAATCTTATGCCTTTTAAGTTTATGGTAGAGAATGCAGATGATATCTATCTTGCTACTTCAAAAGGCTTTTTTGCCCGATATGACTATCAGAGTCAAAATGTTGTTCCATGTGTCCCCAATGAACCTATGTCTGAGATTATCGGACTGAAATCTTTATCTGATCATAAAATCGCTATTTTACAGAGAAAAGAGATTCGGTTTTATAATCCGAAAACAGGCAAGTTTACTCTTTATAAAATGCCTGTAGAGATCAGTCCTGATATATATCAAGATAGAAAAGGTATTTTTTGGTTGCTGGGGGTCACGGGCGGGGTTATTCGTTTAGATTGTACTACTGAGGATATTATCTTATTAAGTTATCCTAAGTTAAAGGAAGTTCCTTTTACCAAGCCCTGTACTTTTATACATGAGGACGAGTATGGTTGTATTTGGGTGAATCCTGTAGAAGGTGAGTTATACTTTTATGATCCGATGACTAGATCTTTGGAACAGGCTTATGTTTATGAAAAAGGAGTGAGAGTACCAATCTCATTTCAGGCTTTCAGCTATTTTATTGATCATCATAAAAATCTGTGGTATACCACTCCAGGAAGTGAATTAGGATATCTTTCTTTTCATCAAAGTGGGTTGGATTATATAATCAACAGACATAAAGAGTCTGCTCGTTCGTTGATGGAAGATCATCGCAAACGTGTATGGATTGGTTGGAAACGGAATCATAAAACTCAACCGGGAAACATCTGTCTTTATGATTCGTTAGGACAGTGGATAGGAAATATTTCGCAAAAAGGAAAAATAGTGGCGGATCAGTCTGTCTCATTTAATGCTGACGTGTACTGTATTTACGAAGATAAGGATCATAACATCTGGATGGGGACTAGAGAAGACGGTTTGTTTTTATTCCGTTTTCAAGGGGAGGACAACTATCAGGTAACTTGTTACCTGCCTGATAAAGATAATCCTTACAGCATTTCTTCCAAGTCTATATTCTCTATTTTGCAAGATTCGTCTGGAAGAATATGGATTGGCACTTTCGGTGGAGGTATCAATTTGGTTGAGTCTGCTTCCGCAGGAGGAGATTTGAGGTTTGTTCATTACGGTAATATTCTCAATAATTACCCCATTCATGTATGTGAGAAAGTGCGTTGTTTATATGAGGTGGCTGATGGAGTGATTTTGATAGGTACTACTGGCGGATTGCTGTCCTGTTCTACAGATTTTTCCCGTCCGGAAGAGATTCGTTTTTTTCATAATGTTTGTGATGAGCGTTATTCCAGTTTGAGCAATAATGATATATTGGATATAACCCAAACTAAGGGTGGTAAACTGCTGGTAACTACTTTGAGTGGTGGTATTAATATTTTGGATGATGGTAGCAGTTTATCTGAAAGATTGAACTTTAAACATTACAATGCCACTAATGACCGATTACCGGATTTGTCACTGTCCAGCATAGAGGATCAAGAAGGAAATATATGGATAGTTTCAGAAAACAAGATTTCCAAATTTGATGCTGGCCTGAATCTGCTCGAAGAGTATAAAGATCAGATACAGATGGCAGAGACTAGGCCTGTTTTGCTATCTTCTGGTAAATTGCTTTTAGGGTCACTATATGGTGCGTTATGTATAATTCCCGATGAGTTGCATAAGAGTGATTTCGTTCCTCCTATCGTTTTTTCCCATCTTGACATTTATCAGAATAATACTTCTCGCAGGCAGGACATATATAGTAACGATGAGGCTCAGTACCTGCAGCCGGATGAACGTAATTTCACTATAACTTTTGCTGCCTTGGACTATGTTAACTCTCCGGCTATAAAATACGTATATCGAATTAAGGGACTGAATGACCAATGGATAGAGCTTGGAAATAATCGTTCTGCCAGTTTGGTGAATGTACCTGCCGGCGATTATCTGTTTCAAGTCAAATCCACTAATGCCGATGGGGTATGGGTTGATAATGTGGCATCTTTGTCCATACATATTGATCCTGTGTTCGGTGAAACTGTTTGGGCGGTATTGCTCTATATCACCATAGCCGTGGTGATTATGTTGGTAGTGATCTGCATTGTGTTACGCATTACTAACCTGCAAAGAAGGATAGATTTTGAACAACAGATTTCCAACTTAAAACTGCGTTTCTTTACTGATATATCCCATGAGCTTCGTACACCGTTGACGCTTATAGCCAGTCCCATTGACGAAGTCATTAGTAATGAGAAATTATCTGATGCAGGCATGGAGAATATGCAAGTGGCCAAAAGAAACACAGACAGAATGTTGCGGCTCATCAATCAAATATTGGATTTTCGCAAGATACAGAATGACAAGATGAAAGTATTGGTGGAACAAGTAGATATAATCCCTTTAATTCTAAAAATCTACGGTAATTTTGTTCCTATGGCTCATACGCATCGTATTGATTTCAGGTTGTTTTGTCCTCTCGATTCCTTTGTTATGTATACGGATGTGGACAAATTGGAGAAGATTCTTTTTAATTTATTGTCCAATGCCTTTAAATATACTCCTGATGAGAAAAGTATCTCCCTATCTGTTACTTGCGAGAAACAGATTTTGTGTTTGCAGGTGAAAGATGAGGGTAGAGGTATTAATGCCCAAAAGCTCAATCGTCTGTTTACCCGTTTTGATACTTTGGATGAGATTGATCCCAATATGTCTACCGGTATAGGACTTTCATTGGTCAAAGAATTACTGAATCTGCTTCATGGTACTGTCAGAGTAGACAGCAAACTGGGTGAAGGTAGCAGTTTCTTTATCAGACTGCCGGGTAACCGTGATGTTTTCGATGCCGATGCCAATATTGAATTTATTCTAGCGGACAGCAAGAATTCCGGACAGGAGGTGGCAATACCCGATAAGCTTACAGAAGAGGAAGAAGATAAGGAAACACGGATTCTCATTATTGAGGATAATGAAGAACTTCGCCATTTTATCTGTGGTGTGCTTGCTAGGGAGTATGTGGTTCTTGAAGCGGGTAATGGTTGTCAAGGACTTGAAATGACGTTGAGAGAATTACCCGATATCGTGATCAGTGATATTATGATGCCCGAAATGGATGGAATAGAATATCTGAAACGGGTTAAAGGAAACAATGATATTTGTCATATTCCTATTATTTTGTTATCTGCCAAGTCTTCTTTGAATGACCAAATCCAAGGACTGGAATACGGGGCAGATGAATATATAACGAAACCTTTTAGTTCTGCTTATTTGAAAGCCAGAGTAGATTCCTTACTCAAACAACGGCAAATATTGTATGATTATTACATTTCAAAGATGAGAGAAGGCGAGAAAGATACTAGTCTTATGGAACAACTTACTCCTTCTACTCCTCAAGTTACTCATTTTGATAATGATTTCATCCGGAATATTCTTCAGAGTGTGGAGGAAAACATTCAGAATTCTGAATTTAAAATTGACGATTTGGCAGAAGCTATGAGCATGAGCCGGACTGTATTCTACCGGAAGGTGAAATCTTTGATGGGAGTTTCTCCTGTAGATTTTGTAAAGACGATGCGGATTAAACGGGCTGTCCAACTTTTGGAACAAGATGAATTTACTGTATCTGAAGTAGGATATATGAGTGGATTCACTACTCCGCAATATTTCAGCAGAGTATTCAAAGAAGCAATGGGATGTACACCAAAAGAGTACAGATTAAAGCATAAAACGATTGTTGAACAAAATGTATAATTAATGCCCCAAATACTGCAATGGCTGTATAGGTATCTTGTCCTATTTTTGCATAGAATTATAAACATAATACAATACTATGCAGACAAGAACCGCTCAAATTTTGGTATCTTTGCTGTTTCTGACAACAGCCATATCTTCATGTGATAAAAAAGAAGTATCTCCGTGGAATCAAATGACCGAGGTTAATAATCAAATTGTACCTCCTGTCTTCCCTGAGAGAAGTTTCGTGATTACGGATTATCACGACGTAAAAGACACGCTTTATACGAATGCCATTAATAGGGCCATAACTATTTGTTCTGAGCAGGGAGGTGGGAAAGTTATTATTCCCGATGGAGAGTTTCTCACAGCCCCCATCCGTTTGAAATCCAATGTAAACCTTCATTTATCTGACAGTACGGTACTGAAGTTTACTACAGATCCCTTCTTCTTCGACCTTGTGCAGACTCGCATAGAAGGAATAGATTGTTACAATATCTCTCCGTTGATTTATGCCTATGGAGAAACTAATATTGCCATCACTGGTAACGGGGTGATGGATGGCCAGGCTGATAGCAGTAATTGGTTCAGTGAAAACAGAATTCGTGGTATTGTACAGGAAGATGGTAAGAAAATAAATGAGAAAACTTTGTTGTATGAAATGAAAGAGGATTCTATTCCTTTTAAAGAACGTGTCTTTATGAGAGAGAATGGTATACGCCCCCAGTTTATCAACCTCTATAAATGTAAGAATATTCTATTGGAAGGATTTACTCTCAACCGTTCTCCGTTCTGGCTTATTCATCCGTTGTTGTCCGAGAATATCACTGTCAGGAAAGTCAAAATGCAGAGTCATGGCTATAATAATGATGGTTGTGATCCGGAATCATGCAGGAATGTATTGATTGAGGATTGTGATTTTGATACAGGTGATGATTGTATTGCTATTAAATCAGGGCGCGATGAAGATGGGCGCTTTTGGAATATCCCAAGTGAGAATATAATAGTGCGTAATTGCCGTATGAAGGATGGGCATGCGGGAGTAGCTATAGGTAGTGAGGTGACTGGAGGATGCCGTAACGTGTGGGTGGAAAATTGTACCATGGACAGTCCTGAACTCGACCGTATTATCCGTATAAAATCAAATGCCATGCGAGGAGGCGAAGTAGAAAATATATTTATCCGGAATATTAGGGTAGGTGAATGTAAGGAGTCTATTTTAGGCTTTGAATTGAAATATTGGCATGTGGATGACGGACCGTATCTTCCTTATTTTCACAATATTCATTTGGAAAATATCACAAGTAAGAAAAGTCAGTATGTTTTGCATCTGGATGGTTTTGAGGATAAAATACAGGCGCGAGATATTTTTGTGAAAGATTGCACTTTTGATGGAGTGATGAAACCGGAAATAAATAAGGTGACTGGTGTTGAAAACATTCACTTTGAGAATGTAACAGTAAATGGACAGGATTTTAAAGGAGTATAAAGTAATGAACAGATTCGTATTTTTATTAGGTTTTCTTTTGATGGCATTGATGACGGTTACTCTTCAGGCTCAGAAAATAATTCCTTTGTGGCAGAATAATATGCCCAATAGCAAAGGTATAGTTCTTAAAGATTCTGTAGTCAGGGAACGTGTGGTACAAGTCGGAATTCCTGCTGTTCATGTTTATGAACCGTCAAAAGCCGAGCGTACCGGTACGGCGGTATTGATCATTCCTGGTGGCGGATATGTGAAACTGGCGCATGAAATCAGCGGTATCGCATTGGCAAAATGGTATAATACCTTGGGAGTAACGGCTTTTGTCCTGATACATCGTTTCCCGCAATCACCGGATGTAATAGAATCTTACAAAGCTCCTTTGCAGGATGGACAACGTGCTCTTCGCTATATACGTGCTCATGCGGAGGAATATGGAATAGATATTCATAAAGTGGGAGTGATGGGTTGTTCTGCCGGCGGTCATCTGGCCGCTTCATTGTGTGCTATTGATGAAGACTGGTCAAAAGTGGGCGATGCACTGGATGCATATAGTTGTAAACCTTCTTTTGCTGTATTGATATCTCCGGTTATTTCTATGGATGACGCTATTGTTCATAAAGGGAGCCGGACAAATCTGTTGGGAAAGCGGGAACAGGATATCGCTCTCAGAAACTTGTTTTCTTTGGAAAAACAAGTGGATGGTAACACGGCACCGGCTATCTTGTTTCATGCTTCTAATGACAAGGCTGTTTCTCCTTTGAACAGCATCGCTTATTATACAGCCTTGTATAAAGCGGGAATAGAGAAATCTTCGTTGCATCTGTTTCCTGTCGGCGGGCATGCCATCTCTTTGCGTGCACAAAGGGGAAGCACGGTCATGTGGCCGGAGTTGGCTGAAGCTTGGTTGATAGAGAATGGATTTCTTTCTCCATTATAAAAGTCGATGATATTTATTAATTTAATTATAAAATGACACGTAAGTTATTAAAAATAGCACTTGTAGTTTTGCTATCTGTAGTCAGCATCAGCATAGATGCTCAGGAAAAACCTGTATTATGGTATGATAAGCCTGCCAGATATTGGGAAGAGGCATTACCTTTGGGAAATGGACGATTGGGAGCCATGGTATATGGTAATCCTGTAACCGAAGAGATTCAATTGAATGAGGAAACAGTATCGGCAGGTTCTCCTTATAAAAATTATAATCCTGAGGCTAAAGGAGCGTTGGCGACCATCCGTCAGTTAATTTTTGCTGATAGATATCCTGAAGCTCAAGCGTTGGCAGGTGAAAAAATCCTCTCCAAGAACGGTTTCGGGATGCCATATCAGACAGTGGGCAGCTTGCGTCTGGACTTTCCTAGTCATGAAAATTATACAAACTTCCGTCGTGAATTGGATTTGGAAAAAGCTGTAGCCACGACTGCTTATACTGTAAATGGAGTAGATTATAAGCGTGAGGTCTTTACCTCTTTTGTCGACCAGCTGGTCATTGTCCGCCTTACTGCTTCTCAACCGGGAAAACTTACTTTTTCTGCTTCCCTGACTTGTCCTCAGAAGGTGGATGTTACCGTTTCTGGAAAGAATGCCTTGATTTTGGAAGGTACAACTAAAGGAGACGATTTCACAAAAGGTTCTATTCGTTTCCGTGCAGATTTGAAGTTAGATTTACAGGGTGGAAAGAGTGTGGCAGGAGATACATTATTATCCGTGACTAATGCTAATAGTGCTACTATTTATATCGCCATGGCCACTAATTTTGTGAATTATAAGGATATATCCGGAAATCCATCCGGGCGTAATAAGGTATCCATGAAGAATGCCGGAAAGAATTATGCCCGAGCTTTACAGGCTCATATCAGTGCATATCAAAAATACTATAACCGTGTATCTCTGAATTTGAGACGCACTTCGCAGGCTGATAAACCTACTGATGTCCGGATAAAAGAATTCGCTATTTCCGATGATCCCCATTTGGTTGCTCTTTATTTTCAGTTCGGTCGTTATTTGCTTATTTCCAGTTCTCAGCCGGGAGGGCAACCTGCTAATTTACAAGGTATTTGGAATCAGAAACTAAATCCTGCTTGGAAATGCCGTTATACCACCAATATCAATGCGGAAATGAATTATTGGCCTGCCGAAGTTACCAATTTGCGTGAGATGCATGAGCCTTTCCTACAAATGGTGAAAGAATTGTATGAGAACGGTCAGGAGGCTGCCCGGGAGATGTATGGTTGCCGGGGATGGGTATTGCATCACAATACGGATTTGTGGCGTATGAATGGTGCTGTAGATAGGGCTTATTGTGGACCGTGGCCTACCTGTAATGCGTGGTTATGTCAACATTTGTGGGACCGTTACCTCTATTCGGGTGATAAGGAATACCTGGCTTCCGTGTATCCTATTCTGAAGAGTGCTTCAGAATTTTTTGTTGATTTTTTAGTAAGAGATCCTAATACCGGTTATCTGGTTGTCACTCCTAGTAATTCCCCGGAGAATTCGCCTAGTATTTGGAAAGGGAAAGCCAATCTGTTTGCAGGTATCACGATGGACAATCAGTTGGTATCCGATTTATTTTCAAATACTCGTTCAGCAGCACAGATTTTGAATCTGGACAAGCAATTCTGTGATACCATTCTGTCATTAAAAAGGCAACTTCCTCCCATGCAAGTAGGGCAATACGGACAGTTGCAAGAGTGGTTCGAAGACTGGGATAACCCTAATGACCATCATCGTCATATCTCTCATTTATGGGGACTTTTCCCCGGTTATCAAATTTCTCCTTATTCATCACCTATACTTTTTGAAGCTGCCCGTAATACATTGATACAGCGTGGTGATCCTTCTACTGGTTGGTCTATGGGATGGAAAGTTTGTTTTTGGGCAAGATGTTTGGATGGGAATCATGCATTTAAGTTGATTACCAATCAGTTGAATTTTGTTTCTCCTGAAGTACAGAAAGGTCAGGGAGGAGGTACTTATCCAAATTTATTCGATGCTCATCCGCCTTTCCAGATTGATGGAAATTTTGGTTGTGCAGCCGGAATTGCTGAAATGTTGATGCAGAGCCATGATGGGGCTGTTCATTTACTTCCTGCTTTACCTGATACCTGGAAAAATGGAGAGATTAGGGGGCTTCGTGCACGTGGTGGTTTCGAAATCGTTTCTCTGAAATGGAAAGACGGCAAGGTAGAGTCGGCAATTATCAAATCTACTATCGGTGGTAATCTTCGCTTACGTGTGCACAATACTTTGGCGATGGATGGTATGACATTGGTTAAAGCGGAAGGAGATAATCCTAATCCCTTGTTTGAAAAGCAAGAAATCAGTCGTCCGCTGGTTAGTGAGAAAGCTCCATTGAAAGGAGTGGAATTGAAAGATTCTTATTTATATGATGTAGTTACTGAAGCAGGACAGACTTATACTTTTATTTCAAGTTGTCTTTGATTTTACAAGAATATTTTCTGATATAAATTCAAATATGAAAAAAATATCAATTTACTGTTTTATACTAATATCTTTAGGATTTATCGGTTGTACTTCTAAAACCCATGAAAAAACAATTGAGGATTTCGACATTCGGGAAATGAGCCTGCAAGTAGATACGCTTTATAGTAGGATGACACAAGCCGAAAGAGTTGCACAATTGTATGGTATTCGTCCGAAAGAAATAATGGAGGATGGAAAACTGTTATTAGAAAAGTGTAGAGAGAAGATACCTGACGGTATAGGGCATATTTGTCAATATGCTTGCGCTTTAGATATGGAACCAAATGAACTGCGTGATTTTGTGCGTGATCTTCAAAATTATCTGATACATGAGACTCCCTCAGGTATACCAGCCATATTTCACGAAGAGGCCATTACCGGACTGGCTGCCAAAGGAGCGACCGTTTATCCCCAACAATTGGGTATAGCCTGCACATGGAATCCGGAACTGGCTACAGTAAAAACGGAACAAACGGCAGAAGTCATGCGCTCTGTTGGCGCTACTCTTGCTTTGTCACCCATGGTCGATCTCATACGTACCGCTCATTGGCCACGTATAGAAGAATCCTATGGTGAAGATGGGTATCTTAGTGCAGCTATGGGAGTCGCTTTTGTGGAAGGTCTGCAGAAGAAAGGATTGAAAAATGGAGTTGCTGCGTGCACCAAGCATTTTTTGGGATATGGTGGAGGCTCTTCTTTGAGTTGGAAAGAAATTTATGAGGAAGTGCTTTTGCCACACGAAGCTATGATACGACAGGCGGGATGTAAGGTCTTGATGACATCCTATGGCCGGTTCCGTAGTGAACAAGCCGTATCCAGCGATACTCTTCTGAATAAAATATTACGTGGATATCTTGGATTTGACGGAGTAGTGGTCAGTGACTATGGGGCAGTAGGATATGCTAGTCAAAAAGGAAATCCTGATATCTTGAAACAACGGGCTGTTGAGGCTCTAACCGCAGGTAATGACATTGAATTACCATCAAATAACTGTTATAAATATCTGCCCGAATTAATAGGAGACAGTTTGGTTAATGAGAAATATTTTGAGATTGCGGTAAAACGTGCATTAATGTTGAAAGCACGTCTAGGCTTATTATCTACAGACCGGAAGCTTTATGCAACAGGAAATTTGGATTTGGATTGCCCCGAATATCGTAAAACTTCTTATGACTTGGCATGTCAATCCATTGTCTTGTTAAAAAACAACAATGTATTGCCCCTTTCTGGCAAATATAGAAAAATAGCTTTGGTCGGTCCGAATGCAAATACCTATTGGTGTATGTTGGGAGATTATACATATCAGTCCATGCAGGCATTCTGGTGGGGAGGAAAAATAGACCCTGACAGTCCTAAAATTGTTTCTGTATATGATGCTTTTAAGCACAAGGCGAATGGTAGATTTACTGTGAACTATGAACGCGGATGTGATTGGAGTGCAAAAAACGAGACTTCCATTATCCGTGAAGGAGATCCTAGAACTGAACGCTTGAATATGATGTTAATGGAATCATCCGATTCTACTAACTGGCAGGCTGCCATAAACGTAGCTTCGGAAAGTGATGTGATTATTGCTGCATTAGGAGAGAATCCTACCTTATGCGGAGAGGCTCGGCAACGTAAAGGTATCCGTTTGCCGGGAGATCAGGAACAGTTTTTAAAAGAACTGATTGCTACAGGTAAACCGGTTGTTCTGGTTATGTTTGGTGGACGTCCACAAGTGATTGACGAAGTAGAAGCAGGTTGTTCAGCTATTCTGCAAGCGTGGTATCCGGGCGAAGAAGGAGGAAATGCTGTTGTTGATATTTTGTTAGGCAATGTCAATCCGTCTGGAAAATTATGCGTTAGCTATCCTAAGACTGAAGATGAAGAACTTTATTGTTATAACAATGGTGAATCCCAAGAAAGAATAGCTTATCCGTTTGGTTCTGGGCTTTCATATACTTCCTTTGAATATAGCGATATAAAAGTTCCGTCTACTGCACAAACAACTGATGATTTGATTGAGGTTAGCTGTAAGGTGAAAAATACAGGAAAATGTGCAGGTACTGAAGTTGTGCAACTTTATCTGTCTCCTACTTCCTCGGAATTTCTCAAACCTATACAGCTAAAAGGGTTTGCCCGTGTGAATTTGAACCCCGGCGAATCGAAAATAATAAGTTTTAAGGTTTCTCTTCAGCAAATGGCTTATTATGCAAATAATGGATGGACTATAGCCGGTGGTCAATATACATTTAAAATAGGTGCGTCATCTTCTGATATCCGTTTGGAATCATCATGTCAGCTAACTGGAGAAAATGTGCGGATGGAGCGTAGAAATACTCTTTTTTCTATAAGTGAAATAGAATAGGAAAAATAAGAAAGCTTCAAAAAGCTATATTGCATTACCCTTTTTACTTTGGTCTTTTGAACGTAATGAAGAATCTGTTAACGCAAAATAGTGTGTGTATTCGGATGCTTCATTATGTTTAGAATGGCAAAAAGACAGAATGCCGGGATTTTCAGATTCCCTCCTGTTAGCCTAAATCGATTTATATCGAAACGGAACATTGGGAGAGCAAGGAGTTTATTATTTATAATTTTATATTCGGATAACTCTGTTTTTGTTATTCTCAAACCGGATTTTATAAATCTTAGACTGAATAATGCAATATCCGGTTTTTGTTTTTATTCATCTTTGCGTGCTAAAAACTTTAAATGATACTATAAATGAAAACAATGAAGAACATGAAACAAAGTAGGTTTATTTTGTTTGTGCTTTCATTCCTGGTGATGAGTGTCGGGAATGTTTATGCACAAAATGTTACCGTAACAGGTACAGTTCTAGACAGTACCGGTGAGCCTGTCATCGGTGCTAATGTGAAAGTGGCGGGGAAGTCATCTATAGGAACCATTACCGATTTCGAGGGGAATTTCTCCTTGTCGGTCCCTGCGGACACGAAAAAATTGGAAATCAGTTATATCGGTATGCTTTCACAAGAGGCTGTCATTAAGCCGGGAACTCCGGTAAAGGTAATTTTGAAAGAAGATACGGAAGAATTGGATGAAGTGGTAGTCATTGGTTATGGTACTGTAAAGAAACGGGACTTGACCGGTTCTATGACCTCCATCAAGCAAGCGGACATTATTGCTGTTCCTACGACGAATGCTTTGGAAAGCCTGCAAGGGAAAGTGGCTGGACTGGATATGACTAAATCAAGTGGTCAGACAGGTTCGGGCTTGTCCTTTTCCATTCGCGGTAATCGGTCATTGAACGCTTCGAATGCTCCGCTGATTATTGTAGACGGAGTGCCCTATGGGACAGATATTGATATCAATCCCAATGTCATAGAATCCATGGAAATTCTGAAGGATGCTTCCTCCACTGCTATTTATGGTTCTCGCGGTGCTAACGGAGTTATCTTGATCACTACAAAGAAAGGGGCTGTAGGCAAGACCAAGGTTTCATATAACGGTTATTATTCCATCAATTCCGTAGCTGCTTATCCCGATAGAATGAATTTGTCCGAATGGGCCGACTTCAAGAGAGAGGCTTATCGTACGGACGGCCAGTGGGGAGGTCCTGAAGATGATGCCAAAATTTTTGGTTCTGCTTATGATGCGGTAAAATCCAATCAAAATGTAGACTGGGTGGATATGCTGATGCAAACGGGTAGCCAGATGTCCCATTCTGTCAATATTTCAAATGGTACGGAGAAAACAACATTCAATCTGGCTTTTGAATATATGTCCGAAGACGGTTTGGTGAAGATGGATGATATGGACCGTTATAATGCAACCTTATCCTTATCGCATAAGCTCACTGATAACTTGAAATTGAATGCCAATGTGGTATATACCTATTTGGATCAGAATATCCGACGTGATCCTTTCAACCGTTCTATTTATTACGCTCCCTATGGAGATGTATATAATGAAGATGGTTCTATCAATGTGCTTCCTTTTAATGATGGGCAGACCATTAGCCCCATAGCCGAAGAAGTTCCCGGAGCCTATAAAAATAACCGGCTGACCAGCCATTTGGTGGGGAATGTAGGGGCTACCTGGAACATTATCAAGGACTTGACACTGACTTCTACTTTTGGCTTTGACAAGAAAGATATCCGTACAGGACATTTTGCTGATACATATACGTTAGACGGAGCGGGAAATTATTCGTTGGCGGATGCTACCAATCATAGTGACGTCAATTGGTCGTGGGAAAATACATTGGCTTATTCGTTCACATTAGGAAAACATAATCTGAGTCTGATGGCTGGTAACGCATTATATAAAAATGTGGCCGAGGAATATAAGGGTGCGGGGCATAACCTTATTTCATCCACTATGTTGTTTTATAATTTGGGTGGTTTGCAGGATAGTCAGCAGATATCCAGCAGTTATGTACAAACCACTATGGCATCTTTCTTTGGGCGTATCAACTACAAATTCAATGAGAAATACCTGATGACTGTGACTTTGCGTCAGGATGGTTCATCTGTATTGGCAAAAGATCATCAGTGGGGGGTCTTCCCATCTGTGGCTTTGGCTTGGCGTATGAATGAAGAGAATTTTTTGAAGAACGTAGAACAACTTTCCAATTTGAAACTTCGGCTGAGTTATGGTATTTCGGGAAACAGTGCTGTTTCTGCCTATCAGACTCAGGGAGGATTGGGAAAGACCATGTATGCTTATCTCATAAATAATACGGAAAACGGAGCCTATGGCTACTATCCAGCTTTGACACCGAATTATAATCTGGGCTGGGAAAAAACAGCAACGGCTAATATCGGTATTGACTTCGGTTTCTTCAATAACCGTATCAGTGGTTCATTGGATATTTATCAACAAAAGACATCAGATTTGTTGATGCAGAAGAAAGTACCTAGTTCTACCGGATATTCTTTGGCATGGGATAATGTAGGAAAAACTGAGAATAAAGGTGTGGAATTAGTTATTAATACCCAAAATTTCAATCAAAAGGATTTCTCTTGGAATACCGATTATACATTTACTTTGAACAGAGAGAAAATTACTGAGCTGGCAGATGGAACTGACCGTGATATCAGTAACGGTTGGTTTGTAGGGCATTCCATCAAGACACATTATGGATTGGAGAAAATCGGTATTTGGCAGCTTGACGAGGCCGCGGAAGCAGCTAAGTATGGTGAGAAGCCGGGACGTATAAAAATAAAGGACCAGAATAAGGATGGTTCAATAGACAATGATAATGACCGTATCATCTTGGGCTCGGAAACTCCCGATTTCGTAATGGGGTTGAACAATACATTCAAATACAAGAACTTTGATTTGCGCGTTTTCATGTATTGGAGACAAGGGCAAATGTTACATTCGGAAGCCAACGGTTACGGCTCATACCGTATTCAGGGAGATCCGGGTATTAAAGTAAACTATTGGACTCCGGAGAATCCTACTAACGAATTTCCCCGTCCGGAAAAAAGTTATTCGGATTCTTCCAAATTAGATGCATTGGGATACGTGGATGGTTCGTATTTGAAGATTAAAGAAATCACTTTGGGATATCAGTTGCCTAAATCATGGATCGGGAAGATTCATGCTTCTAATATCCGTATCTATTGTTCATTAAAGAATTTCTTTACTTTCAGTCATTTAGACAATTATGATCCCGAACGAGGAGGCTCCTTGAGCTATCCGATGACAAAACAAGCAGTATTTGGTATTAATGTTGATTTCTAAACAAGCGAACAGGTATGAATAAATTATATAAATGGTGTTTGCTCAGCTGTATGGCGGCAACCTTGAGCTCATGTAATGATTTCCTGACAGAGGAAAATCCCAGCGGATTGACCGCTGATACTTTTTATAAAACCGAATCGGGTGCGGAAGCTCTGATTAACTCATGTTACACACCGTTGCGTTTTTGGTATGGACAGGAATATGCCACATCAATGACAGAGTTGGGAACGGATATATTTACCCGGGGAAATGGTTGTGCCGAAGCTGAGCTTTCCGATTATAACTCGTCATTACAAGGTTCCAGCAATGCGATAACTAAAGAGTGGGAACGTTTGTATTCGGCATTGAATACTTGTAACACTGCCTTGAACCGTTTGCCTAGCTCTGAACTTTCAGCTTCGGTTAAAGATATCCGTATGGGGGAAGCCTATTTCTTGCGGGCTCTTTATCTATGGCATATTGTAGAGACATGGGGAGGTGTTTATTTAACGACAGAAGAATGTACCGAGCCGTCAGGTTACGTTTACCGTTCGTCCGAAAAGGATTTTTATACTCAGATTATAGCCGATTTAAAAGAGGCGGTGGCTAAATTACCGGTTTCCACTTCCGATTACGGGCGTGCTACCAAAGGTGCGGCAGAAGCGTTTCTGGCACGCGTTTATCTGTATAATAAAAATTATGAGGAAGCGTTGAAATATGCTCGTAATGTCATTAACAATTATGGTTATAGCTTGGCAGAAGATTATTCGGACCTTTGTGATATTTATAAATGTAATGATGTAAAAGAGAATGTGTTTGTTTGTATGTACACAAAGAGTGAGATATTCGGAACTTCCATTGAAGAAGGTCCTGACGGGAACCCCATCATTTGGAGGACACCGGGTAATAACCCTTCACATCTGTTGTGGGTGATGTGTTATGATCAGGTACTCGATAAAGACGGTAAGAAACCTGTTACGCGCTCCATAGAATATGGTCGCAGTTTTAACAGATATATGCCTACGCTGTATTATCTGAACCTGTTCGATGAAAAGATGGATGCCCGTTATGATGATGTGTTCCAGCAGGCATGGATTTGTAACAATACGAACAGTACTTATATCTCACCGGGAGATACGGCTATTTTCTTTACTAAATATAGTGTGCCCGATGCAGAGGAAGCTAAACACAATTATATTACCATAGACAAGGATTTTGTTTACAATGCCGATGGTTCTATCAAAAATAGAGTTCAGAATGTGACTTTCAAAAAATTCCTTGATCCGTCTCGTGAGTCAGTGAATTATACGGGAAGTGTGAGACATGGTGTGGTCATTCGTCTTGCTGAGTTGTATCTGATAGCTGCCGAGGCTGAATTATTCTTGAACGATAATGCCTCTGGAACATCTTATATCAATGAGGTAAGGAGAAGAGCAGCTATTCCCGGCAAGGAAGCCGCCATGGAGATAAAGCCGGAACAGTTGACATTGGATTTTATTTTGGATGAACGGGCCCGTGAGTTGGGAGGAGAGCAGCAACGTTGGTTCGATTTGAAGCGTACCGGTAAGCTGCTGGAAAGAGTAAAAGCATACAATCCGGATGCGAAAGTGAATATAAAAGAGCATCATTTGCTACGTCCTATTCCTCAGACTCAACTGGATGCCATTATCAATAAAGAAGAGTTCGGGCAAAATGCCGGTTACAATTAAGTGTGCCTGTCAGGCTGAAGTTTGATTTCCGGTGAAGGTATATCTTGATGATTGGCAGAGAAGTTATTTAGCTTGCAAAAGTTGGTAAATAACATAAGTTCGTTTTTTAAAAAGGTCTTGTTCTTTTTTTAAAATGAACTTATGTTTATTTATAAACATCCTTATCTTTTTTGCATAGGAACTTGTGTTTTTGTACATGAACAAAAAATTGATGATTCCCACATATATATGTGTAACCTCACGCGGACGTATATATAGTCCTACGTGAACGTTCATGAAGTGCCGCATGAACATTCGTATAAAACAGGTTGTCTTTCCTCGGAACATTTTCCCTTTCACGACGGGAGGTTTTTACAAACTGACAGCATAAGTTTAGGAAGTTTCTTCCATTGTTTCCGAAAGTTATGCCGTTAACTTTCGGGACTACTCCTATCAATGCAAAAAACACATTTTATCTCTCATGCTCTCATCTTTTATCACTTTCCCCCGATGAATAAAGCGTTTAAAGGGTGAGAGATGAGGTGAGAGATGCCCCAAAAGGTGAGAGCAACTGCTCTCACAAAGCCAAAAAATGTCTTGTTATGCAATCTGGGAACAGAACATCTCTTTCTTTTCGGCTCAGTCAAGATATATGCATGAAACTATTGAATTACAGATACCCTTATAGTCTTGAATTCAATCCCGGCTGTCATATCGTTGCTATTTTTCTCGAAAAGAAAAGGAGGAAAAGACATATTGAGGTTTCCGATAAAAGGTGATGATAGTGTTAACAGAGTTAATAATTCTGTTGTGGAACTTTCCGGCAAATACAGTCTGTCAAATGATCGTTGATAAAACCTGAAGCTTGCAAATGGGCGTAGCAAATCGTAGTTCCGAAGAACTTGAAACCTCGTTTTTTCATATCTTTACTCATGGCATCGGATTCGGGAGAGGATACCGGAATCTCGCTCAATGACCGGAATGTGTTGATAATCGGCTTTTTGTCGGGAAAGAATGACAGGGTATAATTATAAAAACTGCCGAATTCCTTTTGTACGGCAAGGAATAGTTTTGCATTCGTGATTGTCGATTTGATTTTCAGACGGTTTTTTACAATTCCTTCAAATTGCATTAGCCGCTCAACGTCTTCATCGGTCATTTGTGCCACCAACTCGGCATCAAAATTACAGAAGGCTTTACGATACCCCTCTCTTTTTCTAAGAATCGTTATCCAGCTTAGTCCTGCTTGGGCACTTTCCAATACAAGAAACTCAAACAGCGTCTTGTCATCGGTAACTAACTTTCCCCACTCTTGGTCATGGTATTTCACATACAATTCGTCTGTTCCGCACCAACCGCAACGTCCGTTTGTTATATCTTGCATAATTCTATCATTTGTGATATGGAACAAATGTAATGGATTCATGGCATTATGCCAAATTTAAAAGGACTATTTTATACGCATATATAAATTATCTTACAGTGTCAGGAGCCGTTCTTGTAAAAATCTTTTGGCAGTACTCCAAATTGTTTCTGAAAACATTTGGCAAAATAGGAAGAAGAGTTGAAACCGACAATATAGCATACTTCATTGATTCTGTATTCTCCGGATTGAATCAGTTGGGCTGCCATTTTCAACCGTTCCAGTTGAATAAACTCATTGGGGGTAATTTGAGCGATTCCCTTTATTTTTCGATGCAGGCTGGAACGGCTCATATTCATTTTCTCGGCTAATATATCCACATTAAAATCGGGTTCCGAAATGTTCTTTTGAATTACTTCTATTAGTTTGTCTAAAAAGTTCTCATCTGCTTTGCTCAGTGCAATGGTTTTGGCGTTCACAAAAGGTGATGAAGTAAAAGCATGGCACAATTTGTCCTGATTGCTTAATAAGTTCGCTATGCGTGCCAATAAATACTCCGTAGAAAAAGGTTTTTCTATATAGTCGTCGGCTCCCAGTTCTATTCCTTCTATCTTGGATTGCATGGTAACTTTTGCTGTGAGCAGAATGATAGGAATATGGCTATGTTCGATATCGGTCTTTAATGTATGGCATAATTCGAAACCATCCATTTCGGGCATCATCACATCACTGACAATCAGACTGATTGTCTTTTCTGATAGCACTTGCAAGGCTTCCTTGCCATTAGATGCACGTATAACGCAATATACAGTTTCCAGTTGTGCGCAAATAAAGTTCTGCATCTCGGGGTCATCCTCTACTACAAGAATACAGATGTTAGTGCTGTGTTGCCGGATGACTGTTTGCATATTGCCGGTCTGGCTGATAGTGGAATCTTTTTGTAATTGTATGGCTTTTTCTTGATCGACAGGAAGCTCGACACAGAAACAGATTTCTTCACTATCCTTTAAGTAAAGTTTTCCTTTATGTAATTCTGCCAAGGAACGTGCCAAAGGCAGGCCGATGCCGGTACCGGCTGTGCGTTGCCCACCGGAGGTTTGTTTGATTTGCACAAAAGGCTGGAAAATTTTTTCTTGCATATCGTGGGGGATGGGATGCCCGTCATTGCTGACCATAATGGAGAAGTATCCCGGTTCTTTCATGCCGCATGGTGGTATTAAAGATACATGGATAGATGATGTGGCATATTTTACTGCATTATTGAACAGATTGCTTAGAATTTTGGTCAGGGCTTCTTTATCTACGGGTGCATTGAAATCCTGTTCGGGCAGGTCTGTTTGAAATTTCAACCCATTCTGTTGGGCGGCGGGATTGAAACGGATATAAGTGTCTCTTATTAGTTGGGAGATATTACAATCCATAAAGTTAAGACGGAACCCCTTGGTTTCTGTTTTTCGGAAGTCGAGTAACTGATTGGTCAGGTCAAGTAATCGCAGGGTATTCCGTTCCATGACGTCCAGGTTCTCACGGATGGTGTTGCGATCTATGTTTTCCTTGTGCAGGATGTTCTCTAACGGGCCTTTTATCAGGGTTAGCGGTGTGCGGATTTCATGTGCTATATTAGTGAAGAAGTCTATTTTGGCATGATAAATTTCTTTTTCCTTTTCGGCTTCTAAGATTTCCAGTTGTCGTTGTTGTTTGTCCGTGATTTGTTTTCGGAAGCGATAGAAGATATATCCGATACCGGCTGCCGAAAGTATAAAATAAAGAAGATAGGCCCACGGGGATTTCCAGAAAGGAGGTGCGATATGTATGTGGATACTTTTGATGTCATTACTCCATTCTCCCCTGGCGTTAGCTGTTTTCACGCAGAAAGTATAGTCGCCTGGCTTTAGATTGGTATAGGAAGCGGTGGAACTTTTTGTGGTACTGTACCACTCTTTATCAAATCCTTTCAATGTATAACTCAGATAATTTTCTTCAGGGGCGGCGTAACAAAGAGCTGCAAAGCGGAAGGCAAAAGAGTTTTGATTATACTTCAGGTTTATTTCCCGGGTATAAGTCACGCTTTGACTGAGGGGGGAATCTTTGGTGCCTATATCGGCGCTTTTGTTGAAAAGCAGGAAATCGGTGATGGCTACAGGTGGAAAATAAGTGTTTTCGGTGAAGGACTCGGGTTTGAAGGCAATGAAGCCATTGATACATCCGAAATAGATGGTACCGTTTTTGCTCTTAATTCCTGAACTATAATTGAACTGATTGGTGAGCAGTCCATTGTTGTCTGCATAAATGTTCGAGGTTTTGGTCTTCAGATCGAACCGTATCAATCCTTTGTTGGAGGTGAGCCAAAGGATGTCATTGTTGGCTTCTACAATCTTATAAATCACATCATTGGCAAGCCCTTGTGAAGAATCATAAGTAGTGAATTCCTCTGTGTCCTGGTTGAATGAGCAGAATCCTCTTCCCAGCATGGTGAACCACAAACGTTGCTTGCTGTCTTCATAAATACTTATCACCTTGTTGTAAGGGAGTCCGTGGGGAACTCCGGGAGTAGAAACATAATTTTTCCAGCTGTTATTTCTAGGATTGTATTTGAATATACCGGAATTATAGGTGGCAAACCAGATATTTCCTTTACTGTCTTCCAATATGTTGAAAACAAAGATACCATCCATTTTGTGGATACGGGTGAAATCATTTGTTTCATGGTTATAGAGATTGAGTCCGGTTGTGGTACCTATGTAGAGTTGACCTGCAGAGGTACGGCACATGGAATAGATGTTGTTGTCGTTCAATGTATTTTCGGCATGTCCCATCAGGTAGTGACGGGAACGGTGGGTCTTCAGATCCAATGAGTATAATCCTTTGGAATATGTACCTATCCACAGAGTGTGATTGTCCATACTTAGAGCGTGGACATTATAGTGCAGTCCTGCCAGTGGACAAGGGCTGAATTCTTTGGTCTTTGGATTGAATTTGTTCAAGCCGCCGTCTTCTGTTCCTATCCATAGATTTCCGTCTTCATCTTCGCAAAATTCACGGACTACTTTTCCGCTGAGGCTGTTTTGTCCTATGATGGGATAGTATTTTTCGAAGGTGGCATATTGGGTGGGATAATAGTCTATGCCTCCGAAATAGCTGCCGATCCATATGCCACCTTCAGCATCCTTGTAGAGGGAATAAATGGCATTGTCCGACAAGGAATAGTCATCGTTGGGATTGTAGGTGAGGTGTTGGATTTCCCGGGTTTCCTTGTTGTAAGTGTATATTCCTCGTTCTGTGGCAACCCACAATGTTTTTTTGTCGATGGGATAGATGTTTCTTACAAAGATACTTTCGGTTTGGGAAGAGTCCGGTAGCAAGTCGGTGACTGTCCGGGTAAGGATATTGATACTTTTCAGACCACCTTTTGCGGAACCAGTGTACAAGGTGTTATGCTGTTCGGGGAAAATTTTGAAAATCTGGTCATCGGTGAAGAGGTTTTTCCCCTCTTGTGTTTGGAATAACCGGAAGTTCTGGAAATGATCATCAGTATAATAAAGCCCTTTTCCGTTATAGCCTATCCATACTGCGTTTTGCTGGTCTATACAGATAGAACTGAGTAGATGGGCATCGGGGATAGCATAGTGTGTTAATGTTTGTCGGTCGTTATCGAACAGGAAAACGCCTTGGGATTCTACTGCTATCCAGATGTTTTTTTGTGTATCGGTGGTGATTTGTACAATGGGCTGGGTGATGCACAAGCTGTCCTGACTTTTGCAGGTGAGTTTTGAGAAAGTTTCCGTCAATGGATCATAGATATAAATTCCGTCGTCTGTTCCTATCCATAATTTCCCATCCTTATTTTCGTGCAATGAGTTGACGTTGTTATTACCCAAAGAATGAGGGTTGGAATGATTGTGTTTGAAAATACGGAAATTGGATCCGTCATAACGGTTTAGTCCGTCTTTGGTGCCGAACCACATGAATCCGTTCCTGTCTTGGGTGATACAAAGAACGGAACTTTGAGACAGTTTGTTTTTCAGACCCAAATGTTGGAAATAATATCTTTCAGCATGAACACAGGGGGATGACAGGCTGAAAAGGATTGATATGAGAAGGAATAAGTGCTTGTACATAGTTTGTTTTATCAAGTGGTTTACTATGTGCAAAAGTAGATATTTGGCTGAAAAACACAAGGGGAAGGCAAAATATTGTCCTGTTTTGGCAGAATATTGCTCTCTTTTCGTAAGGTGGAGGAGGTAAGGTGGTGTAAAAGGTGGGTGAAAATATTGTTTTGGCAGAAAATTCATATTATTTGGATGGATATTCTTGTGGCTTTTTATCTAATAAGTCTACTTTTGGGCTGTAATTAAATTAAAGATCAAATATGAAAAACATGTTTAGTAAAGGTGCACATCCGTCTGAATTTGGACATCGACAAACAACGATGTTGATGTTGGGCTTGTTTTTACTCGTTTCCCAATGCTTGTTTGCTCAGAGCAGAATAATAAAGGGAACGGTATATGATGAACATAAGGATGCACTGATCGGTGCGTCGGTTATTCTTAAAGGTACTTCTCAGGGAACCATTACCGATATAGATGGTAATTTTAGTGTGGAGGCAAGTGATAAGAATACTGTTTTGATTGTTTCTTATATAGGTTATGATGCCCAAGAGATAAATGTGGGTAGCCAGACCTTTGTCAAGGTACAGTTGAAACCTTCTTCTCTGGCGCTGGAGGAAGTTGTAGTGGTGGGTTACGGTTCGCAAAAGAAAAGTGAGCTGACGGCTGCCATCTCAAGTGTCAAGTCTTCGGATTTTGTCCGTGGAAATGTGAGGGATGCGGGGCAATTATTGAAAGGGAAAATTGCTGGTCTTAGCATTGTGAATTCTACAGGTGACCCTACCGAGAATTCGTCTATCTTACTTCGTGGTACTAACTCCTTGCAGGGTAACAATTCGCCATTAGTGTTGATTGACGGTATTCCGGGAGATTTAAGAACGGTGGCTCCTGAGGATATTGCTCAAATCGATGTGCTGAAGGATGGTTCGTCTGCGGCTATTTATGGTACACGAGCTACCAATGGGGTGATTTTGGTTACTACCCGTAAGGCTAATTCTGATTTTTCCATAGACTATAATGGGTATGTCGGTACAGAAGAGTTTGTGAAAACGGAAAGAGTGTTGACTGGAGATGAATTTCGTTCTTTAATTCAGGATGGAACAATTTCTGCTACTGATTTTGGAGGTAATACAGATTGGCTGGAAGCCATAACTCGTACTCCGGTCAATCATGGGCATAATCTGAGTGTAAAGGGTGGTTCCGAGAAGACTAATTATTTGTTGAATGTCAATTATAAAAAGAACCAGGGAATTTTCAAAAAGTCAGATAATGAGGCGTTGATTGTACGACTGGCGGTGAATCATTCAATGTTGAATGATAAATTGCGTTTGAACGTCAGCGTTAATTCTAATACGCAGAACTATACAACGACCGGAGATGGTTCCTCTTTCAATAGAGGGGTATATAGTGCGGCATTGGTTACTAATCCTACCTTGCCTATTTATAAGCAGGATGTAAATAAGGATGTCCTGTCATCAATGCCGGAGTATGATGGTCCTTGGGCACAGCCTTCGGCTCTGGTGGCTATCGCCAATCCGCTGAGTACTATCGAGACAGCTAATGGCAGACATCACAGACAGCGTACCAGATTGAATGGTAATGTTACTTTCCAACCCATCGAATCATTGAAATTCAATGCTTTGTTATCTTGGGATAGATATTACGAAACAAGGGGTTATCGTGAGACTTTTGATAATTTCAATACCACAGTGGCTCATTCCCGTGATGGTTTTGCCTCCAGAGGTACTTGTGAGACTACAGACCAGTTGTTTGAATTTACCGCTCAGTATAGTGAAGTTTTTGGCATTCATAATATTTCTGTATTGGGAGGTTATGGCTATCAGAAGAATATATGGGAGGATTATTGGATGCGGAACTGGAATTTTCCTACAGACCAGTTTGGCTGGGATAATATCGCTTTAGGACGTGGCGACAGCGATATTGCCGGTGCTGCTATTCCTATTAACAGTAATAAAACGTCAGGTAATCTTATCAGTTTTTTCGGACGTATCAATTACATATTGGCGGGCAAGTATTTGGCTACCATTAGTGTAAGGCATGAGGCAGACTCCAAATTTGTGGGTTCCGATCAGGTTTGGGGTACATTTCCGGCTGTAAGTCTGGCATGGCGGATTAATGAAGAGAATTTTATGAAAAATATCAAGTGGATTAATAGCTTGAAACTTCGTGCCGGTTATGGTGTGACAGGTATTGCTCCTTCCAATCCTTATTTGGCAACCTATCGTTTGGGATATACTTCAAATAATGATACTTTTTATTATAATGGTCAATGGGTGAATAAATTGACTCCGCAGAGTAATCCGAATCCGGAATTCACATGGGAAAAGAAGAAGGAATTTAATGTGGGGCTTGATTTCTCTATTCTGAAAGATCGTATCAGTGGTAGTGTTGATGCTTATTACAGAAAAACTGTAGACTTGTTATATAATTATCCTGTTCCTGTTCCGCCCAATGTATATGGCACTACACTGGCAAATGTGGGTACTATCAGTAATAAGGGACTGGAGATATTGCTGAACGGGGTTGTCTTTAATAAAAAAGATTTTGGTTGGAATACCACACTGACTTATTCTACTAATAAGAATAAGCTTGACAAATTGAATAATAGTAAATACCAGTTGGCAAACGATTATTTTTATGTGGGTGACGCACAAGCGCCTATGTCGGGAGTCCCTACCCATCGTGTAAAAGTAGGGGAGCCTATAGGGCAGATTTGGGGTTGGAAAGTATTGGATATTACAGAAGACGGTAAATGGATTTATGAAGATCAGAATGGTAATGCTGTAGAGTCTAAAGATGTGAAGATAGAGGATAGAAAAGTGATTGGTAATGGTTTGCCAAAGCATTATTTGGGATGGAACAATGATTTCCGTTATAAAAATTTTGATTTGAGCGTTACCATGAGAGGAGCCTTTGGATTCCAGAATATCAACTTTACTCGTCTGCATTATGAGAATTATAGAGACCAGGCAATGAATAATTTGAAAGCCGGGTATGAAAAAGTATTTGGTAAAGCGGTGCTGACGGACTCCAAGCAATTTAATAGTTACTATGTGGAGGATGGTGATTATTGGAAGATTGATAATATTGTATTGGGGTATAATTTCAAGAAAGACTTTATTAAAGGGATTAAGGGAATGCGTCTGTATTTCTCTGTTCAAAACGCTTTGACCATTACCGGATACAAAGGACTTGATCCGGAGGTAGGCGGTTCGCTTTTAACTCCGGGAACAGATGACAGAAACAAGTATCCCACTACCCGTTCATATACCTTTGGCGTTAACTTGAATTTTTAAATTATTAGATTGAAGAACATGAAAAGAAGAATAAGAATAGCATTGATGTGTCCTGCACTTTGTTGTCTGATAGGAGCATCATTGAATAGTTGTATGGAACTGGACGATAGCGTGTATACTACGATCGTATCCGATAAATATCATTATACGGAAAAGGACATGGTTGCCATATTAGGTAATGCTTATACTCCATGGCGTTCTGTTGTTATCGGTGCAATAAATGAAACGCAGACCATTTCTACAGATGAGACCATGATACCGGTACATCCTTGGGGATGGAATGGGACTACCATTAACATGCATTTACATACCTGGACTTCGGAGACAGGTGAGGCTGTTAATCGGTGGGGTGACCTGTATACTGGTATAAACAATGCCAATCAGGTAATTTACCAGATTGAATCCGGCCTGTTGCCTGTGACGGAAGGTAAGGATAATTATTTGGCGGAGTTAAAAGCGGTAAGGGCTTCTTATTATTATATGCTTTGTGATTATTACGGCAATGTACCCTATCTGACCCGTTTTGATGTCCCTCAAGGTTTTCTTCCCGAACAAATCAGTCGTAAAGCCTTGAATGATTCTATCATTGCCGAAGTGACAGCCGCCCTTCCTTTATTACCGGAGAATGTTGATGAATCGACTTACGGACGTTTTACCAAATGGGCTGCTTATGCTTTATTGGCCAAGATGTATATCAATGCGGAGGTGTATACGGGAACCCCACAATGGCAAAAGTGTCTGGATGCCTGTGAGGAGATCATAAAATCTGGAAAATTCTCGTTGGCGGGAAATCAGAAAGATGTATTCAAGGCTGATAATGAGGATTGTACGGAAGCTGTTTTTGTTGTTCCTTTTGATCAAAGTTACGCCGGTGGATTGAATATATTCAATTACGCTCTAAACGGTCAGTTCTCTCAGGTATATTCCACTAAGAGTTTTGGTGGTTGGGGAGGTTCGGTTGCTGTTCCGCAATTTATAAATACATTTGATCCGGATGACAGTCGTCTGACCGAGAATTATTTGATGGGACAGCAAGTGTATCCCGATGGTTCCAATGTGTTGTGCGAGATAGGCAACAGTCAGGGGATTCCTATGAATATTGTAAATGTGGTTCCGGGGGTTGATTGGGCTGAGGAATTACATGGATATCATTTGGCAAAGTATGAGTATGTTGCCGGTATGTCTCCTGGTGCTATGAGTAACGATGTTTTCCCCTTCCGCTATACAGATATATTGATGATGAAAGCTGAATGTTTGTTAAGGACTGGAAAAGCGGACGAAGCGGCACAAATTGTAACAGAAATCAGACAACGCGCATTCAAGTCTGCTCCGGAAAAAGCGGTAGTCACTGGTGCGGAACTGATGGGAGGGAGTACCTATGATTATGGATTGCGCGAAACAACCTATTTGGACAAGATTAAAAGTCCTAGAACAACTCATGAAGGTGGAGCAGATATAAAATATGGTCGCTTTTTGGATGAATTGGGTTGGGAGTTTAACCAAGAAGGAAGAAGAAGGCAGGACTTGATTCGTTTTGGAGTATGGACAACTAAATCATGGCTTTCTCATTCTGCTACAAATGATATAAATAAGAACTTGTATCCTATTCCAAGAGCTGAATTGGATAAGAATGGTAAGTTAAAGCAGAATCCGGGATATTAGTGGATTGGTAATGAACAGACTGTCCGAAAACCTGTTTGGCACTTTTTGTCATGTGCGGTTCCGGATAGTCTTTTTCTTTTAATATTTATTTGAAGTGATGGTATGAAAAGGTTTGCCGGTTGGTTGTTGTTTTTCTGGGGATGTATATGTTGTATATGTGCCTCTGAAATTTCTATAACAGATTCATGGAAGTATAAAGCAGAGAATGATGAACGTTTTTCCAGTATGGATTGGAATGATTCTGATTGGGTAACTGTAGATTTGCCTCATACTTGGAATGCCGGAGATGTGATTGACGAGCAACGGGGATATAGGCGTGGCATATCTTGGTATAGGAAGAAGTTGTTCATTCCTTCAGAGGCACGGGATAAGAAAATAACTCTTCGTTTTGATGGAGTGGCCAGCAAGGCAGACGTCTATTTAAATGGGAAATTATTGAAAACTCATTTGGGGGCATATACCGCTTTCGGAGTTGATATAACTGATATCTGTGAAGTTGGAAAGGAAAATCTGTTGGCGGTAAAAGTGGATAATAGTTCTTCTTTGGGGGAAATCCTTCCACCGGTTTCCGGAGATTTTTCTATTTTTGGGGGTATTTATCGCAGGGTGTTCTTGCAATGGACGGAAAAAGTGCATTTTGTGACAGAACCTTATGCAGCTGTTCCAGTAAGGATACAAACCCCTGAAGTGTCGGTATCTGAGGCGTCAATGCAAATTGTGGCTTTTCTTAAAAATGACTTTACCGATACAAAGCACGTGCACGTCAATGTTTTTCTTTGCGATGAAATGAATCGGATTGTGAAAGAGAAACAGTTGAAACTGAAACTGATTCCAGGCAGGAAATATCCTATATCCACTTCTGTAGGAAGGATAGAGAATCCTCATTTGTGGTCTCCTGAATTGCCTTATTTATATACGGTAAAAGTGCAGGTATGCGATGCCAAGAATGGAGAAATGTATCAAGAAGTAATTTCTCCGGTTGGATTCAGATGGTTTTCGGTGGACAAGACAGGCTTTTATCTGAACGGGAAGTATCTTAAATTGAGGGGAGCTGCACGGCATCAGGATTATGCAGGTTTGGGAACGGCTATTCCCGTTGAAATGAATCGTAGGGATATGCGGTTGCTGAAAGAAATGGGAGCTAATTTTGTGCGTATCAGTCATTATCCTCAAGATCCGGAAATATATCGAGCCTGTGACGAATTGGGGTTGATAGTATGGTCTGAAATTTGTGTTGTGAATGAAGTGAGAAAAAATGCGGCATTCGCTCATAACTGCAAAGAAATGTTGAAAGAGATGATTCTTCAGAACTACAATCATCCATCGGTGGTACTATGGGGGGCTATGAATGAATTATGGGATTACCATAAGCAAGCTATTGCGTTGGCTAGGGAATTGGAGGCTTTGAAAAAAGAGCTGGATCCTTATCGTCTTTCTTGTGTCGCCTTTCATGCTTTTACTTGGGAGAAACCCTATACACAGTCTAGTAAGGAGATGTTTAGTATTTCGGATGTTAACGGGGTGAATGTATATGAGTCTTGGTATCAGGGAGATTCTGCTACGATTGCACCTATGTTTGATAAATTTTGTAGTTATTCTACTGCAAAACCTCGTTTTTTGTCGGAATTTGGAGCAGGAAGCGATGAACGTATCCATTCTTATACTCCGCGTACATTTGATTTTACTCCGGAATTTCAATTGGATTTTAATCGCAGATATATCAATGAAATGGAGAAACGTCCGGATTATATAGGTTATTCTATTTGGAATTTGGTTGATTTTCAGGTGGATGGTCGTGGTGATAGCAAGCCTAATCTGAATCAAAAAGGAATGTTGACAGAGGATCGTCGGAAGAAAGAGATTTATTATTACTGTCAGGCTCGTTGGTCGGACATTCCGATGATTCATATTGCCGGGGCCGATTGGACGAAAAGGGTGGAAATTTGTGATGATAGTATAAATGTGCGTAAGATCAGTGTTTTTTCTAATCAGAAAACGGTGGAGTTAATTCATAATGGAAAGTCTTTGGGTGTGCGTGAAGTGGTAAATGGGGAAGCTGTTTTCGCAGTTCCTTTTATAAACGGAGAGAATCTGCTGGATGCTCGAAGTGGGGCACTTTCAGACAGGCTGAAGATACAGATGAAATTGTTATCTTCCCGTCTTACTGACAGTGATGTGCTTTTGGACGGTCTTTGTATTAATTTGGGACAGGAGCATTGTTATTTTATAGACCCGCAGCTTCAGGAAATATGGATACCCGATAAACCTTATACAAAGGGAAGTTGGGGATATATGGATGGAAAACCTTTTAACTCTTGGCCGGGATCATCACATGATGGAGTTAGGTATGGAGTAGGGGCTGATATAAAAAATACTTTTTTAGAGCCTCTTTTTCAGACCTTTTTGATTGGTACGACTTGTTACCGGCTGGATGTTCCTGACGGAGTATATGAAATTGGCTTTTATTTCACGGAACCTTTCAGTAAGGATGAACGGAAAAATATTGTGCGTACAGGTGTTTCTGCCGAGGGACAACGTGTATTTGATGTGTCAGTCAATGGAGAAAAATTGATAGATTCATTGAATCTGGCTGATTCTTATGGCGAGCAGACAGCTGTTGTAAAGACACTTGTGGTCAATGTGCGGAATCATGAAGGACTGGAGATTCTGCTTTCTCCTCAAAAAGGACAAGGTGTTATTAGCGGATTAAAAGTAAAGAAAATACGATGATATGGGCTGAAAAACTTCTGAATGAGTAAAATGGTTATATTCTTTCTTTTTCTGACAAGATTCTTTTCCATGAAACTCAGGGACAGATGTACTTTTGCTGATGTAAAATTTGAATAAAAAACGGTATGTTTAAGAAAAAGAGAAATATAGGGAAATTGTTATTAGGTTCCTTTTTGATTGTGGCTGTACTGACAGCATGTATGGAGGAAAAAAGGGAGATGAAGATAGATATGCTTTCACGTCCCGGTACGATAGATAGGAATGTCAGTTATCAGGGAAATCGTTTGCCTTTGAAACCATTGCATTTTATAAAATTGCCGGTAGGAACCATTGAGCCGGAAGGCTGGCTGAAAAAGTACCTGCTGTTGCAAAAAGAGGGATTAACCGGGAAACTGGGTGAAATTAGTGCGTGGTTGGATAAGAAGGATAATGCGTGGTTGCTGTCTGGTGGAGATCATGGTTGGGAAGAAGTCCCTTATTGGCTGAAAGGATATGGTGATTTGGCTTATATCTTAAAAGATTCTGCTATGATTGCAGAAACAAAAGTCTGGATTGAAGCAGCTATTCAGAGCCGGCAACCGGATGGCTTTTTCGGTCCGGTGAATGAACGTGGAGGGAAGAGAGAACTTTGGGCGAATATGGTAATGCTTTGGTGTTTGCAATCTTATTATGAATATTCTGGTGATAAGAGAGTGTTGACTTTGATGACTGATTACTTTAAATGGCAACTAACTGTCCCCGATGATAAATTTTTGGAAGATTATTGGGAGAACAGCCGTGGGGGGGATAATCTGTATAGTGTTTATTGGCTTTATAACATCACAGGAGAACAATTCCTGCTGGAGCTTGCTCGGAAACTTCATCGTAATACGGCAGACTGGACAAATGAATCGGATTTGCCTAATTGGCATAATGTGAATATTGCACAGTGCTTTCGTGAACCGGCTACTTACTATATGCTTAGTGGTGATTCGGCAGATTTGCAGGCATCTTATCGAGTGCATCATCTGGTGAGACGTATTTTCGGACAGGTGCCGGGAGGTATGTTCGGAGCGGACGAGAATGCCCGTTTGGCTTATATTGATCCACGACAAGGTACAGAAACTTGTGGATTTGTAGAACAGATGGCGTCTGATGAGATAATGCTTCGTATGACCGGTGATCCTTTTTGGGCTGAGCATTGCGAGGAGGTCGCTTTCAATTCTTATCCGGCGGCGGTAATGCCTGATTTCAAAGCTTTAAGATATATTACTTGTCCCAATCAGGTGGTGAGTGATTCTAAAGACCATAAACCCGGAATTGATAATGGTGGTCCTTTCTTGGCTATGAATCCTTTCAGCAGTCGTTGCTGTCAGCATAACCATGCGCAAGGCTGGCCTTACTATATTGAAAATTTGGTTTATGCAACTCCGGATAACGGGCTCGCCGCCATTATTTACGGTCCGTGTTGTGCACAGGCGAAAGTAGGGGTAAACGGTACTGAAGTTATTCTGAGAGAAGAAACAAACTATCCGTTTGAAGAAATGATTCGGTTTACAGTGCAAGTTTCCGGTAAAGTGGATTTTCCATTATATCTTCGTGTACCTGCTTGGTGCAAGGGGGGGACATTAATAGTTAACGGAGAAACGGTAGCTGCTGGTATGGAGTCTGGTAAATATGTTCGTTTGGATAGAACTTGGAGTAATGGAGATGTGGTAATCTTGCAATTACCCATGTCTTTATCTGTTCAAAGATGGCAGACCAATCAAAACAGTGCCAGCGTGAATTACGGTCCTTTGACTTTCTCTCTATTGATAGAGGAAGAGTATAGAAAGGTAAGTAGTGCAGAAAATGCTATATGGGATTCTAAATGGCAGAAAGGTGCTGATGTCAATGCTTGGCCTACTTATGAAATCTATCCTCAAAGTGCTTGGAACTATGCTTTGAAATTGGATGATAAGGTTTTGGAGCAATGCTTGAAAGTCGAGAAGAGAGAATGGCCTTCAGACAATTATCCTTTTACTGCTGATAACGTTCCTCTAGTGATAAAAGCACAAGGGAGAAGAGTGCCTTCTTGGGGCATAGATCAATATGGCTTATGTGGTGTGTTGCCGGAAGAAGGGGCTCCGAAAAGTGAAATATTGGAAGATATAACCTTGATACCGATGGGAGCTGCCCGTTTGCGTATCTCGGCATTTCCTGTAACTTATGAATAATTTTATATTACTATGAAAAGACTGTTATTTGTGATTCTATTGACAATTATGGGATGTTGCGGTGTACATGTGCAAGCCGTTGGATACGAAAAAATTATTAATCCGGTATTGCCGGGTGATCGTCCTGATCCTACTGTCATTGAAATAAATGGAGAGTATTGGGCTGCTGCGACTTCTAATGAATGGTCGCCGTTGTTCCCTATTTTTAAATCAAAAGATTTAGTGAACTGGGAATTGGTGAATTATGTTTTTCCGGATGGAGCACCTGATTGGGCATTGAATAATTTTTGGGCCCCGGAATTATCGTATGATGAGAAACAGGGAAAGGTTTATCTGTATTATACAGCCCGTGACAAGAGGACAAAGAGATTATCGTGTGCGGCGGCGGTAGCTGATTCCCCGATGGGGAGGTTCAAAGATTTGGGACCGTTGGTTGCTCAGGAACCAGGCTCTATTGATGCTTTTGCTGCAAGAGATGAGAAGGGTAAACTTTATCTTATATGGAAAGAAGACGGCAACAGTATGGGCTTGCCTACAAATATTTGGGCACAGGAGATGACGGAGGACCGTACCCGTCTGATAGGAGAAATGACTTCCTTGTTTTGTAATGACACTCCTTGGGAGGAAGGGCTGGTAGAAGGGGTATGTGTTTTTAAAAAGCAGGATTATTTTTATATCTTGTATTCGGCAGCTAGCTGTTGTGATAAAAAATGTAATTATAAAACAGGAGTAGCCCGTTCCAAATCTTTGCTGGGTAAATGGGAGAAGTATGAAAAGAATCCTATACTGGTAGACAATCAGGATTGGCGTTGTCCCGGACATGGTACTATAGTTCGGAAAGATGGAAAGGAGTTTTATTTGTATCATGCTTATAATAGGAGTGGTTCGGTATATGTCGGACGTCAGGGCGTGTTGGAGGAATTGTGTTGGGGAGAGGATGGCTGGCCTTATTTTAGGAACGATGCCGTTTATAATCGTCCTAATTTGTCTTTGGATTATGTGGATTCCTTTAAGGGTAATACACTAGCTCCCATTTGGCAATGGAGGGTAACCCAGAAAATAGATTATCAGACAGGAAAAAACGGATTACATCTAGGAGCATCTATGGAAAACAGGGAATTGGGTACTCTGCTGGTACAACCTGTCAAGGCTTTGAATTTTTCGTTGACTGCTACTGTTGATAACCGGAAAAGTATGGCTGCGGCTGGTATCGGTATTATTGGTGGAGCTCATAATGGATTTGGCGCTCCTTTAGCCGGTATTGGCATATCAGTTTTGAAAGATAAGGTGGAAGTATGGAAAAATGTAGATGGTAAAGTTGATGTCTTGGCTCAAAGTGCTATAACGGTGTCAGCAACGACACAGGTCAGGATGACTGTGAAAGACGGGTATTGGCTTTGCTTTGAGTTCCGGAAAGGGCAGAGGTGGATACCTTTGGCAACGGAAATAGATGCTTCGCCGTATGTTCCGTGGGGAATGGGCTTCCGCATAGGCTTGTGTGCTAAAGGGGGAGACGGAACCTTTGCTGATTTCTGTAAGATTGAATTGATTCATTGATTGTGTTTTTTATAAAATCTGTTACCATGAAAAAATATAGGTTAGTATTCGTTTTAAGTATATTGTTTTTAGGAGTGATCAAGTTGACTGCATCGGAATATGAGCAGGTGCGCAAAGCACCTCGTGTACATGTTCCGGTATGGCAGTCATTTGCACTGTCGGAAGTCGAATTAACCGATAGCTATTTTAAGAAAGCGATGGATTTACATAAAGGATATCTGCTGTCGCTGGATGTAGACAGGCTCATTCCACACGTACGCCGTAGTGTCGGTTTGCAGGGGAAAGGAGATAATTACGGAGGATGGGAGAAGCATGGTGGATGTACCTATGGTCATTATATGTCTGCTTGTGCCATGATGTATGCTTCTACAGGCGAGAAAGCCTTGCTGGATAAATTGAATTATATGCTGGATGAACTGCAAGAGTGCCAAAAACAGACCCCGGATGGTTGGTTCATTACCGGTAAAAGAGGAAAGGAGGGTTATTTGCAGTTGCTTCAAGGGAATGTGGTGCTTAACCAGCCGGATGAAACCGGACAACCTTGGAATTATAACCAGAATGGGAACTCATGGTATTGTATCCATAAGATTTTGGCGGGATTGAGGGATGCATATGTCTATGCAGGTTGTAGGCAAGCCAAGGATATATTGATGCCTTTGGCGGATTTTATTTCTCATATAGCCTTGAATAGCAATAGGGATCTTTTTCAAAGTACCTTGAGTGTGGAACAGGGGGGGATGAATGAAGTTTTTGTTGATATTTATAGTATTACCGGAGATAAGAAATTTTTGCAGACGGCAGAAAGGTTCAATCATATCAATGTTATTTATCCGATTGCTAACGGAGAAGATGTGTTATTCGGTCGCCATGCTAACGATCAAATACCTAAATTTATGGGAGTAGCCAGAGAGTATGAGTTCTCACCCAATGATATTTATTATCAGGCTGCCCGTAACTTTTGGAATATTGTAATTAAAGATCACACATTGGCCATCGGTGGAAATAGTTGTTATGAGCGTTTTGGCGTACCGGGTGAAGAAAGCAAGCGGCTGGACTATACTTCGGCAGAAACTTGTAATACATATAACATGTTGAAATTGTCAAGACAGTTGTTCATGTTGGATGGTGATTATAAATATCTGAATTACTATGAACATGCTTTATATAACCATATTCTTGCTTCACAAGATCCTGATATGCCGGGCTGTGTGACTTATTATACTTCTTTGTTGCCGGGATCATTTAAGCAATATAGTACTCCGTTTGATTCTTTCTGGTGTTGTGTGGGTACAGGGATGGAGAATCATTCTAAGTATGCCGAATCCATTTATTTTAAGGATAACCAAGAATTGCTGGTCAATCTGTATATTCCTTCACGTCTCCACTGGAAGGAAAAAGGTTTGAAGCTGACTTTGGATACTTATTTCCCGGAGTCGGATACGGTTACAGTAAGGATGGATGAAATAGGGAGCTATACAGGAATGCTTCTGTTCCGTTATCCGGATTGGGTGAGCGGTGATGCTGTAGTTCGTATTAATGGAAAGCCGGCACAGACGGAAGCACATAAGGGAAGCTACATTCGCCTGTTGGATTCTGTTAAGAGCGGAGATGTGATAACATTGGTTTTCACACGTAACTTATATATTGATTATGCAAAGGATGAACCTCATTTCGGCTCTGTCATGTATGGCCCGATATTGCTTGCGGGAGGATTGGGGACGGATGATATGCCCGAAGATAAGGTTATTGACAATCGTGCTTGTCGTGAATCGCTTCCGGCAAAGAATATTCCTATGTTAGTGGGTCCATTGGCCGATCTGGATAGCTGGATACAATGTTCTTCACAACATCCTTTACGGTTTACAGTAAAGAATGGAGGTGGACAACAAGGGGTAGGGTTGATCCCTTATTTTCAAATGCATCATCAGCGGCATACTGTATATTGGAAACTTTATTCTCCGGATGAATTTGTTTATCGTACTCGTTCTTTAACGGATGAAGTGAAGATCGGTGACGAGAAAGATGAAGGGAAACATGCGTTGCAAGGGGAGAATGATTCTATTTATTGGCATGATTATTTTTGGGCAAAGAATACTCGGTTCCGTATGGCAAAAGACGGATGGTTTTCTTACACACTTCATATAAATAAAACGGAACAAAAGCCTTATCATCTGATTTGTCGTTTCTGGGGAGACGAGCCTGATACTTGTCAGTTTGATATATTGATTGACGGCAACTATCTACGTACTGTCAGTTTGAATCGAAAACTATATCTGACCTATGTGGACGATGTGTATTCTATTCCTGCAGACTGGACTCGTGGAAAGGATAAAGTGAATGTTACTTTCCGTGCTGCTCAAGGGAAGAATGCCGGAGGATTGTATGAATTGAAAATTACTTCAGATACGAATTATAGATAAACTTTAAATATAGATTACCATGAAAAAAACGTTGGTTATATTATTCGTCGCCGGGGTTCTTGCCGCGTGTAAGTCGACGGATAGCAATAAATCTGATTATCAATACAAGGATGTACCTTTTACCAATGTACACTTTTCTGATAATTTCTGGGCATCTCGTATTGAAACCATTCGTAGTGTTACCGTGCCTTTTGCTTTTCATAAATGTGAGGAAACTTATCGTATAGATAATTTTGCAGTAGCGGGGAAACTGATGGAAGGAAAGTTCAATTCCCCTTATCCGTTTGATGATTCGGATGTGTATAAGATAATGGAAGGAGCTGCTTACTTGTTGGCGGTGAAGGAGGATAAAGCGCTGGATATGTATATGGACAGTCTGATTCATCTGATAGGAGCTGCGCAGGAACCGGATGGTTATCTTTATACTACCCGTACTATTGGCGGGGATTCGCAACATCCGTGGGCTGGCAGTAAAAGATGGGAAAATGAACGTGACAACAGCCATGAATTGTATAATGTAGGACACATGTATGAGGCGGCTGTAGCTCATTATCTAGCTACCGGAAAACGTTCATTTCTTGATATAGCCATTAAGAGTGCGAATTTGTTGTGTAATACCTTTGGTCCTGAAGAAGAAAAGATTACTGTAGCGCCAGGGCATCAGGAAGTGGAGATTGGGCTGGTAAAGCTTTATAGGGTGACAGGAGATAAACGTTATTTGGATTTGTCACAATTCTTTTTGGAGGCTCGTGGAAAGTATGACAAATATGATCGGAATAGTGAGGATCAGTTCCGTAACGGATCTTATTGGCAGGATCATAAGCCAGTCATTGCTCAGGATGAGGCTGTAGGCCATGCAGTGCGGGCTACCTACATGTATGCTGCTATGACAGATATAGCCGCTTTGAAAAACGAGCGGCATTTTGAAAATGCTGTGGGTAAATTATGGGACAATGTAGTAGGGAAGAAGATGTATATTACCGGAGCTATTGGTTCAACTCGTCATGGAGAAGCGTTTGGTAAAAACTATGAGTTGCCTAATAGTACAGCTTATTGTGAAACATGTGCTTCTATTGCCAATTGCATGTGGAATTTACGCATGTTCATGCTGCATGGTGATGCCAAATACATTGATGTGCTGGAACGTTCTTTGTATAACGGGGTGTTGAGTGGCATTAGTCTGGATGGAAAGAAGTTTTTTTATCCAAATGTCCTCTCTTGCGATGAAAATGGCTCAGAGCGTAGCGAATGGTTTGATTGTTCTTGCTGCCCTTCTAATCTAGCTCGTTTTATTCCTTCGGTGCCAGGGTATGTGTATGCCACTTCTTCCAAAGGATTTTATGTGAATCTGTATGGTGCCAACCATGCTGATGTAGTTCTAAAGAATGGAAAGCATGTACAGGTGGAACAACAGACGGATTATCCGTGGAATGGAAAGATAAAGTTGATATTGACTCCGGAAACCCCGGAAGATTTTGCTGTTATGTTGCGTATTCCGGGATGGGTAAATAGTCAGCCTGTACCTTCCGATCTTTATACTTATACCAGGCATGATAAAGGAGCCGTAAAAATTACAATCAATGGAAAACCCCGGGATTTTGTAATGGAGAAAGGATATGCCGTTTTATCCGGTAGTTGGAAACAGGGGGATACAATTGAACTAAGTCTTCCGATGGATGTCCACAAGGTTTCAGCAAATGATAAGGTTGCTACGGATGTGAATCATCTTGCCGTAGAGCGTGGCCCGATAGTTTATTGTGCAGAGTTTGCTGACAATGGAGGGACTGTATTGAATTATGTGCTGAAACCGGAAACGGCTTTTGAGGCTGCTCCTGCTTCTATGTTGGGAGGTGTGGAGATATTGAAAGGAACCACAGAACGCATTATTGCCGAGAATGATTTTAAGGAAATAAAGTCTGTGACAGATTCTATCCTGCTTATTCCTTATTATGCACGGTCTCATAGAGGAAATGGTGAAATGGCTGTGTGGCTTCCTTCCGATGAGAATATATTGAAAGATCAGCTAAAAGAACGTGCCCGTATTACGGATAAAGTTTTTATCGGTAAAGAAAGTTCGGAAACTGCGCATCAGTTGAAAGGTGAGAATACTCATACGGGAGGACCAAATACATGGCGTGATGCCTCGGATGGTGGATGGTTTTCGTATACCCTGAGAGTAGATCCGGTTCAACCGATGGAATTGGTTTTGACTTATAGCAGTACAGATGGAGGAAATCGTGAATTCGAGATATTTGCCGAACATGAAAAGATAGGGGAGCAAAAATTACGGGTGGAAACTTTTAGTGCATGGATTGATAAAGTGTATCCTATTCCTGTTGATTTAACTCGGGGGAAAAGTCATGTAACTGTTAAGATACAGGCTTTGCCCGGTATGATTGCTGGAGGTGTGTTTGGTTGCAGAATGCAGAAGCAAAAAAAATAGGCCTATGAAACGCTATATTATGACCACCGGATTGATGTATATATGCGTGTTTTGTTCTTTAGCCCAAAAACAAATGATGTATGGAGATACAAGCCGTATTGGAATACCTTTTTCTAAAGATCCTCATGTAGTGGAGTTCCAAGGTAAATATCTGATGTATTATTCTATTCCTCCAAAGCAGAATGGAAACGCGGAAGCGCAAGGTTGGGGAATAGGCATTGCCGGGAGCAAGAATCTGAAAGATTGGCATCGTATTGGAGAAATCATACCTCAAACAGCTTATGAGTCTAAAGGGTTATGTGCTCCGGGTGCTTTGGTAAGAAATGATACGGTTCATCTATTCTATCAGACGTATGGTAATGGTGCTAAAGATGCTATTTGTCATGCATGGTCTGAAGATGGGATCCATTTTGTACGTAATGCTACAAATCCTATTTTTTCTCCGGAAGGGGAGTGGAACTGCGGGCGTGCCATCGATGCGGAGGTCGTTTTTTTAAAGGATCGGTATTATTTATATTATGCA
>OLSA01000309.1_pt1 | contig 44090 bp, 40 predicted proteins | sample 1672731 | NCBI WGS metagenome assembly OLSA01 (sample SAMEA3136718, study PRJEB25190) | human gut metagenome | biome: human gut; feature: human-associated habitat; material: faeces | place: Austria | collected 2013
CTACCCCTTTATACTCGCACAGTTTTCTTAGGATGCTCCCGATATCTGTCCGAATCTGTCCATATATTGCTTCTCTCCGATATTTTGGTGCAAATGCAATACTGTTCTGAATCACACACAGGGACAGTATTTTGCTCTATGTAACCGGCTGTCCGGAAGAAGCCGGTGTAATCTTCTCCGGAACAGCCCTTGATAAAGATGTGGCAGTAACGCTCGTCATCCTTATCCACAATATAAATTCTTTCTACAATAGTTTGGATCAAAGTGACCAGAACCTCCGGCTGCGCATCCTTTGCATATTCTGCAAAGGAGAGCAGCCTTTCTTTTGTCATTTCCAAGTCATGGATGGCAATCATATTGTTCTTTCTGCTTTCATCCAGTTTGGAAAGCTGCCGCTCCGTTTCTCGAAGTTCCATAGCCAGATTCTGCAAATCCTCCTGGATAAATTGCTTGATACTGCCGTCCGCTTCACGCAGATTTCTTGTCTGCGCTGCAATATCCGCTTTCAGCTTGTCACGTTTCTTTTTAATGAAGGTGTGCTCCTGTACTGTCTGTGATTTTTCAAGAACCTCCTCGATTTTAATTTCTAGAATATCTTTGAAACGCTCACTGTTTTCATCTGACAGGTCGGATAACTGCTGTACCACAAATTCATCCAGAAGAACGCCGTCTACCGCTTTGAAATTACATTCCTTTTTGCGATAGCCGGGACAAACATATTTGAATCGAGGTTTTCCGTTCGTCCAACGGTCGGACTCGGAAATCACACTCAATCGCCTGCCGCAGTGAGGACAATGCACCAGTCCCGCTAACAGAGCGTTGGTCTTTCTGTGCGGACGGTTGTATTTCTCCGCAATAGCGTCCAGAAGTTCCTGCACCTCAACCCATTGTTCACTTGGGATAAATCCTTCATGCCTACCGACTGCAATAATCCACTCGCTGACAGGCTTATTTTCAATGGTCTGGACATATTTCGGAGAGATAAATGTGCTGTCGCTTCCCTCGTACTTCTCTTGGTCAGTTTTATTGTAAGCTGACAATCCGTGAGTTCCGTCAAACTCTGTCATATCTCCGAATACATTACCATCATGGTCGATGAAATAATCATAACTGCGTTTATCAGCAGTACAATAAATGGGATTTCTTAAAACCAACCTTGTTGTTGATGCGTTGAATGCTGCACCGGAAGGAGTGTGGAAGCCTTCCTCATTCATCTGCTTTGCAGTTGTCTGGATACTGCGGGTGGTTCGGAAAATTTCATATAAACGCTGAACCATGCGTTTTTCTTCCAGCAGACTTTCTAAGTAGCTGTATGCGGATTTTCCCTTACCGCTTCCGGTTGTTACACGGCGAACGGTAAATCCCATCGGTGTATTGCCGCCGAGCCATCGACCGTCCTTTGCAAGCTCCATCATATTATCTACAATTCGTTCTGTCAGAGTATCTCTTTCAAATTCCGCAATGACAGCAAATATCTGAATAAAGATTTTATAAAGACCGCTGGCGGTGTTGATACCATTGGAGCAAATCAAGAGATTAACATGGTACATTTCCAAGAAATCCATCAAACGGATTAGGTCTGCTGTTTTTCTGCCGACACGATCCAGCTTGTAACATACGATTGCTTTGATTTTTCCATCCTGTACATCGTGAAGCATTCTCTGAAAATCCGGTCTGTCTGAAAAATATCCACTGAGACCTTTATCTTCATATTGAAGAAATTCATAATCTTCATCCAGTCCCAATTCCTTTTTAGCGTAATCTGCACATTGTTTGAACTGAACACCGATACTGTCACCCTTGTTGGTGATTCGTGATTTACGGGCGTATATCGCAACACCACGATTATCTTTTTCAATTTTTCTCTGTTTCTTCATGGATAGTCACCTCCGTTCCTATCATACCGCCATACCGGTTATTCTATCAAGTTTGTGGCCGTTGCCACGGATCCATTCCAGAAACACATACAAGGTTTCTGTATCAAAATTTCTGATTTCCTGTGCGATAAACTCCATTCGTTTCTGCTGAAAGGCTTCCATAGTTTCTTTGAATTTTTGTCCTCTGTGAATTACTGCGATCAAATAGTTTCCTCCGTTTCTGTCTGTGGTTCCGACCTCGGACACTTGATTCAAAGTCAGATAATGAAAAAAGCTGCTACACAGATGCAACAATAACAGACACAAAAGATTCTGTATCTGACTTGATGCTTCCATGTAACAGCTCCGACAGTTCGGACTGACTAAAAATATGTTTGTATAAATATGGGGCTTGCCCATCAATAAAATCTTGTATGAAGCAGTATTTAATTTTCATCTGTAGCTATCATAGCATGAAATGTCGAAATAAGCAATCTTGTCAAGTTCAGCCAAAGAGCATATCCCAAAGTTGAGAACAGGCAGCTAATAGCAGATTTTCATTTTACCGTAAGTTGTAGTAAGGATATTTTTGATTTTCTAATTGAAGCATGATGATACCTCTGGACAAATTGTCCAGAAGTAAAATCGAAGCTTATGAAATTCCATACACCTCATCAAGAATTTACAATACAAAATCTCTACGCCTTACTTTGGTGCAAGTTACACCGTAGCACTTCATCCCAACTTGGGACAAAGTTGATTTTCAGAAAATAGAAGCACTGTCGTTTGTCCAATTCGCCCGCAAGCATAAAGCTCAGCCCTTCAACTTCTACACAAATTATGTCGAAGTGATTTTCGTTTTTCTGTTTCCTTTATTTTTACTTTGGGCCAAGTTGGCACGAAGTTGTTCATCCCAAGTTGGGATGAAGTTGTATCCGAGCATTGCTACTTTCGTTACTTGTGGGCGGGTTGCCCACAAGACTTCCCGACAATTTGTCGGGAAGTGAATTGCCACACATCACATAAATAATCAGGGACGACTTCTCCCGTTTTTTCATTTTTTCGTTTATAGAAAATTGAACTTCTATGCAAATTGCGCAGAAGTCAGTAAGTAAAAGTATTCAGAATGAATGCGCAGCTGACACCGCAGGTGGCGTTCAAAGGGGATTGGGGATGCTTCCCCCAACAAGCAATTTGCGAAAATTTCTCCTCTGGGGGAATCTTCGTAAATAAGTGAACCTGTACAGGTTTACACTGCTTGCCAATTTGTAACACCTATAATATACGGGCAAAATTATTCCCAAGTTGGAAATAAAAAACTGATACATCTTCACCTGAATTGGGTGGAAGTTTCAAATCTGACTTCTGCCCAATTAGAGCAGAAGTTAATTCGTACTTGTTCCCAACTTGGGCACAAGTTATATGTTGGAAGGAAACTGGCAAACAGGGCAAAGTTACAGCACTTTGCTCATTTTCGCATTTTCTCCTTCGCCTCAATTTGCAAAATGACTTGTCAGAGAAAACTCCCTGATACCCTTTGAACATCAATTTCATTGATGGCTGCTCGTTCATCCTGAACGCTGTTCTTATAATTTGCCTTATGAAATAAGCAACAGAAAAGAGTCTATGAAATAATAATTGAATTTATAGCAACATCACTCACCGTTCAAAGAACGATAAGTGATGTCTTACTTCTGACTACTTAATCGATTTTCTTTCGATATACTGGCTGAAGGTAAAAATATTCTGTTCTCCAACAAGTTCAACCAAAAACGATTTGAAGGTGGAATCAATAGGAACCGTTACAAAGAAAATCAACCTTTTCTTTGGCCTTGAACAACATACATAAAATAAATTGCGGTTACGCTCAAAGGAAGCTTGTTTTCCACTTGGTATGACAGCTTTTTTTGTTATCATTGGAGCATAGGTTTCAAATTGGTACTGGTTCCATCCTTTACTGATAACAAAAATCACATTGTCGTATTCTTCTCCTTTGACTCCGTGCTCTGTAGAATACTGTGCTTCTGGATGTAAGAAGTCTTTCACAGCAATAAACTGTGCGTAATCCAGATTCAAGAACTTCCGGATGAAATTTACATTATCAGAATTGGCCTGAGCAAAGGTGTTCAAATTCTTGTAAATCACACCGGCATTAGACTTTTGCGCATAGCGAACCTTTGCGAACTCCATGGTGTTTGCTATGTGAGCAGAATGCGAGGTTAGAAAAGTCTGGATTTGGACATTAGAGAGCTTGCCAAGAAACTTTTCTAAATATGTGGCAAAAGCGGTCTGCATTTGCGGATGCATATGTGATTCCGGTTCTTCAATGAAGAGCAGTGGAACACAGGCAACACCACGTTTTTCAATATCTTTGGCAAATGCAGCAAGGAGGAACTCCATTTTAATCAGATTTTTATAACCCAAGCCATTGTAAGAACTCGGCAAGCTTTCGTTTGCTGTGCCAGAGATATACGATAGCTTGGTCTGATTTTTTATCTGATCGTCAATGCTGAGCTGCGTTGTGACTCCAAGTTTCAATTCTTCTATATTGGGGTAACCGAAGCCAATAGAACTGTTCACAACTGCACTCAGGATTTCATCACTTTGCTTCTGAACATTCTTCCGTAACTTTTCGTCCATATGTGTACTTGTATTGATTTGCCATTAAGATGGTTCTGAGAAACAAATAAACTGCAGGTTTTCTGTGTTCAGTATTTTTTAGTAAAAGAATCTTTGCTGAATCGCCCACGACACATCCATGAGGCTGAAATGCCACAAATCCAGCGGAACCAGTCCTTGCAACAGTAAGGCACGGTTCTTCCACATAGGTGTAATTCATGGTTTTACAATAATCTTTGCTTATATAGCCGATGCACCCATTATTATCAGCTCCACTTTGAACAGCAGGAAAACTACCGGGATTATCTTCGATTTCCTCCTTAGTAATTCCGCTCCCATTATACAGAAAGAAAATATCAGCTGCAGAAAATGACTTCCAATCAGAAATATTAAGCTTCATATATGTGGCCCTCTTTGACTAAGTATGAAAGATAGTCATTTATTGTTTTCTGAAAATCCTCAGCAACAAGTGTTGAATAATCCGTTTCCATATATGCTTCAGCAAGCCATTCATCTTTCCACGAAACTCGATGCATAACCGATAACCCCGGCACTACTTTTTTGTTCTTGTACAGGTTAAGCCAGATTTCTTCCGTTTTATTCCATAGGCTATTGCCATCTGCATCGGTCCGTTCAACACGACCTAATCCTTTACGCTTGATGAACTTGTCATCTTTATAATAACCAAAGAAGGTTTCTTTGTTTGCTTTTTCGTGTTTTTGGGAAAGATCAAAAATCATACAACAAGCAACCGCTGCAGCTCCAGGATAGAACATCTCTGTAGGAAGTGAAAAAACGGCATCGAGAGTATAGTTATCAAGCATTTTCTTTTTGAATGTTTTTACATCACCACTGTTACCAATAGCAGCTTGCATAGGGAGCAATACTGCCATTTTGCAGGTAGACGGGACATGGCGAGCTACCCACTCTACGAAATGTAAACCTTTGGAGGGATCTTCTTTCTTTTTGGCATCCCATCCCTTGGTATAGTCTGGATCACAACATTTTTTTGTTGCGTTATAGGGAGGGTTCATCAAAACAATACTGATATTGTTTTCCGCAATCCATTTGGCCCGCTTAAACATAGAATCCTGAACAACATTAGAGTTGCCGTCACCATGAATAAGCATGTTAGTAGAGGAAAGGCCAAACGCTCCCTCCTCATATTCAATGCCGAATATTTGGTTCTTCTTGACCTCTTCACGCTCTTCTTCAGTATCGCAATCATCCATTGCATCGGTCATAGCCCTAACGAGAAAAGCACCACTTCCGCAGCAGGGGTCCAAAACACGGGAGTTTTTGTTTACACCAACAGCTTTGCTCATAAAATCGCAGATGTGGTCAGGGGTAAATGCCTGGTTCTTATCGGACTTTCCGACATATTTATTGAATGTGGTAAAGAATAGATTTAATAAATCTTGTCCAGCGGTACTCTTGTCATTGATATAAGGAACAACATTGTCATCAATGAATTGCAAAATATCCTCAAGTTCCTTATAGGTCAAACTTGTAACATCCTGATCATCAAGCACTTTGCTGTTCAAAACAGCGAGCTTTCCTGCTTTGTTCAGACTGCCGCCACGAGTAAGCAAACCCTCCAGAATATCTTTAATGCTTTTCAAAACGACACGCTCGGGAGCAAGCTTCTTTCCGGTTTTCGGGTCGAGTGTTTCCTTTACATTCTTGTAAACAAGCCCGTTTTTGAGGGCAAGAAGACAAGTACCAACAAACTGGCTACGCAGTTTTTCATTGATGCCATCTGAATGGAGTTTTTCATTAAGCGTTTTAATGGAATCAACAACTTTGATTTTGTCGTTTACCCTACCAAAACACAAGTTTTCGTATTCTTCAAATGTACGAAGAACGGTTTCTTCTTCCATGCGATGTTCGTCATCGATAATAACAGATTGACCAAACCAAACCCAAACTTCATCACCATCGGTTTCTGCAAGGATAGCAACAATCTTTTTGTCCGAATATGCTTTTTCGAAGCGAACATAATCCTGTAACTGACCCTGAATTTTAGCTTTATCCCAACGGCTGAACTTGTTTTTACATTCCACAAGAACGGCCAAACGTTCATTTTCAAAACGGAGGTCAAGGAATTTGTGTTGCGTTCCAGTTGTAGCCTTTTGATAATCTTTGATGTCCTTACCAACGGTTTTTAGCGCTTGAGCGTAGCTAAATTCTCCCGTTTCAGTGTTTCCAACACGATACTTGTCACCAATTCTGTTAATTATATCAAATCTATTCATAGTTGATCTCCTTTGCTCATCCGTGTTTATGTTCCAATGCCAACCCAATCAATCGATCCGCCTGATCTGCCATGAACAGCGGGATATTTAGCACATCATCGTCTAGTTTCAGATTGTCCAATGAGAAACGGATGCGGAGCTTGACCTTGTCAGGGAACAGTTCCTTGAACTTCTTCATACTCTTGCTGGTTGTGTTGGCTTCGGATTTGACCTCCACGGGGAAGATGTCGTTCTCCCGCTGAATGAGGAAATCCACTTCGTAAGGCGGGTTGTTCTGACTCCAATAACGAGGCATGACTTCAAGCTGAGTAATTAAAGTCTGCAATACAAAGTTTTCGGTTAATGCGCCTTTGAATTCAGTAAATAGGCGGTTCCCTTCGCCAAAGGCAGTGGGAGCCAACTGTGCCAGACGGCGGAGCAGTCCCACATCTACCAAATAAATCTTGAAAGCAGACAAGTCATCGTAAGCTGCAATCGGCAGGCCGGGAGCTGAGCTGCGATAAATTTTATGCACCAAACGGGCATCTACCAGCCATTGCAAGGCATCCTCGTACTCACGGGCTCGTGCTCCTTCCTTGACCACTTTATAGATGAACTTCTTGTTCTCTTTTGCCAGTTGAGAAGGAATGGATTTCCAGATCATTGAGATTTTCGGGAACTCGCTGAGATTAGGATGCTTGGCAAAATCACGCTCATAGGCTCCGATGATTCCGGACAATGCTTCCTGCATGGCAGAAACATCCCGTGCCTCCGTCCACATCAATACCGGCTCCGGCATACCACCGGTAACATAGTACATTTTCAGCTTCTCATACAGCGGATTAAAGAAGGCATCAGGGATGGGTTCAAGAGTGTCCACCTGTTCCAGATACTGTGCCAGATTTTCATCACCGTTGGCAAGTAGGAATTCATTAAAGGTCATAGGGTCAATCTGCATAAAGTTGACCTTGCCTACTGGAAAAGAGGAAGGCTTCGCCAAGGCGATACCTAACAGAGAACCGGCGCAGGCCACATGATATTGCGGTGCGTTCTCGCAAAAATACTTCATGGAGTTGATAACCTTCGGGCAGTCCTGTACCTCATCAAAAATGATGAGGGTTTTTTCAGGCACAATTTTTTGGCCGCTTGCCAGCATAAGGTTTTGTAGAATCCGATCCACATCCTTGGTCGTTTCAAAAAATTGCTTATATTCTTCATTTTCGTCGAAGTTAAAGTAAGCTGTATTTTCATAATAGCGCCTGCCGAACTCTTTCAGAATCCAAGTCTTACCCACCTGACGTACGCCCTTCAAGATTAAAGGCTTGCGGTAGGGAGAACTCTTCCAAGCCAGCAACTTTTTTAAGATAAATCGTTCCATAGAATCACTCCTCACATTTTTATTGGAGTCTTATGCTTTATAATCACGCTTTTATTATATGCGAAATCTATATAAATTACAATCACAAAATTATTTATTTTTTATGCTCATCAATCACATTTCTACATGAGATAGTGAAAAAGATATTCTGCAATAAAGGCATACCACTGCCTCATCATCAGTTATATAACATCTTATCCTTTCTTTTCCATTCCGGATAGGAAGAGAAAGGAACGGATCAGTATCACTATAATCAGTATAGTTATTATCAATATTATTACGCAAATTGCAAGTGCAAGTTGGACACCTGCACGGTAGAACTTAGTTAACCAGAGCATCGGTCAGGATGGAAGCCGCTGGCTTCCGTCCTGGGCGATGCTGCCGCAGCCTTCGGCTGCGTAAACAGAGTCGAGGAACTCGTCAAACAGTTCCTCCGGGGTACGGTAGCCAAGCTTCTTGCGAGGCCGTCCGTTCAATTCATCAGCTGCAGCCAAGATATATCCGTTTTTCTTTCACCCACAGGAGAACTGTCCGGTGGGTGATTTTTAATTGCTCTGCGGCCTGTCTTGCGGAAATTCCGCTCCATCCGCCTGCAGCGCTCCCGTGTCGAAACACGTGCATCGCCATAGTCTGACCTTCAATCAATCGGATGGATCAGTTGCAAACAAATATGCAGCAGCCCAGACCGCTTTCAACGGCAGTCTGGGCTGTTGTATATGGAATCGGTTATTCCGGCTCAGTGTGCGGCCAGCTCGCAGGTGCGTTCGTAGGCGGCGATCACTGCGTCCATGGCAGCGGCGCTCTGCGTATTTCCTGCCTGCCCGTTTTCCGGCTTCGCGCCATAGCCCGCGTCAACAACCGCTTTGACGATATCAGCGGGCGATGCCGTGCCTTCCACGCCCATGGTGTTGGTGAGCAGGCTCACCGAACACGACGTGACACCCGGCACGGCGGAAACGGCCTTCTCCACACGGGCGCTGCAGGCCGCGCAGCTCATGCCCGTGACAATGTATTTATCCATCCTGTCTGTCCTTTCCGCAATTTAAGGTTGAAGAAAATCTGTACTTGTAAAAGATAAACTAACTTCTAAAGCTGTCAACTGCAGATTGAAAACCATTTTCAATAAAACGGCAAGTCCCCATCCGGACAGCAGAAAAAAAAGAGCGCCATCCTGGGAAAGGGACAGCGCTCGTAAAATCAGGGAAAGGGGAGAGCCTGATATCAGGCGTAAAGGGCGGTGGAGAGATAGCGCTCGCCGGTATCGCAGATGAAAGTGACGATGTTCTTTCCCTTCATCTCCGGCCTGGCCGCGATTCTGAGGGCCGCGGCGACGTTGCAGCCCGAGGAGATGCCGCAGAGGACGCCCTGCTCCGAGATGAGCTTCTTCGCCATGCTGATGGCGTCATCGTTATCCATGGTCATGACCTCATCGAGGAGATTCACATCCAGGGTATCCGGAATGAATCCAGCGCCAATGCCCTGAATCGCGTGCGGGCCGGCCTTGCCGCCGGAGATGACGGGGCTCGCGGACGGTTCCACGGCAACGACGCGGAAGCCTTTGATGCGTTCCTTGAGGAAGCGGCCCGTGCCGCTCAGGGAGGAGCCTGAACCCACGCCGGCCACGAGCACATCGGCCTGGCCATCGAGCTGTCTGTAAATCTCGGGACCCGTGCTGATGTAGTGAGCCTCGCGGGCTCTCAGATTGGTGAACTGGCCGAGAACCATGCCGCCCCTCTCTTTGGCGAGTTCGTAGGCCGTATCAAGGGATCCCTTCATGCCCTTCGCGCCGGGCGTGAGCACAACCTCGGCGCCAAATCCGGCTATGAGTTTGCGGCGCTCGACGCTCATGGTTTCCGGCATGGTCAGAACGGCCTTGAGTCCCATGGCCCTGGCGGCCAGGGCGATGCCGATGCCCATGTTGCCGCTGGTGGCCTCAAGAACGGTGCTCCCGGGCTTCAGGGTGCCGTCGCAGAGAGCGCAGCGGATGAGGTGCAGGGCCACACGGTCCTTGATGGAGCCGCCGGGGTTGCGGCTTTCGAGCTTCACGAAAACGTTGCCGGGCAGATCGGCGTCCAGAGCCGCGAGATGCAGCAGAGGGGTATTGCCGACGCCTTCGAGAACAGAATTCAGCATGGGAGGTTTCTCCTTCTTCGCCCTGCCGGGCGGCCCTGCATGAGGGCCGTCCGCAGTGGATGTGTTATTTCCTTTCCAATAGCCCCAAAGCAGGGGACCCGCTAGTCCCCGCAGGCGCGGAAAGCCTGATCAAGATCAGCGATGATGTCCTCAGCGTTCTCGATGCCGATGGAAAAGCGCACGGAACCGGGTCTGATGCCGGCCTTGAGCTGCTCTCCGGCGGGCATCTGGGAGTGCGTGGTCGAGGCAGGATGGATGACGAGGCTCTTGGTATCGGCCACGTTGGCGAGCAGGGAGAAAAGCTTCAGGCTGTCCACAAATTTCACGGCTGTCTCAGCGCCGCCCTTCAGGTCGACGAGGAAGATGGATCCCGCGCCCTTCGGGAAATAGCGCTCATAGAGGGCGTGATCCGGGGAATCCGGCAGCGACGGATGATGGATTTTCTCCACGAGCGGGCAGGTCTTCAGATAATCGATGACCTTCAGGGCGTTCTCCACATGCCGCTCCACGCGCAGGGACAGGGTCTCGAGTCCCTGCAGGATGAGGAAACAGTTGAAGGGCGAGAGGCAGGGGCCCTCATCGCGCAGGAGCTGGGCCCGGATATAGGTGATGAGCGCAGCCTTTCCCGCGATACCAGTGTAGCTTAAGCCGTGATAGGACGGATCCGGTTCGGTGAGCCACGGGTAGCGGCCGGAAGCGGCGTAGTCGAAGCGCCCGCCATCCACAATGATGCCAGCGAGGGAGGTGCCGTGGCCGCCCAGGAATTTGGTGGCCGAGTAGACCACGAGATCGGCGCCGTGCTCGATGGGCCTCAGGAGGTACGGGGTCGCAAAGGTATTGTCCACAACCAGCATGATGCCGTGTCTGTGGGCGATTTCCGCGGCAGCGTCGATGTCCGTGAGATCCGAGCAGGGATTGCCCATGGTTTCGACGTAGACAGCCCGCGTCTTCTCCGTAATGGCGCGCTCGATGTTCGCGATGTCGGAGGTATCCACAAACGTCGTGGACACGCCCTGCCGCGGCATGGTCTGGCTCAGAAGGTTGAAGCTGCCGCCGTAGATGCTCCTCTGGGCCACGATGTGATCGCCGGCGCGCACGAGGCTCTGCAGGGCGAGCAGCACGGCGGAAGAGCCGCTCGACACGGCCAGGGCGCCGACGCCGCCGTCAAGGGCAGCCATGCGCTTCTCGAGCACTTCCTCCGTGGGGTTGGTGAGACGGGAATAAATATTGCCGGGCTCTTTCAGGGCGAACCTGTCGGCAGCCTGCCGGCAGTCGCGGAAGACGTAGGACGTTGTCTGATATATGGGCACGGCGCGGGCGCCGGTCGCCGGATCGGCCTCTTCCTGTCCGGCGTGGACCTGAAGCGTTTCGAAATGCGGCATGACTCTCTCCTTATTTATAAGCAAAATACTATGTTTTTGTTGGGCTCATCCTAGGGAAGAGGTCTCCGGACGTCAACGCCTGCCGCAGGAAAATGTGTTATATGTCACACGCTGAAAAAACAGGGGTTTCTGCCGATCCTTGCGGGGCATGGCATTGGAATGATACGGATTCTCCAGCCGTCAGCGGACGTTAAGGGAGGAGCGGCATGGTATTTCTCAACGCCCTGCAGAGCATGATGAGCATCGTTCTCGTCTGTCTCGTGGGTTATGTTCTGGCCTGGAAGGGCTGGATAACAAGGGAAACGGAGATCTTCATTCCCCGTTTCGTCACACAGGTGGTGATTCCACCGTACATGTTTGGAAACGTGGTGACCCATTTCCAGCGCGAACAGTTCATGCACCTCATCGTGGGCTCCGTTGTTCCTCTCCTGAGCATCCTCGCGAGTTTTCTTCTCTTCATGGCCATAGCCTGGACCTTCCGTGTGGATAAGAAACACCGCGGGCTTTTCGCCACGGCAGCCGCCACTTCCAACACGCTCTTCATCGGCATTCCCGTAAACACGGCGCTCTTCGGCGACGTGGCCATGACGCAGGTGCTGCTCTATTTCTTCGGCAACACGGTCTTCTTCTGGACCATAGGCAACTACTGCCTGGCAAGTGAAGGCGAGCACAAGAGCCAGCGCCTCGCAGTCAGGGACATTTTAAAACGCATCTTCTCGCCTCCGCTCTGCGGCATGCTCGCAGGCATAGCCTGGGTGCTGATAGGCCTTCCCCTGCCCCTTGTTCTCAAGAATTCCTGCATCATGCTGGGCAGCATCGCCTCCCCCCTTGCCCTTGTCTTCATCGGTGTCATCCTGCGCCGCATCGACTGGAAAGGCGTGAAGATGGGCAGGGATATCACGCTCTGCCTTATCTGCCGCCTGGCCATTTCTCCGGCCATCCTCATCGGCATGCTGCACTTCATTCCCCTGCCGGCCCTCACCGGGCACGTCTTCATCATGCAGTCGAGCCTCCCCTGCATGACCAATATTGCCCTGGTGGCCGCCTTCTACGGCGCGGACAGGCAGTTCAGCAGCGTTTTCGTGGCCCTTTCCACCATTCTTGCCATGATTACCGTGCCCTGCTGGATGACGGTCATCACGCTCTATATGTGACGCTTCTGAAATACGGGGGTTCACCATGCCCAACGACGTCTATCACGGTTTTCACGAATTCTACGTTCACTGCTGTCAGACGGGACAGTCCCCGGCGGCTCTTCTTTCAGGCAGGCAGGAATCCGCGCGCCTGCCCGTTGATACAGCCCATGACGGGGACGGAGAGGAGGCAGTCTTCAGGCTGCGGCTGCCTCTCATCGCAGCCGATATTGCCTCCTTCTCGCGACGGGACACGAGAACTTTTCCCATGATGGAACACCTTTTTTCCGAAGGCCTCGCCCGGGATCTCTCAGAGGACACGCTCCTCTGGATCGACAGCATGGGATACAGTCTGGACTGGCTCTTCTTCGGACAGGGGGCCATGCTGAAAAATGGTTACAGGCCGGTTCCCTTATTCAGGGAGGGCGGCGCCGCTCCTCTGGACGGCCGGGAAATCCGCCTCATGCGCTCCATGGCGCCGAGCTGGACTGGCTCGGACTGGGCCTGGCTTCACGGGGGGCGCTACCTGCGCCGCCAGAACATGCCGCCTTCCCTGGCCATTGTCTCCCGCGCCGTTGTGAGCTGGAACATCCTTCCTCTCTCGCCCGCCCTTCCCGATGCGGCAGAGGTCTGCGCCCACGTCCAGGATGTGGCGAAAACCCTTAATCCCCAGTCCTGGGGCCGCACCTGGCGCAGTTACGTGGTGAGGAGGCTGCAGGCGAGCCAGGCCAGGGCCGGCATGCTCGTCGGTCTTACGCCCTCGGCCACGGCATCCTATATGGCCGGCCGCAGCGAACCCACTGACTCCGCGCTCAAGGCCTTTCTCCTTCTGGACGGCGTACTGACCCGCCACGGGCGCGACGGACTCGTGGATTTTCTGAACATGCTGAATGAGGAAGCGGTCAGCCGGGGCTTCGCCGATCTCGGAGAAGTTTTCCGCAACCGCACCTGGGGCTGGACGTCCCGCTCGGACAGCACGGAGAAAAGCCATGACACGGGCGACCGGGCGTAAAGGACTGCCGCGCCCTGCCCGCTTCTGGGCTGCCCTCGCCGTGCTCGCCGGCGTCGCCCTGGTCACGGCCATGGGCGCCATGATAACCGTCGCCCTGCCCGGTCTCGCGGGCAGTTTCGGCGCCTCAGACGCCGACGTCGTCTGGACGGTCACCTGCTATCAGATGGCCAGCATGGCCTGCGTTCTGCCAGCCGCATCCCTGGCCGGAACCTTCGGGGACAGGATAATCTTTCTCACAGGCCTCCTTCTCTACGCCGCGGGCTCACTCCTCTGCGCTCTCTCCCCGGACCTCGCCACGCTCACGGCATGCCGTGCCCTGCAGGGCGTTGGCGCGGCCGGCTGCACGGGCGTCAGCCTCAAACTCATCGAGACCATTTTTCCGAGCAGGCTGCTCGGACGCGGCATAGGGCTTAACGCGGCCACCATCTCCGCTTCCATCATCCTCGGTCCGGCCATCGCCTCGGTCATCCTCTCCCGCGCTTCCTGGCCATGGCTCTTCTTGGCCGCCTTTCCCGCCGCGCTTGCCGCCGCGGGTCTCGCCTTCGCTTTTCTGCCGCGCGAGAAACCGGAAAATCTCACTCCTCCCGCAAAGGCTGGCACGCTGAAGGAGCTTTTCCCCAACCTTCTGACCTTCGGCTCCTTCTTCCTCCTTGTGGCCGCTCTCTCCCGCGGGGCCGCTCCCCCTGTCTCGGCAGGACTTGCCGCCCTCTTCCTCCTGGCTCTCGTCCTTTTCGTGCGCCTTGAGCGCAGAAGCCCTTCACCCTCACTGCCCGTGGATCTTCTGGCGCGGCCCGTCTTTTCCCTTTCCATGACGAGCCAGCTCTTCTGCTTCATGGCCCAGTCAGCCGTGGTCACAGCCTGCCCGTTTTTCTTTCAGGAAAGGCTTGGCTTCTCCGTGGTCACCACAGGGCTCCTGCTCACGGCCTGGCCCCTCGGCCATATTGTCTCCTCCCTCGTCTCGGGAAGACTCACGGAGCGCGTGAGTCCTGCTCTCGTGGGATTTCTGGGCATGTCCGTCTGCACGGTCGGCATCGTGTCCTTCCTCTGGCTTGAAGGCGGCCCTCTGGACGCTGCCTGGCGCCTCTCCGTCTGCGGCTGCGGCTATGGTTTCTTTCAGGCGCCCAACGATCAGACCACGCTTCTCGCCGCGCCCCATTACCGGCGCAGCGCGGCCAGCGCCTTTCTTGCCCTTGTCAGATCCCTCGGACAGATGATCGGAGCTGTAGCCGTCTCATCAGCCTTCCATTTCTTTCCGGATATCCCGGAGGCGTCCTATCTTGCTGCAGCGGCCTTCGCCTCGGCCGGCACATGCTCACTCGCCCTGCGCTGGCGTTTCCTGAAAAAAAGATTCACCAGCCGCGTCAGGCACAGACCTTCGGCCTTCGGCAGCCTCATACGGAAAAGAAGGAATTCGAGCGGAAAACAATCAGCGCCGAAATGACGCAGAGCCCCATCAGAAACGCGATGTAGGCCGTGCGCGAGCGGATGGCGAGAAGCGCGCCCGAGAGCGCCGCGGCGTAGACGAAGGTCCAGGAAAGATCGGGGATAATCGGATAGACGCCCAGGGCCAGAAGAGTGCAGACCACCCCGCAGAGCAGGGTGTAGCTCACGGCGTAGAGAATGGCGTGCATGCCCGCCCGGCGCAGTATGCTCTGGTAGACCACCTTCTCGGGGTGCGGATCAGCCGCCTCCATGTCAGGCAGAAAGCGATCCTCGTATATCCGGTAGCGCTGTTCGAGCCAGCTGCCGGCCTGGGCGCAGAGCATGGCCAGAATGAGCGGCAGAAGCATGCTCCCCGCGTCCACAAAGTGCGCGGTGCGGGCAAAGGGAAAAAGCAGGAGGAAGGCCATGCCGCCGAAGGGATGAATCACGGTTCCCATGGCGATGACGTCCTGCCAGAGGAGCTCCAGCGTAATGCCGATGGGCAGGGCGACGCTCCACTGATCCGTGACGAACCCCGCAATCATGGCGAGGGCCAGTGGGCGCTCCACGAGCCCCACGATGAACGAGAAGCGGGCCGCGCCGATGAGCACGAAGAGAAGACAGCAGGGAAGGCCGGCCAGGAGAAGATTAAAGAACAAATTCATCGGGAATCTTCTCAGGTTCCAGGGGCACGGCCCTGAAATCGAGTTCCGTGCCCTGGCCGGACACGAGTTCGCGCAGGGCCGCCATATCGTCCTCGGACACAGCCACGTGGGTGCACAGCTGTTTCTTGCCGGCGCCGTAATGCAGATTGCCGATATTGAGCACGTTCAGGGTCACGCCGCTGCGCGCCGCCGTGCGCACATCCTGCAGGTTCTCAAAAAGCACGAAGCTCTCGTCGCCGCATTCCTTCAGCGTCCCGGCGAGATCCTTCAGGGGCACGAAACGCACGTCCACATGGTGGGGAATGGCCAGGCTCATGATCTGCTGCCGGAGCAGGTCTTCCGCGAGAGCGTCATTTGCGACGATGAGATGCGCGGCGCCTGTATAGGGAAGCCAGCCCTCGATGACCTGTCCGTGGATAAGGCGGTTGTCTACGCGGAACCACATGGACTAGCCCTTGTGCTGTTCCGCTCTGGCCTCACCGCTTTTTTCGGCGTGCCTGTGCTTCAGCATGGCGCCAGGGACCACAATGCCCTTGACGCCGGCCTCACTGGCTACTTCCGCCAGTTCGGCGAGGGGGAGCGTGCGGGAGGAAAAAACCTTGAGCAGCATGGGCAGGTTCACACCTGTCACGACTTCAACATTGAGCGATGAGAGAAGGGAGAGCGCGAGATTGGTGGGTGTGCCGCCAAACATATCGGTCAGCACGATGACGCCCGCGCCCTTGTCGAGACGTTCGGCTGCGTCCTTGAGCCTGCGCACCGTCTCGGGCACTTCCTGCCCCACGTCGACACTGATGGACGTGCAGTCGGAAAGCGGTCCGAGAATAAACTCGGCGGTGCGCAGTATGGCCGACCCGTAGTCGGCGTGCGACACCACGATGATTCCTGCTTCCGGGGTTCCCTTCTTTTCAACAGTTTCTTCAGGCATAGCGCAAACCTCCAGACTGAGACAGGACAGGATCCGTCAGGCGGGATCCGTTCGTTTTCGAAGTGTGCCAGCTTTCAGGCGGCATGACAAGCTACCCGAGTTCCAGATGCCTGTGTTCCAGGGTCACCGGGTATCCCGCCTGATGCAGGGCCGTATGCACGGCCTCGGCCACGGCCACGGATCTGTGCCTGCCGCCCGTGCAGCCGAAAGCAATGGTCAGACGGTAGCGGCCTTCGTTCTCCATGAGCGGGAGAATAAAGAAGATCAGCTCCAGAAGCTTGGTGCGGAATTCCCTGGCCTTGGGCGTGGCGAAAACGTAATCGGCCACGTCGCTGTCCTTTCCGCTCTTCGCCCTCAGCTCGGAAACGAAGTAGGGATTCGGCAGGAAACGCAGGTCGAAGACATAGTCGGCTTCCCGGGGCACGCCGTACTTAAAGCCGAAGGAAATGATATTCACCCTGAGGGCGCGCAGGTTCCCTGTCCTCGATCTGAAGCGCCTCTGGATGACGCGGCGCAGGTCGTGGATGGAAAACCTCGTCGTGTTGACAACCATGTCGGCCATGGCGCGCAGGGGCGCAAGCCGTTTTCTCTCGAGGAGCACAGCCGCCTCAAGGCCGACACCCTCGCTCTCAAGAGGATGGGGACGGCGCGTCGTGGCGTAACGGCGCATAATCTCGGCCGTGTCCGCCTCAAGGAAGACGATCTCAGGCGTCCAGCCTTCGCGGCGGAGGCCCTCTATGGCGTCCTGGATGGTATCGAGAAAATTGGACTGGCGTATGTCCATGCCGAGGACAATGCCCTTGAAATGTGCCATGGACGGCTTTTCCATGAGCGCGACCATTTCACCGGCCATGGTAGCGGGAAGCCCGTCCACAGTGAAATAGCGCAGGTCCTCGAAAACCTGTATGGCCGTGCTCTTACCGGATCCGGAAAGCCCGGTGACAATGCAGACGCGCAGGTTCCTGCGTTCGGCTGCCCCGTCCTCCCGGTTCTCTCCTGTCGTCCCTGTGCCGGCAGATCCCGTTCCCGGAGCGGGCTTCTTCTGCGGCTCCTGCCTTTCCCCGGCAGACAGCCGCCGTCCGGGGTCGGCGCTTTCCGTGGGAGCATCCTCCCCGCGGCGGCGGACATTCTCAGTTCCTGCAGCCCGCTCCCCGGTGAGGGGAACTTTTCTTTCGTATTTCCCTTCCATGGCCCTGCACCTCCGGCACATACCGAAACGAGGCCGATCAGGAAGGGCTCCCCGCGTGCAGGGAGCCCCTCGGAATGCCTTATGTACGCTTATACAATGGGGTCAATCAGACCGATGCTGCCCGTACGGCGGCGGTACACGATATTAATGCGGTTGTTTTCCTGATTCAGGAAGACAAAGAAGTCGCTGCCGATGTTGTCGAGCTGCATGACCGCTTCCTCAAGGTGCATGGGCTTGGGGCTGAAACGGTCCGTTCCATCGACCCCGGGGTTTTCTGCCTCGCCCTCAAGGTTGTAGGTGAAGACATCTACTTCGGTTCCGCGGGCCTTGCGGCGCTGCTCCTTGACGCGGGACACGTGCTTCTTGATCTGGCTCTCCAGCTTGTCTGTAACGAGGTCGATGGCGGCATACATATCAGAAGTCTGCTCGCTGGCCTTCAGGTGCAGTCCCTCGCCGACGACGGTCACTTCGCAGTTATAGCGAATCTTGTCCACGGTCATAACGACATTCACTTCCAGACCGGCGGACTTGCCGAAGAAGCGGCCAAGCTTTTCAAGGCGGCGGCGTGCGTACTTCTTGAGATGATCGGAAGCCTCAAAATTCTTAAAGGCGTAGGCAATATTCATAAACGACCTCCAGGTTGACCTTTTCCAGGCAATCCGTGAACGGTACGGACGGAAAAGGTGTCCATGTCTGCCCGGCCGGGCGTTTCCCCGGCCGTAACACCGGAGAAACGGGGCTCCGCCGCAGCGGTTCCGCCCCCCGCCGGGTACAGAATTCCTGCTATGAAAATCTCATTGACGGCATGTGTTGTCAACTCCCGGGGAAAATATCCCGCCCGCCCCTGACAAAAAGGAAAAACGGAAAGGAACAGGGCTCCTCCGGGAGACCAGGCTGTGCCGGCTCCGGGGCCTCCGCAGGCAGCCGGAAGAAGGATCCCCGCGGTACGGGAAATTCACAGGCAGGAGCCCGGCTTCGGTCAGCACGCAGGGACGCCCCCTGGCCCCTGGCGCACCGCCGGAAATGCCGCCGGCCAGAGGGAGCAGGAGTGCACACCAGTGCCTCACCGGAAGCCGGGCGGAAAGACACCGGGCGGGGCACGGCAGAAAGAAGGACAGTACGGGAAGCCGGGGGGCTGGTGTTTATCCGGCAGGCTCAGGGAAGACGCAAAGGCAGCCTTTCAATTCGCGGAAATTCCTGAGGGCTGCCTCCTGTGGCACGGCGGAAGGACAGGCCAAATCTAAAGAAGCTTGCGGCGCCTGGAGGATGACGGGATATTCAGTGCGCCGCGGTACTTGGCCACGGTTCTGCGGGCTATGGTGATGCCGAGCTTTTCCTTGAGCTGCTTCACGAGCTCCTCGTCGCTCAGGGGCGACTGCGGATTCTCTTCGCTGATGAGCTTTTTAATAAGAGCGCGCACGCTCTCTGACCCCACCTGGCTGCCGTCCTGGAGCGCGACGCCGGAGTTGAAGAAAAATTTGAGCTCGAAGATGCCGAAAGGCGTGGAGACGTACTTGTTCGTGGTAATGCGGCTGACCGTCGACTCGTGCATGCCGATCTCCTCGGCCACGTCGCGCAGGATAAGGGGCTTGAGGGCCCGCACTCCGTTTTCAAAAAAGTCCCTCTGATAGTGGACTATGCTCTCCATGACTTTGTACAGCGTGCGGTTGCGCTGTTCGAGGCTTCTTATGAGCCAGCTCGCGGCCCGCTTCTTTTCCGTGCAGTATTCCTTTTCCTTGTCCGTGATGCGTTTGTCGTTCTCGAACGTATCCGAGACAGTGAGGTGCGGCAGACCGTCCTCATTGAGCAGGATGACGAAGTCACCGCCGATTTTGCGCACGTAGACGTCAGGGCTTACGTATACGGGCTCGCTTCCGCCAAAGCTCGATCCCGGCATGGGATCAAGGGAGCGGATGACTTCGAAATATTCCTTCAGGTCGTCCTCATCGAGCCTGAACTTCTTCATGAGCGGCTTGAGGCGGTTGTTCTCAAAGTCCTCGAGATGATTCTCCACGAGATCAACAAGGACGGGATCACGGTCGAGCCCCTTCTCCCTGATTTGGATCATGAGACATTCCACGGGAGTACGGGCGGCCACGCCCACGGGATCGAAGAGCTGAATGCGCTTCAGGACCTTTTCCACGTCCTCGGGCTTGCAGCCGGACATCTCGGCGATTTCCCCGAGTGTAGCCTGCAGGTATCCCGTGGAGGACAGATTGCCGATGATATTTTCTCCGATGGCTACCTCCTCGGGCTTCATGTCCGAGAGATGGAGCTGCCAGAGAAGATGTCCGGACAGAGTGGGCTTGCGCGAATAGCGCACTTCGGCCGGCACGCCCTCCTCTTCCTGAATCTCGCGCTGCTGGAAATCACGCGGCGAGCTCGCGAAGTCGCCGAGATAATCCTCCCAGTCCTCATTGCGCGACGATTCCCTGTCGTAGACGTTCTCCTGGTCGTGGTCAGGCTTGCGTTCCGGTTCAGCCTGCTGCCTTTTCTCATCCATGGTGGGCTGATCCACCGACTCCTCAAGGAAGGGATTCTCCATCAGTTCCTTGCGCACGGTTTCCACGAGATCCAGTCTGGACAGCTGCAGAAGCCTGATGGACTGCTGCAGCTGGGGTGTCATGACGAGCTGCTGGCTTAATTTAAGCTGCTGACGAAGTTCAAGAGCCACGTTCCGCCTCTTCTGTTACTGCCGGCTGAAGAAGCTGGCATGATTTTTGATTTCCTATAAGCGAGTAGCACGCTAAGATTTATTTCGCAATACCGGGTCCCCGGAAAAGAACAGAAAGAAAGGGGTTGATCCGCCGCCGGGAGGAGAACGGACTGGCCGCCCTTCCGCACTGATGGCATTCTTCTGCGGTTTCCGGGAAGGCGCTCTTCAGGTTTTCAGTAAGGGGTCATTCCGCTGTTTCTCTTCCGTTCCTGCCTTGAGAATGGCTCCTGTATGATCTATTTTGATGCTTCCGGAAAAGGCTTTTCCCGGACTGCACTTCAAAAAATTTAAAAGGAGACGGCCCCCGAGTGGGAGCCCTTACGCATTCATGAAAAAAACCAACGCGAGCTGGGGCGGACGCTTCAAACAGGGCCCCGCGGAGGCCGTAGCGGCCTACACCGAATCCGAATCCTACGATCGCTATCTTGCTCCCCAGGATATCCGTGGCTCTCAGGCTCATGCCCGCATGCTGGCCCGCCAGGGCGTTATCAGCAGGGAAGACGCTGACACTCTTGTGAAGGGCCTGGATCAGGTCGCCCGTGAAATCAGGGAGGGCTCCTTTGTCTGGAAGCCCGAACTCGAGGACGTGCACATGAACGTCGAGGCCAGGCTCACGGAAATCGTGGGCGAGGTCGGCAAACGCCTGCATACGGGCAGAAGCCGCAATGACCAGGTGGGGCTCACCTTCAGACTCTTCGTTTCCGACAGCCTCGCCGAGTGGCAGCACCTCCTCGTAAAGCTCATCGCCCGTTTCCGCGAAAAAGCCATGGAGTATCAGGACGCCATCCTTCCGGGGTGCACGCACATGCAGCCGGCCCAGCCCATCAGCCTGGCCCACCAGCTTCTGGCCTACGCCTGGATGCTCGAGCGCGACACGAAGCGCATCGATGACACCCTGAAGCGCGTGCGTGTCTCACCGCTCGGGGCCGCCGCCCTGGCCGGCACCACCTACCCCCTCGATCCGGAGAGCGTGGCAAAGGACGTGGGCTTCAACGGCATCTACCACAATTCCCTGGACGCCGTATCGGACCGCGACTTTGTACTCGAGGCCCTCTTCGACGCCTCCCTCATCATGCAGCACCTCTCCCGCTACTGCGAGGAGACCATTTACTGGGCCAATCCCAATTTCGGCTTTGTCACCCTTTCGGACGGCTACTCCACGGGCTCTTCCATCATGCCCCAGAAGAAAAATCCGGACGTGGCCGAGCTCATGCGCGGCAAGACTGGCCGGGTCTACGGCTCCCTCATGAGCCTGCTCACCGTCATGAAAGGCCTGCCCCTCGCGTATAACCGCGACCTTCAGGAGGATAAGGAGGGCTTCCTTGACACCTCCCACACGGTGATCACTTCCCTCACCGTCCTCGAAGGCATGCTCTCCGAGCTTTCCTACAACACGAAGCGCATGGAGGAGGCGTGCAGCCGCGGCTTCCTGAACGCCACGGAAATGGCCGACTATCTCGTGGGCAAAGGCGTCCCCTTCCGCGAGGCCCATCACATCACCGGGCATGCTGTGGCCCTGGCCGAGCAGGAAGGAAAGAAGCTCGAAGATCTGACCCTGCAGGAACTCAGGGGCGTGGACAGCCGCATCGACGAGGGCGTCTACGCCGTCCTCGACTACCGCGCCGCCGTGAGACGCAGGGAAACGCCCATGGGAACGGGTCCGAAGTCCGTCGCGAGGCAGATCGCCGATCTCGGAGCCTGGCTGGATTCCCGCCCGGAAAGCGCGCCGGACGGCCGTCATGAATAGCGATCGGCGAAAAGGTACGGCGGAGGAGCCCGGCCATGAGCGCGGGGGAGGCTGGAAGCTGCCTCTCCTGTGCGCGGCTGCGGCCGCCGCTGCCGCTGTCCTCTTCTGGGGCCTGAAGGCGGCCACAACCTCAGACCCGGCCATCGACAGCGAACTCATGGAAATCTCCACGTCCTGGATGCAGGAAGTTACGGAAAATTCCTCGGCTTCATTCAACAGCGAGATCCAGGCCGCGGTCAGAGGGTACACCACAGCCCCGGCCCGCGACGCCAGCGTCGCGGCCATAGGACGCAGATCCATTGATGACGGGCGCCTCGACATGGCCTGCGCCGTCACCCGCTACATACAGAACCGCGAGCTCCGCCTTTCCCTTCTGCGCGACATCGACAACACAGCCCGTGGGAGCTGCGCCACGCTCCCCTGGAGCGCCTTCGCCGTCCGGAGCATAGCCGATGACGATCCCCCCATGGCCGCCACCCTCGCACGGGAAGTGAACAGCCGCTGGGAAGCCTGCGGACGCAATCTCGGACCGGACTACCACGAAGGCGGCCCGAGGCCCGGAACGGCCAGACCGGAAAGACCGGAAAGCCTGGGTCCGGATTCCGGGGATATCATCCGGGATGAACCCGATGGCGAATCTGACGGCGGACCGGACGCTGAAAGCGGGGAGGACAGGGACAGCGGGGCAGCGCAGCCCCAGGGAGCCCCCTCCGAACTTGGCGCGGATCCGGGCGATGACACTCCCGATTCCAAGGCGGCCCCCGACGAAAACGACATCCGCAATTAGTTACATATTTTTCCGTATTTCCCTCACGTGAGAAGGAGAGACATATGGCAGACAATGCATGCACAGCCCCCGCTGCGGGAACCGCAAACGCTCTGACCGGCCGCCCCGAGTGGCCCGCCTGGATTGAAAGGAAGCGCATTGACGATGCTCTTACGGCCGAAGCCTATGAGAAAGCCGGCCCAACCTGCCGCGCAGCCATCAAGACGGCCACGGCCATGTTCATGCGCTATGACGCCCCGGCCAGGGAGGTCGTCCACGAGGAACGCTCGGACCCCTCATCCGGCTTCTGGCGTTCGCGCACTGTCTTTCCCGCTCCCTGGGCTGTCGTTGCCTTCACCCCGGAGTATACGGCCGCGGCGCGCCTCCTCGGCGCCGTTATGCCAGCCATCATCACGGGCGTGCCGCTCATCGCCGCCGTCTGCGTGGGCGGCATCCCATCGGAGCCTCTTCTGACCGCTCTGGATCTCGCCGGCATAGAGGACATCTTCTCCCTCTCGGACGTGGAGCTCTCCGCCCTTCTCGAGGAAACGCAGCCTGGTCCCGGCCGCCTCGTTCTTCTGCACACGGGCCGCCTCGACACTCTGCGCCTGCAGGCGAGGGGACTGCACGTCCCCGTCTTCGAGGAGCGGCGCGCCCCCACAATTACCATTCCACGGCCCGAGCTCTTCAATCTTGATGTCCTGCGCTTCGCCCAGGGCGACGCCCCCGTGGACGAGGCCCTCGAAAGCCCCGCGCCTGACGCTCCCGATGTTCTCTACGCCGCTCCCGAAGCCGTCCGCAGGCACTGCCTTGCCCGCGCCCGCTCCCAGTTCTCGCTGGGCATGGCGCCCCTGGCCCTGACGCCCGGCTGCGAGGGCTTCTGGCTGCATCACGGCCTCGGAAGAAGCTTCTTCCTGAGCCACCGCGTGGGCTTCGGGCTCGATCTGGACGGGCAGCAGAATTAGGGGGAAGCCATGGATCAGTCAAAGCTGCGCAACATCGGCATCATCGCCCACATTGACGCAGGCAAGACCACGCTTACGGAGCGCATTCTCTTCTACACGAGGAAAATCCACCGCATGGGCGAGGTCCACGAGGGCACGGCCACAATGGACTTTATGCCCGAGGAACAGGAGCGCGGCATTACCATCACCTCGGCCTGCACCACCTGCCACTGGAAGGACAGGGTTATCAACATAATCGACACGCCCGGCCACGTGGATTTCACCATCGAGGTGGAGCGCTGCCTCAGGGTTCTCGACGGCGCAGTAGGTGTCTTCTGCGCCGTGGCCGGCGTGGAGCCCCAGTCCGAGACCGTCTGGCGCCAGTCCGAGCAGTTCGGCGTGCCCAAGCTCGCCTTCGTGAACAAGATGGACCGCCCCGGCGCCGACTTTGACAGAACAGTACAGGCCATACGCACACGCCTTGGAGCCAACGCCGTGCCTGTCACCATTCCCGTGGGTTCAGGCGCCGACTTTTCCGGCGTCATCGATCTCATAAGAGCGAAGGTTCTCTCGTTCTCGGAAGACGATGAGGGCATGACCGTCTCGGAATCCGCTCCGGAAGGAGATCTGAAAGAGGCCTGCTCAAAAGCGCGGGATCACATGCTGGAATCCCTGGCCGATGTGGACGACGTTTTCATGGAAAAATACCTGGAGGGTTCCGTCACAGAGGATGATATACGCTCCGCCATGCGCCGGGCCGTGCTGGCCCGGACCTTTACGCCCGTTCTCGCCGGCTCCGCTCTCGGGAACAAGGGAGTACAGCCTCTCCTCGACGCCATCTGCGACTTTCTGCCCTCCCCCTGCGATCTGCCTCCCGTGAAGGGACTCGACGCGAAGGGAGAATCCGTCAGCGTGCCTCTCACTGAAGACGGTCCGTTCGTTGGCCTCGTCTTCAAGGTAGTCATGGAAGACGGCCGCAAGACAGCCTTCCTGCGCGTCTATTCAGGCCGCTTCGACGAAGGCGACAGCCTGACCAACGTCAACCGGGGAAAAGACGACCGTGTGGGCCGCATCTACCGCCTGCACGCAGATCACAGGGAGCAGCTCAAAAGCGCCTCCGCCGGAGACATTGTGGCTGTCGTTGGCCTGCGCAGCGCCCATACGGGCGAAACGTACGCGAAGGGGATTGACGTCAGGCTGGAAGCCATCGAGTCCTACGCCCCCGTCATCACCCTCGCCCTCGAGCCCAGGAACGCCGATGAAGGCAAGGTGCTCGACGAGGCTCTGGCCCGCTACACGGAAGAGGATCCCACCCTGCTTTCTCATTTCGACGAGGAAACGGGCATGCGCACCATTTCGGGCATGGGCGAGCTGCACCTCGATGTCACCCTCGAGCGCATGCGCCGCGAGTACCATATCAGTCCGCGCGTGGGAGCCCCCGAGGTCATCATGCGCGAGACCATCACAGGCACGGGCGAGGGCGACTGCGTCTTCGACCGTGAGCTTGGGAAAGTGCAGCACTTCGGCCACGTCAGCGTTTCCGTCGCCCCCAGGCCCCGCGGCGCAGGGAATACGGTGAAACCCGGCAGCTTCCTGCCTGAGGACAAAATCGCGGCCGCGAAGGTCATCCAGAAGGAACTCCTGGCCGCAGCCCTGGAAGGCGCCACTGACGCGCTCCAGAGCGGCGATCTCACGGGCTACCCCGTGGTGGATGTCGCCGTCACCATCACAGGCATCGAACGGCGCGACGGCGTTGCCTCTGAGCCCGGCTGCCGCATGGCCGCTGCACAGGCCCTGAGGCAGGCTCTGGCCGCTGCGTCCCCCGTTATTCTCGAACCAGTCATGAACGTAACCATCAGCTGTCCCGAAGCGGAACTTGGCAGCGCCATCAGCCTCTTCGGCACTCTCGGCGGCAAAATCGACGAGATGGAAGACAATTCGGGCCAGAAGGTGGTTCACGGAACGGCCTCCTTACGGAAGCTCTTCGGCTTCTCCACAAAACTGAGGAGTGCCACCCAGGGGCGCGCCGGACTCGTCATGTCCTTCAGCCGCTTCGACAGGGCCTAGCTCCATGGCATCCTCAGCCAGAGAACGTCTCAGGAATGCGTCCCGGAGACTCACTGCCGGACAGGGAAACAGCGCCCCGGCCGCCAAGAAGAGCCTTGGTCAGCACTTTCTGACAAATCCCGGCATATGCCGGCGCATCGTGGATCTCATCGCTCCCTCCGGAAGCGACAGCATCCTCGAAATCGGTCCCGGCCCCGGCGCGCTGACGGGCGTGCTCGAAAAGGCGCCCCACGCGCGCCTGCTTCTCCTCGAAAAAGATGACTACTGGGCCGGCGTGCGCGCCAGGGAGGGCGGCCCCTCTACGGAAGTGCGCTGCATGGACGCCCTGACCTTCCCCTGGGGGGACCTTGAGGGACAGTGGAAACTCATCGGCAACCTCCCCTACAATGTGGCCTCCCCGCTCATCTGGGACATAGCCTGGAAGTGCCGGGCCCTCACAAGAGCCGCCTTTATGGTCCAGAAGGAAGTGGGCGATCGCCTCGCCGCGGCACCCGGCACCCGGCACTACGGCGCTCTCTCCGTGTGGGTGCAGGCCTGGCTTTGCGTGCGCATGGAATTCACCCTGGGGCCGGGCGCCTTCTCTCCGCCGCCAAAAGTCGACTCAGCCGTGCTTTCCTTTACCCCGCTCCCGCCGGAAAGGCACCCGAAGAACCCGGAACGGCTCGCCTCGCTGATAAAACTTTGTTTCCAGCAGCGGCGCAAGCAGATGGGCGGCCTCTTCCGGCGCGCCGGCCGGGGAGATCTCCTGGAAGGCCTCGCCGCTCTCGGCATCAGCCCGGAGAAGCGCCCCGAGGAACTTTCTGTTTCCGATTTTCTGGCTCTTTCGGAACAGTCAGTAAAGTCAGTTACCCCCCGATTTTAGAGGGGGAGTCTTCCGGGCAAGATAATAAAAACTTCTTCTTTCCTCATCAGGGCGCACCCATGCCGGGGGCACAAAATAAGGGGGTCCGCCACCTGGCGGACCCCCTCTGATTTTTTCAGCCTTTTCAGCACTCAGTCAGATTACTTTCCGTGCCTGAGTGCTTTCTGGTTCTTGGCGGCCTTGATAAATTCCCTGAAAAGCGGGTGCGGGGCCATGGGGCGGGAACGGAATTCCGGATGGAACTGGCAGCCCAGGAACCACGGATGATCCTTGAGCTCGACAATTTCCACGAGGGATTCATCCGGGGACATACCGCTGTAGACAAGTCCCTTCTCTCCGAGGGCGTCGCGGAAGGCGTTATTAAATTCATAGCGGTGGCGGTGGCGTTCCTGCACCAGCGGCTGCCCATAGGCCTCCGCGGCCTTCGTTCCGGGGATGATCTTGCAGGGGTAGGCACCAAGACGCATTGTGTGCCCCTTGTTGCTGGTCTCGTCGCGTTCCTCCACCTTGTTGGTGTGCACGTCGTACCATTCGGTCATGAGATAGATGACCTTGTGCTCGGAAAGCTTGTCGAACTCTTCCGAATTGGCGTCCTCCAGGCCGAGCACGTGGCGGGCGAACTCAATGACGGCGCACTGCATGCCGAGGCAGATGCCGAAGAACGGCACCTTGTTCTCACGGGCGTAGCGGATGGCGCTGATTTTGCCTTCCACGCCGCGGTAGCCGAAGCCGCCGGGAACAAGAATGCCATCCACGTCGCCGAAGAAGGATCCCGCGTTCTCGTCCGTCACTTCCTCGCTGTTCACGTACTTAAGATTAACGGAGAGATGGTTCGCGAGGCCGCCGTGCACGAGAGCTTCGTGCAGGCTCTTGTAGGCTTCCTTGAGATCCACATACTTGCCCACGATGGCAATGGTGACGGATCCTTCGGGATGCTCGAAATCATAAATCATCTTGCGCCAGGCATCGAGGTGCGCGTTGTGGGCCGGCAGGCGGAGCATGATGGCCACCTTCTGGTCAAAGCCTTCCTCAAAGAATTCCAGGGGCAGTTCGTAAATATTGGCTACGTTGACCGATGAAAAAACGGCGTCCTGATCCACGTTGCAGAAGAGCGCGATCTTCTGCCTCAGTTCATCAGGCACGTTCGTTTCGCAGCGGCAGAGGATAATGTCGGGCTGAATGCCGATGGAGAGCAGCTCCTTGACGCTGTGCTGCGTAGGCTTGGTCTTGAACTCGCCCGCGGCGCGCAGGTAGGGAACCAGAGTCAGATGGATATTCAGGCAGTTGTCACGGCCGAGCTCGGATCGCAGCTGTCTGATGGCTTCGAGGAAAGGCAGGCCTTCGATATCGCCGACAGTGCCGCCGATCTCAATGATGGCGACATCAGGGGCGTCCTCGCCCTCGGCAAGAGAAAGCACGACGCGCTTGATCTCGTCAGTGATGTGCGGGATCACCTGCACGGTGGCACCCAGGTAGTCCCCGCGGCGTTCCTTGTGGATGACGCGGTTATAAACGGCGCCGGACGTGGTATTGTTCTTCTGGGAAAGGGAAATGTTCAGGAACCTCTCGTAATGGCCGAGATCGAGGTCCGTTTCAGCGCCGTCGTCCGTGACGAAAACCTCTCCGTGCTGGAAGGGGTTCATGGTGCCGGGATCAACGTTAATGTAGGGATCCAGTTTCTGAATGGTCACGGAAAGATCCCTCGCCTTCAGAAGTGCGCCGAGGGAAGCCGCAGCCAGACCTTTTCCAAGGGAGGAAAGCACACCTCCTGTCACGAAGATAAACTTTGTTTTCATCGCTCTCCGTTCCTTACTCCCGTCTCCCCCTCAGGCCGCAGGGTGAGCCTTTAAAGTATGGTTGCAAGCGCCGCCTGTACGCATCACGCATCTGTCTTAATCCTGAGGTCTATAGCCTATCTCAGGCCGCTTGACTAGCCTTGACGATGACGCCTCCTGCGTATAAGGTGTTTTGCATTTCGCTGAGAAAGGAGAGCAAGAGCATGGGCAGAGTAAACACCCTCGTTATCACCGGCTACGGAACCAATTCCCATGTCGAAACAGCTTACGCCGCCACACAGGCCGGCGCTGACCGGGCCGACATCGTTCACTTCTCAGACATCACAGCCTGCAACTGCAGCCTCGATGACTACGACTTCCTGATTTTCCCCGGGGGATTTCTCGATGGCGACGATCTTGGCGCGGCTCAGGCTGCAGGCATGCGCTGGCGCCATCTGAAGGATGCGTCCGGCACACCTCTGCTCGACCACCTGAAGAAATTTCTCAGCGACGGCAAGCTGGTTCTCGGAATCTGCAACGGCTTCCAGCTTCTCGTGAAGCTCGGCCTCCTGCCGGGCTTTGACGGACAAATCAGGCGTATGGTCTCTCTCGGACACAACGACTCGGCCCGCTTCGAGGATCGCTGGGTCTGCCTGCTCCCCAATCCCAAGAGCCCCTGCGTCTTCACGAAGAACCTGCCCTTCATGCGCATGCCTGTCCGTCACGGCGAGGGCAAGCTCGTCTGCGCTGACGAAGCCTGCCGGCAGCGTCTCGTGGACGAAAATCTGGTGGCCCTCCAGTATGCGGATCCCGAGACGAAGCAGCCTACGCACGAATATCCCTATAATCCCAACGGCTCCGAACTCGAGGCCGCAGGCCTGACCAACCCCACGGGCACGGTTCTCGGCCTCATGCCGCACCCCGAGGCCTTCAACCACGCCACCAACCATCCCGGATGGACCCGCGGCGAGGTCGACGCACCCGGCACCATGCTTTTCCTCAACGCGGTGCAGTATCTGAGGGGACTCTAGGCCTTCCTTTTGACAGGTCTTCCCTTTTCCCGTATCAGCACGCGCTGCCCCGGCGTTCCGGCGCCGAGGATGTGAATTCAAGGCCCTGCCCTGACTTCGGCCGGGGCGGGCGCTTTTTTGTATCGAGGACCAGCCATGCGCATCCGTGACATCATAGCCTGCATCGAAGAAATGGCCCCCCTCTCCGGGGCGGCGGACTGGGATCGCTCCGGCCTCCAGGTCTATTCCCCGAGAACCGCAGCCTCGAGAGTCTGCGTCGCCCTCGATCCCACGCCGGAAACCGTGAAAAAAGCCCTCGGCGAGGGCGCAGATTTCATCTTCACGCATCATCCTCTGGCTCTGAAACCCGGACTGCCAGACCGTCCCGGCAATTATTACGAAACGCTGTCTCTGCTCATGAAGGCCGATGTGCCGCTTTATGCCGCCCATACCTCCCTCGACGTGCAGCCCGACGGCCCGGCCGGCTGGCTGGCCCGTTTCCTCCAGTTCGTGCACCCGTCCCTCCTCGATGCAACAGGCCCTGACACGGGCTTCGGCCTCGCGGGCGATCTGCCCGGAGCCATGAGCTTTGACGACCTCGTGCGCCGCCTCGGCACCGTCATCAGCCTGGATACGGCTGTCGTAATCGGGGACGTACCCGAAAAAATAACCCGCGCCGCCTACTGCACGGGATCGGGAGCTTCACTCCTTCCCGAAGCCGAAAGAAGCGGGGCCCAGATTTATATAACAGGCGATGTAAAATACCACGCCGCGCTCGATGCCCGCATCTGCGTCCTCGACGTGGGTCACCACAGTCTTGAGGAAGAGATGATGCGCCAGGCAGCCCAGATGCTGGCAGGGCGCCTGACCGGCGCTGACGTCTCCTTCATTGCGTCGGTTCCGCCCATGCGCCGCGTCGTCCTATCCTAATTACGGGAGAAATCCATGCCCCAGAATACTGACAATCACGCTTTTTATCTGACCCAGATTCATCAGCTCAAGGAGCTGCAGAAGCTTGACGATCAGATTTACGAAGTGCAGCAGATCCTTGAAAAAGCCCCTGATGAACTCAGAGACCTGCAGGACAAACTGACAAAGGCTGAGGTCCAGCGCGACCGCATCAACGACAAGATCAGCCACCTCAAGGAATCGGAAAGCCGTATCTCCCGCGAGAGGGAAGAAAACAGCGAGCGCCTCAAGAAGAGCAAGAGCAAGCTTATGAACACGGGCAACGAAAAGGAATTTTCCGCTGTCACCCGTGAAATCGACAATCTGGAAAAAATGACCCAGCCCCGCGAGGACGAACTGCTCGCCGTGCGCGATGAACTGCGGAACCAGAATGACAGCCTCAATGAGCTGAACGAGCAGTACATCGACCTCAAGACCCAGGTGGAAGCCCGCAAAGCTACCCTGGACGAACAGCTCAAATCCGCCAAAGACAGGCTCGCCGAGCTCGACAGGGAACGCGATGAGAGCAGCCGCAGCATTCCCAAACCCATTTTCCAGCGTTACGAGTTCATCCGCCAGCGCCTGCAGCATCCTGTCATCGTGCCTCTCGAGAACTACATCTGCCCGAGCTGCCACATTGCCATCCCTCCGCAGGACTTCAACGAGATGCTGCGCGGCGAACATATCATGAGCTGCCCCAACTGCCAGCGCCTCATCGTCTGGCGCGACGATTTCCTGGCCGATGATCCGGAAGCCCTCGCCGCCGCCAAGGCGAAGGAAATGGAAAACACCGAAGGGGAAGACGGCTCCAGCGAGGCTGAATAGTTTTCACTGAATCACAGGAGTCGGACAGACCGCCGCCGCGGAGAACATCCGGGGAGGAAAGTCCGGGCTCCACAGGGCATGACGCCGGGTAACGCCCGGGAGGGGTGACCCTCGGACAGCGCCACAGAAAACAGACCGCCCGCTTCGGCGGGTAAGGGTGAAAAGGTGGGGCAAGAGCCCACCGGACGCGGCGGCAACGCTGCGTGCCTGGCATACCCCGTCAGGAGCAAGACCAAATAGGAAAGGCGGCCGGCCCGGCCGTGTGCCTTTCGGGTAGGTTGCTTGAGCGTGCGGGCAACCGCACGCCTAGAGGAATGGCGGTCCTCGACAGAACCCGGCTTACAGTCCGGCTCCTGCTTTTTCGTCCGGCTCCCGGCCCTTACCGGCTGCCGGACTTTTTTTGAGCGGCAGACGCGCTTTCGCGCCGCAAAGGATCCTATGCCTGATACCGCAGATTACACGCTCTCTGACGCCCCGTGGGCGGTCCTCCTCGCCGCTGGCCAGGGCACGCGCCTCATGCAGGCCGCGGGCATGCCCAAGCAGTTTCTCAGAACAGAGGGTGTTCCCCTCTTCTGGCTCTCGGCACGCGCATTCCGTCTGGTACCACGCCTCTCCGGCATCGTCTTTGTCTTTCCGCCGGACAGGCTCGGAGAGTGCGAAAAAATGGTCAGGGAACTCAGCGCGGCAGAGCCTCTGGGCCTCGCCATCCGCTGCGCCGCGGGCGGTGAACGCCGTCAGGACTCCGTTTTTAACGGACTTCTGGCCGTACCGGAAAAAGCCCGGTTCGTGCTTGTCCACGATTCGGCCAGACCCTTCTTTTCTCCAGGACTCGCCAGCCGCGTGCTCAGCGCACTTGAATCCGGCGCCCAGGCCGCCATACCCGGTATCCCCGTGAAGGACACCATCAAGAAGGTGCAGAACGGCATTGTTGTGGACACCCTGCCGCGCGCGGAGCTCATGGCTGTGCAGACACCGCAGGGCTTCGACAGGGCGGCCCTCCTCAGGGCCCACAGGGACTGGCAGAAGGCGGGTGACGGACTCGTCACCGATGACGCGGCTCTCATGGAGGCCGCGGGCGCCAGCGTACGCATCGTGGAAGGAGAGGAAGGCAATATGAAGATTACAACTCCCGGAGATCTCGGCCTGCTCAGCGGAAAACAGGACGGCATGCCCTGCACGGGATTCGGCTACGACGTGCACAGATACGGGGGGACAAGGCCTCTCGTCCTCGGGGGCGTGCCCATGGAAGGCGGTTTTACGGTTGAGGCCCATTCCGACGGAGACGTGCTCCTGCACGCACTCATGGATGCCCTGCTCGGACTCTCCGGCAAAGGAGACATCGGCGAACTCTTTCCCGACAGCGATCCCGCCTTCGACGGCATCAGTTCCGCCGTACTCCTCTCCCGTGTCCTTGATGTCATCCGCGAAAGCGGCATCGTCCTGACCAACATCGACTGCACCGTCGTCTGTCAGAAACCGAAGGTCGGCCCCCAGAGGGGAGCCATCCGGCATAATCTCTGCCGGCTCCTCTCCCTTGATCCCGACCAGGTCAGCGTCAAGGCCACCACAGAGGAAAAACTCGGCTTCACAGGGGATCTCTCGGGCATCAAAGCCTACGCCGTAGCCACGGGTCTCAGAACGCAGCGCAGCTAACCCCCGCTCTTACGTGCCAGCCGTACGGAAGGAAACGGAAAGGCGACGGCGCCTTTCTTCTCCAGCCTCCCTCCCGGAACGCCCCGGAACTCTCTGTTCCTTGCATCATACAGGAAAAAGTGTCTTAATAAGTCTGCTTGCTGTTATTTCTTCCGGAACAACTCTTTCCCGGTTCTCTCCGGACAGCACAGCCGTATTCTTCCAGGAGCTCTATTGTGCCTGATACCTTCCCCACGCCTTGGCTGAACAAATATAACGAATTCCACATACCCCATGACGTCCCGGTTTTTGACCGGCCCCTTTACGCGGCTCTTGACGACGCAGCCCGTGATTATCCAGACCGCCCTGCCATCCTTTATGGAGATTCACGCATTTCCTATAAGCGGCTCCATCTGCTCGCAGAACGCTTCTCCGCTTCCCTGCACCGTCTGGGACTCAAAAAGGGCGATCGTGTGGCGCTCATGCTTCCCAACCTTCCGCAGACTGTTGTCGCATATTGGGGTATTCTGAAGTGCGGCGGCGTGGTTGTCATGACAAACCCTCTGTACATGGAAACAGAGCTCATCGGGCACCTGAACGATGCGGGCTGCCGCTTCATGATCCTGCTTGATACCTACTGCACCAAGGTAACCGCCCTCAGAGACAGGCTTCCTGTTGAAAAATTCATCGTGACGGCCGCAACAGACGCGGTCGACGGTACGGGAATTCAGCCCGTCGAGCCAAAAAATCCACGCGTCAAGCCGCATGTCATCAGTTACGGCCCGCATGTACTGCCCTTTCTCGCCCTCCTTGTGGGAGATGAACAGTACACCTGTCCCATCGAGGATCCCGTACACACGGTAGCCATGCTGCAATATACCGGCGGCACAACGGGAACCCCAAAAGGCGTCATGCTCACACACTCCAATCTGGGGACTGATGCGGCGATCATGGTTTCCCACCTGCACATGAAGAAAGAAGTCAGACATATCTTTCTTTCCATCATGCCTTTTTTCCACGTGTACGGGCTTTCTCTCTGCTGCATTGATCCGGTCTTTCTGGCCGCTGCCACGATTCCCGTACCGCACTATTCCCCTGCGGATTCCCTGAATCTCATCAGCCGCTTCCATCCGACCGTGTTTCCCAGCGCCCCGTCGGTTTTCACATCACTCCTGCAGCAGAAAACGCTGGAAAAATACGATCTCACATCCATACAGATCTGCATGTCCGGCTCCGCCCCTCTGCCGTATGACGTTCTTGAACGGTTTCAGAAGATCACCGGTTCCCGCATCATGGAAGGCTATGGTCTCTCCGAGGCCTCGCCCGTCACGCATTTCAACGCCATTGAACTGACCAAGGATTCCTCCATCGGCATGCCTCTGCCTGATACGGACGCCTGCATCGTCGACACGGAAACGGGCACAAAGCTCATGCCCCCCGGAAAGCTGGGAGAACTCATCATCCGCGGCCCTCAGGTCATGATCGGCTACTGGAACAAGCCTGAGGAGACAAAAAATACGCTGCGGGACGGATGGCTTTATACCGGCGACATCGCGTATATGGACGAGGACGGCTTTTTCTTCATCATGGACCGCAAGAAAGACATGGCCCTGGTGGGCGGCTACAATGTCTATCCCCGCGAGGTGGATGAAGTGCTCATGTCCCATCCCGGCATTGAGGAAGCCGTTACCATCGGTGTTCCCGATCCCATACGCGGCGAGACCATCAAGGCCTTCATCGTACCCGGCGCAGGCGTTAAGCTGAGGGCGTCCGAAATCGTCGCCTGGTGCCGTGCCCGTCTCGCTTCCTATAAAGTCCCGCGCTCCATCGAATTCCGCGACAGCCTTCCCAGGACCCAGGTGGGCAAGATCCTGCGCCGCACCCTCAGGGAAGAGGAAATCCGCAAACACCAGAACAAAGCCTGATTCAGAAGAAAAGGCGGACACGTCCCATCTGAGACTGTCGGATAGGAGGGGTTCCCGTTCTCCCCAACCTCAGCGTATGCCATCCGGCACACGCCGGTTTCCTGACTTTCATATACCTGTAGATAACAGCCGGGCATGGTTTTCTATCCGTGCCCGGCTGTTCTTTTACCTGACTGTCATGACGTGTCATTATGTCCGGCTATCCCCGCATGAACAGACACTTCAGCTTCTTTCCGGGGACAATTCCTGACAGATCCCGGGGACCGGATCTTCCTGGCAGGCCGGAGAGCTGCCTGCACCGTTCTCCGGAATCTTTTTCCCGGCAGACACCCTGTTTCCGGATGTGACCTTTCCCCTGCCAGATTTAACCCAGGATTTTTGCCCCATTAGATGCCCATGCGGGGCGAACAAAAAAGGCGGCCGGACTTAAGAAGCCCGGCCGCCTTTCTGCGTGTGCGTATAAAATTTCTATTTCAGGCCCTTGGTGGCGGACCAGCGGATAAAGTCACCGCCCAGCATATCATCACCAGGATTCCAGCAGTGCTTCTCACCTCTTGCCGTCACGCAGACAGCCTCAGTGGGCAGGCCATCATCGGAAAGGACGCGCAGGACATAGGCCTCATTGGCGTTCATGAAACGGCGTACCGAGGGAGAAGCCGAAAGTTCCAGCTTTCCATCCTTGTTGTGGACATCGTACACTTCCAGAATGGACTCGTTTGACAGGGGCAGAATAGCGTAGGCGCTTTCATTGGGCCCCAGATTGTCCACATTTGTCTCGCCCACGAAATTCACGAGAGCCAGGGAAAGCTGCAGAGCCGGAAGTTCTGTCCGGGACGCAAGGTGGCGCACCATAGCCACCGGCGGCGTGAAATCGGGAAGCGAAGGATTCTTCAGCGCGGAGACGCCCGGAGCCGGAGCAGCTGACCGGGCTTCCTGAGGCTCAGAAACCTGGGAAGAAGCGGACTGAGCCTCCCCCTTTCCCTGCACCACGGCGTCAGCCTGAACGGAACCGGCCATGAGCAGGGCGCATACCGGAAGACAGGCGGCAAAAAGACGGAATGTCATACGTTTGTGCACTGTAGCTCTCCTTATTGGGAGTCACAGCTTAACATAAAATTGTGCGTGAAGGAACCTTTTCCAAACCTCCGACCCCGCTTCCTGACTGTTTTCCTGCTCTTTCCAGACCCAGCGCACTGACAAAGATTCCCGGCTGGCATCCGGCAGCACAGGAAGCGGGAAAATCCGGCATCCCGGAAGAAGCCGCCTTTCAGCTGTCCGGCACCCCGATTCCTATTTCCCCTTCAGGCCGAGAAGAAGACACAGCCGCGACAAGGTCTCGTCGATATACCCGTCTATTCCGAAAGACTGTTCCCGTATTGCCTCAGGAATATACAGCCTGCCCAGGTTTACCGTCACGTAGGTTGAGAGCGGTGCCTGAGCCACGAAACGCATGAGCGGCGCTTTCGTCAGCTGATTGTCCGGCCCTATGCCGAGTTCCAGGACGACGGTCTTCCTGCCGGCGCTGCGCCCGAGGAATGCGCTGAACCTGGCGCGTGCGCCCTGATCCGTCAAAAAGGCATCTCCTGCCGACATATGCACGCGCATGGGAGCGCCGCAGTGGGGACACACGGGCAGGAGTTCGGACGGGACACGTCCGTCCTTTTCAAAAGCTGCCATTTTCCCTGCCAGTTCCTCACATGGGTACAGGGCGCCGTGGCAGCCCCGGGAGCACTGCATGGCAAGCCAGGTTCCTTCCACCTCATAAATATTCTCAGGAGCGAAGCCGCTCATTTCGAAATGACACTCGCCGTTTGTCGTAAGAACAAAACAGTCCTTTCCCCCGGCGATCGCTCTGAGATTCTTCATGCAGGCACTGGGGCTGTAGCCGATACAGTAGTGCCGGATAAGACGGCTCCAGAAGCCCCAGTATTCTTCCTCCGAAGGCCATCTGGCTACCATCCCGCCGAGAATACAGGAAATACCGTATCTGCGTTTCAAATCCCCGAAAAGCTCCTCAAAAGCCCTGTTATCCGCAAAGAGATGCAGACCTTCCGTGATGGACAGGCCGTTGCCAGCTCCGATGAGGAGGGCATCGGCTCCAGCAATCCTCTCAGCTATTTCCTTCAACTTATCCATTGTCTTCTCCGTTTGTTCCTGATGCCCCGGAAAGGGAGCCCGTTGTTTTGAGGCGCGCGGCGTCAGCGAGTACCCTGCCGATGTCGTCAAGAATAACCATGCCCCTGTCCTCAATTTCCACGGGCATATAGTTGTAACGGTTATTGACGGAGATATAGCTTGTCTGCAGGAGGTTCAGCGTAAGGTACCAGAACGGTTCCTGGATGAACATGGGAGTAAGCCTCCCCACTCCGAGTTCCAGAAAAAGAATCTTCTTCTCGCTGTGGGTACTGAGGTATTCCGAAACCTTGGCGTATTCGCCCTCATATTTCGTTCCTTCCAGGAAATTGCCGTATCCCCTCACCCAGGGGAACGCCTCGCATCCGCAGTGCGGGCAGCGCGGAATCATTTCCGGGGGAATGGATGTACCGTCTCCCAGAGCCTCAAACATCCCGTCAATAAGCTTCTCCGCATTCCACGTGTCATCGCTGCAGCACCTGGAACACTGCATGAAGCGGTGATCGCCCTGAATCTCGCTGACATCGGACTCAGGGTAAAGTTTGACGAACTGCGTGTCCTGGTTGGTTGTCAGGATGTGGAAATCCTTCCCTTTAAGCAGGATATTCAGATCCCTGTACGGCGCACGCAGAGGAGCGTGCAGCGTGGTATGAAGAAATGTGGCGACATACCCCCATCGTTCTTCCGGACCCCTGAAAGGGCTGTGCATCCCCGCAAAAGCGCCCTTAAAATGATACTTCTCCGCAAATTTTCCAAAATATTTCCGGAACGAAGGCGTGTCCGTATAATAAAAATCCCCTCCGCCTGCGGCGGAAAGCCCTGACGCTCCGCCCACGAGGACGCAGTCAGCATCCTCTACGCTTCTGACAAGGCGGGCTATCTGCTCGGCATAGGGCGCGGCCGCCTTCTCTGAGAGCTGATATGGCGTGCCGCCGGCCGCGTACACCTCATGATAGCGTACATAATTCTCCTGGATTCTGATGACGATTTTTTCGTACGGGGTCACAGAAGGCCTCCTGTTTTGTTGTAAATTTATTTTTATCAACAAGACAGATATCCACGGCTTGCTCCTCTGTCAACATGTTGTTAAAATAAAATTATCAATCAGAGGAACCGCCATGAAATTCTCGACCAGAGTCAGCGACGCCGTACACATTCTTGCCTTCATCGCACTCAACCGGAATGAAGCACTGACGAGCCAGCGCATCGCGGAAAGCATACGTACGAATCCGGGCTGCGTGCGCCAGCTCATGGGAAGCCTGCGCAGGTACGGGATCATGACAAGCGTGCAGGGGCACGCCAGGCCGGCTCTTTCGCGCGCGCCGGCGGACATCAGCCTTCTTGATATTTACAGGGCCGTTGAGGGCGGAAAACCCCTGCTTCATCTCGACACGCACACAAACCCCGAATGCGGCGTCGGTGTCAACATACAGCTTGCCCTGCAGGATTACTTTGACCAAGTGCAGAACCGCGCGGAAGACGAAATGAGCCGTATCTCGCTTCAGGATGTGCTGGATCGTTATGAGGAAAAGCTCAGGCTCCTTCCCTCAGGAAATGCGCCCGCACGGAAAGGACACATGGCAGCAGAAAAGCCCCGAATCTCACAGACAGAATCCGGACAGGCAGAAGGCCGCCCCTGAAACGCATATTCCGGCGTTATCCGCGGAATTTATCCCTGGCATATTCTTTCATTTTCGCGCCTGGCAAGGTAGACTTGTCAACTAATAAAGGCGAAACGGGCTGTCCCCTGAATTCTCCGGCCGAGGCCGGCAGAATACAATCTCTGTGGCAGTCTTCCGCCCCGACCCGGGGCCATCGGGATTTTCCCAAACTTTTTCAGGAGAAGCACAATGAAAGGTTTTAAACTCGCTTTACCTCTTGTTCTCGGCATGTCCCTCGCTGCCGGTTCCGCCATGGCTGCAGACGGGGAAAAAACTCCCGGCAGCCCCTGCCCCGCGGCTTCCAACGCCCCCTGCCCCGGCCAGCAGAGCAACCCCTGTCCCGCTGCTCCGAATGGTCCCTGCGCTGACCAGCAGGGAGCTCCCTGCATCAAGGCTCCTGCTCCCCAGGGCATCTGCCCAGGTCAGGACGCTGGCTTCCGCCTGTCCGCCGAAAGCAGTGCCAGGTACGAGAAAATCGTCAAGGAATACATCGAGCCCATGCGCAAGCTGAAAGACGAACTCTTCGTGAAAAAAGCCCAGCTGAAGGCCCTCGAGAACGCCACGGATCCCGACATGAAGGCTGTGACGGAAACGGCTTCTGCCGTCGTCATTCTCAGGAACAAGCTCAGCGCCCTTCATTCTGAAATGGAGCAGCGCATCATGAAGGAAGTCATCGAGCCCGAGCGCAAGGCTGCCGCGGCCCAGGCCGCGAGCAAGCCCGCAGGGCAGAAGGCTCCCGCTGAAGCCGCAGCCAAGCCTGCCGATCAGAAAGCTCCCGCTGAGGCCGCTAACAAGCCTGCCGAACAGAAGGCTCCCGCTGAAGCCGCTAACAAGCCTGCCGAACAGAAGGCCCCCGCCGAGGCCGCAGCCAAGCCCGCGGAACAGAAGGCGCCTGCCGAAGCCGCCAATAAGCCTGATCCCAGAAAGAAGATGGCCAAGGAAGAAAAACCCCAGCGCCGTACTTTCCTGGGTATTTCTTTCTAAGTTCCGGGACAGCCGGATTAAACAGGAAGGGCTCTCCGGTCATCCGGAAAGCCCTTCCTGTTTTTTGTCCGGGAAAACGTGCTGGGACTGCCAGGTTCATCCCTCTGTACCAGTCCTTCAGACAATGGACTCAGAGGCTCAGGTACACAAGAAAATTCATCTCCGGATCCTCAAGCTCGAAGATCTCTTTGTGCCACACAGGCTTTCCCTGCTCCGTCTCAGTATCCCGGTAGAAATACTCGTGTTCTTTTTCGTAAAGCCTGCGCTGCGAGCGCCTGTCCCTGTAATAGCTGTAACACGCCATCAGGTTGAGCCCTGTGCTGCCGTAATCGAGCATGGCCGCGGACTCCTCATCTATGATTGTACCGAAGAGACCGATGCCGTGACTGATAAATTCCTTTTTCAGGATCCACCAGTAATAACCGAAAGCCATGTACTGCTTTGGATCGCCACGCAGCTCTTTTTCGAAAATTTTCAAAAAATGTTTCTGCCACTCCTCGTCAGGAACAGCTCCATCATGAGAGGCCTCGCGAACCAGTGGAAGGAGTTCTTCCTCCTCCGGTTTCCTGATGATGATCATCCGCATCCTCCTCGCTAAAAATCCGAATCTGCGTGAACACCCCACAGGCTGAGAAAGAGGAGTCTCCGCCTCTTTCTGCCGTTTCCGGCCCGCAATTTTATCTGCGGAGAGAAGAAAATCAACGAAAGCCTGAAAAACCATTTCCCATACCATGTGGCGGGACTGCCGGATCAGAAGGTCAGACTTCAGAATCGTCCTCTGTGAGGCTTTCCCGTGCCGGCTGCCCCGCACTGGGCTCTGAGAGCCACAAAGCCGGCCGCCGGCGGAGAATTCACTGGCTATTATCCGCCGGACACAAAAAAAGCACCGGAAAGGCCTTTCCGATGCCTGAAAAAAGAAGAGGATGTCCGCGGGGAAGCGGAATTTCCGCTTCCCCTGAGACTGTATTGTCCGCCGCCGGCAGGGAATCCTGGCCGGCGGAGAACTATCGTCCGCGCTGATGCGCGCAGTTTACCATCTCGCCCAGAAGACTCCCGCCTCTAAAGGCGGGGATAATTGACTATCTGGGAGCCCCGGACTTTGAGGCATCCTCAAAGGCTCTGCGTTCCGGAGCGAAGACCTCTTTCTCAAGGGTCTGATCCATCTCATCGCGAAGAGAACGGAGCTGGCCTCTGAGGCTCACGATTTCGTTGGCCTTGTCGGTCACGGCCTTCACATCCGGAGTGCTGCTGCGTTCAAGGGCCCTGAGCTCGGATTTCCTGACGAAGAGTTCATCGCGAACCTTATCGATTTTGCCGCGGTACTCAGACATAATTTTGTCATATCTGGCCTGCCCCTCATCGGAAAGAGCTCCTCTAAAGCCAGGGTCCATGCCGTAAGCTGGACCATAGCCGCAGGGGCCGTACCCCATCCAGCCCGGACCTCTCATGCCATGGTGAAAGCCATGAAAGCCGCCCTGAAATCCGGGGCAGGGAACATAGCTCTGATCAGGTTCCGGGGCGTCCTGATCTTCTGCAAAAACGGAACCGGCGCCGGCCACCAGAACCATGGACAGAATAAGGGGAAGAGCGATCTTGGAGGTTTTCATATCTTTTTTCCTCTAAAAAATTAAAGTGGATCAGGATCCGCTGTCATTGCGGCGCCAGATCAGCTAACGCTGGCCGGCAGCCTTTCTTTCGGGGGCAAACACTTCTTTTTCGAGTTTCTGGTTCATCTCATCAGAGAGAGCACGAAGTTCCCTGCGCACGCTGACGACTTCGTCAGCCTTGGCACGGACTTCCTTCGGATCAGGCCGTTCAGCTCTCTGCATGGCTTCGAGTTCGGAGTTCTTCACGAAAAGCTCATCGTTGAGCTTGCCGAATTTCTCACTGTAGCTTCTGACAATCTGATCGTACTTCGCCTGCCCAGCCTCTGAGAGCTGGCCGCCGTAGTAGCCCGAACCGCCTCCGTTCGCCATACCGGCGCCGTAGCCGCCCATCATGTGACCATAGCCTCCCATATGGCCATAGCCGCCCATATGACCATAGCCGCCCATGTGACCATAGCCGCCCATCATGGGACCGTAACCACCCATATGACCATAGCCGCCCATGTGACCGTATCCATCCATATGACCATAGCCGCCCATCATGGGGCCGTAATATCCCTGACCGTAGGAGCTGTCTCCGCTGCTCTGCTGATCTGACTGGGATCCCGCTGCAAAGACGGAACCGGCACCGCTCACAACAGCTGCTGCCAGGAAAAGAGGAAGAACGCTTCTGGATAATTTCATCGGTATCGCCTTTATATTCTGTAATTTCTTCCCACCGGACCGCCTGCGGCGATCCGGTGATGCGGATTCCTTATCTTACTTTCTGGGAGTCTGGGGATTGGGAGCAAGCGCCTTCATCTTCTCTTCCCAGGCCTTCCTCTCAGGGGCATAGACATCCTTTTCAAGGGTCTTCTGGAGCTCATCGGTCAGACTGCGGAACTGGGCATCAAGTTTGGAAACTTCCCCGGCAGCGGAGCTTACGGCCTTGACGTCGGGGGTAGCGGCTCTCCAGAGGGCACAGAGTTCAGCGTTCTTCACGAAAAGCTGCCCTCTGAGCTGATCCATCCTGGGGCGGTAATCGCTCATGATCTTGTCAAACCGCCCCTGGCCTTCAGGAGAGAGCATTCCCCTGAAGCCGCCGTTCATGCCGCCCATCATGCCGCACATGCCGCCCATGGGCATACCGCCCATCATACCGGGACCCATCATGCCGCCCATGGGCATACCGCCCATCATACCGGGACCCATCATGCCGCCCATAGGCATACCGCCCATCATACCGGGACCCATCATGCCGCCCATGGGCATGCCGCGCATCATACCGGGGCCCATCATGCCGCCCATGGGCATATTGGGATTCCCGTTCATCGGCATACCATAGCCGCCCATCATGCCATTCATCGGCATGTTGGGATTCCCGTTCATCGGCATACCATAGCCGCCCATCATACCGTTCATCGGCATATTGGACGAGCCATTCATGGGCATGCCGGCATGGGGCTGGTCGGAATTCGGGCTGGCTGCAAAAACAGTGGCGCTGCCGGCAGTAAGCGCGAGGGCCATAACAAGAGGAAGGGCAAATCTGGAAGCTTTCATAATTGTTTACCTTTATATAAATTTATTTTTTCTTTTCAGAAAACGAGCACAGTGACTGGATGTTTGAAACTCAGGTTATTCGTCTCGGCCATCGCGGCGGCCGATATCCCGATCATCATAGTCCTGGGCATAGCCTCCCCAGCATCCCCCACGGTACGCGGCCCTGCCGCTCCGATAATAATAGCCGCAGGGGGCACCATTCCTCATTCCATAATTCATGCGGTACCCGGGTCTCACCGGTGTGCCGTCGCGGTTGACATACTGGCCGCCTGAAATCCACGCACAGGGAACATTCCAGCTCGGAGAAGTGGTGCCATAACGATCAGCTGCAAAGACTGAGCTGGCGCCTCCGACAAGGGCTGCGGCCAAAACGAAAGAAAACGCTGTCTGAGACAATTTCATTTTTTTGCCTTTACGCTTTGAGAAATTGATGGTGAGCCTGATGCGCGCCGGGACCATTTCCCGGCACGCAAAAACTGTTTTTCTAAGGATTCTTCACTCTTGTGCCTGGCTGTCCGTCAGGCCTTTTGTCATCGCGACGGACGGCACTGCCGTTTTTATGGGGCCTGGGGGGCTTTTTCTCCCGGACTACATTCTGCCCGGCCGGGGGCCTGTGCTCGGGCGCGGGACGAACGCTTGCAGGAGGAGCCGGTTTCGGAGCGGGACGTACGGCAGGAGCCGGACGCGGCGGCTCAGGGACAGGGGGGTGAGGACGGGCATACCCCGCGTCGTCTGGCGGGGGCCCCTGATGAACACACCCGGTCATACCCAGCGAACCTGCGAGAGCCATAGACAGGACGAAGGGAAGGAAAAATTTTGTTCTCTCCACTTCCTTAACCTCCTTCTTGTAAAGAAGAACACAATCCTTGTGTCTGATAAAAGTTCCGCGCTTCAACGCGGGCTCAGCAGGACGGATTAGTCATCTCCCCTGTCATGCCCTCTGCCACGGCTCCATCCCTCATGGCGGCCATTGTCATGCCTGCGCATATCGCGGTCAC
>OLSA01000334.1_pt1 | contig 42712 bp, 46 predicted proteins | sample 1672731 | NCBI WGS metagenome assembly OLSA01 (sample SAMEA3136718, study PRJEB25190) | human gut metagenome | biome: human gut; feature: human-associated habitat; material: faeces | place: Austria | collected 2013
GCGCATTCACATCAGCGGCACCAAAGGTCAGATACTCAACTATATTTTAATAGAAAGCCAAAAGCGCCCGCTTGTACAGCGCGACGTCGAGCAGGAATTCGGCCTGCGGCCTTCCACCGCAACCGAAATGCTGCAGGCCCTGCAGGCTGCCGATCTCATCCGCCGCGAACCCGATCCTGCGGACGCACGGCGCAAGTGCATTGTCTGCACTGAAAAAGCCGAAGCCTTCCGTCCCGCCTGCCTGCAGGAGATTACGGAGACCGAAGCCATGCTACTCCGCGGCATCTCGCCCGAGGAGCGGGACACATTTATGCGGATCGGGCTGAAAATGCTTTCAAATTTTTAAAAAACCGATTAACCATTACCGCAGAGCGGGCTGTCCTGCCGCTTCGATGGGAACAATCGTTAAATTTCCAAAGTAAGGAACGTGAACAATTTGGATAATGATACTCTCCTCGGCAAAGCGCCGATACCTCGTGCAGTAGCCGCAATGGCGATTCCGAGCGTCATCAGCAGCCTTGTCACCGTGGTGTACAACATGGCGGACACCTATTTTGTCGGCACGCTGGGCGAGAGCGCTCAGGCCGCGACGGGCATTCTCTTTACCGTTCAGGCCATTATGCAGGGTCTGGCCTTCATGCTCGGCCACGGCGCGGGCACCCATGTTTCCCGGGCGCTGGCGGACAGGGACGCTGACAAAGCCACCATGTACATTTCCACTTCCTTCTTCACCGGCATGGGGCTGGGGCTGGTGATCGGCGTGCTTGGCCTTGCGTTTCTCAGGCCGCTGGTGCATTTTCTCGGCAGCACCGACACCATTGCCCCCTACGCCATGGACTACGGCTTCTGGGTATTTCTGGCTGCGCCGACGATTATCTGTTCCCTGATCCTCAACAACGGCCTTCGCTACGAGGGCAAAGCTTTTTATGCCATGATCGGGCTTACCGCCGGCGGACTTCTGAACATTCTTGGCGACTACATTCTGGTCATGAAGCTGGGGATGGGCGTCTACGGCGCGGGGCTTGCCACCGCCGCTTCCCAGCTGGTCAGCTTCGTCATTCTTCTCATCATGTATCTGAAAATGGCGCAGAGCACCATCCGTTTCCGCGCCGTCAGCCGGAACTTTAAAATCTATCTGTCAATTTGCCGTGTTGGTCTGCCGTCTCTTATCCGGCAGGGGCTGACCTCCGTGACCATGGGACTGCTGAACAACATGACAAAGCCCTTCGGCGATGCGGCCATCGCCGCCATGAGCGTGGTCAACCGGTATTCCAATTTCCTGATCTGCGTCGGTCTCGGCATCGGGCAGGGCTTCCAGCCGGTGGCATCCTTCAATTATCAGGCCAGAAAATACGACCGGGTGAAAAAAGGTCTGGTGTTCACCATGTGCTTCGGGCTGGTCTTCATCGGCAGCTTTTCCGTTATCAGCATGATTTGTGCTGAGGGTATCATCGGGATTTTCCAGAAAAGCGAGGCGGTCATTGCCATCGGCTCCACCGCGCTGCGGTATACGGCGATCGGTATGCTGTTTGTCCCCTTCTCCGTGCCGGTGAACATGCTTTATCAGAGCATCCAGCAGCCCACCATTTCCTCGGTTCTGTCCCTTATCCGTTCCGGCACGGTCACCATTCCCATGCTGCTGATCGGGGTTCCCCTGCTGGGACTGCCGGGAATTCAGATCGCTCAGCCTACGGCGGATGTGATAGCTGGACTTCTCAGCATCCCGTTCATCATCCGTTTCCTCAAGGAAACACCCGCGGAGTAACAAAACGCAGGAGCGTCCAAGTTCGGTCGCTCCTGCGTTTTTTATACTGAACTCCAATTAAAATCTTTAGAAAAGATTTTAATTGCCCAAAGGGCAAGGAGTTCATATGAGACTTGTTTTGTGATTTCTTTCCTTATAAATCACAAAACTGGCAGCGCCATCAGGCGATGCCTTCCTGATTAAAATCAAACATTTTAATCAGGAAATAGTATTACTTTTTTACGGCGGCAAGAATGTACTTCACCAGCTCGTCCCGGCCGTTCCCCTTCTCCGCAGAGAACGGGATCACCGGGCAGTCCTCCGGAAGCGCCAGATCCTCCCGGATGACCTTCAGGTTCGGTTCCAGCTCGCTTTTTTTCAGCTTGTCCATCTTGTTGGCAACCACCACAAACGGGCACCCGGAATCCAGAAACCACCGCGCCATGGTGATGTCGTTATTAGTGGGCGGATGGCGGTAGTCCACGATCAGTACACCCAGATCAATGCGGTTCGCTGCGAAATAATCCTCCATCAGCCGCCCCCAGCGTTCCTTCTCGCTGGCGGAAACCTTCGCAAAGCCGTACCCCGGCAGATCGACCAGATAGCAGGTGCCGTCCAGCGTGAAGTAATTCACATGGACGGTTTTTCCCGGCTTATCCCCTACCCGCGCAAAGTTTTTCCGCTGCAAAAGGCGGTTGATCACCGAGGATTTTCCCACGTTGGACTTCCCGGCAAAGGCAATTTCCGGAAGCCGTTTTGTGGGGAAATTCTCCTTAGAAGCGGCAGAAATCAGGAATTCCACATTCTGAAAGTTCACAATATTTCCTCCGTTACTGGCGCAGGCCGGGCTTTCTCACTCTGGTACGCACGTCCCCGGGAAGCTCCGTCAGAATGGTGGGGCTGGCCTCCGCAGGCCGGTTCAACGCGGCGGAAAGCACAGTGTCCATAGTCTGAGCGCTGATAAAATTCAGCTGACGCCGGACGGTCTGGTCAATTTCCTCCAAATCCCGCTCGTTGTCCTTGGGAATGATGACGGTGCGCACGCCGTGGCGAAGTGCCGCCATGGTCTTCTCCCGCAGACCGCCGATGCGCATGACCCGTCCCCGAAGAGAAATTTCACCGGTCATGGCGATATCCCGCCGCACGCTGACCCCCGTCAGTGCGGAAACAATGGCCGTGCAGACGGTAACGCCCGCCGAGGGGCCGTCCTTGGGAACCGCCCCCTCCGGGAAATGGACGTGAATGTCCTTGGTCTTGTAGAAGTCCGGGGCGACGCCCAGCTTCTGGGCGTTGGCGCGGATATAGCTCAGCGCCGCGTGGGCAGATTCCTTCATCACGTCGCCAAGATTTCCGGTCAGCTCCAGCTTGCCGGAACCGTCCATGACGTTGACCTCCACCTCCAGCGTTTCGCCGCCGACGCTCGTCCATGCAAGTCCCGTGACCAGCCCCACCTGATCGGTGCAGGGCAGCCGGTCGGGCAGGAACTTGCGCACGCCCAGATAGTTTTCCAGATTGCCGCCGGTGACGGTGATCTTCTTCGGCGTTTCCTGAGAAAGGATCTCCATGTCCGTCTTCCGGCAGATCTCGCCAAAGCAGCGTTCCAGATTCCGCACGCCGGATTCCCGGGTGTAGCAGGAAATCGTCTCCCGGATGGCGTCATCGGTGATGCGAAGCTGCGCCTTTTTCAGACCGTGCTTTTTCAGCTGCTTGGGGATCAGGTGATCCTTGGCGATCATGAACTTTTCTTCATCCGTGTAGGATCCAAGCTCAATGATCTCCATGCGGTCCAGCAGCGGCCGGGGCACGGTGTCCAGCGTATTCGCCGTGGTGATAAACAGCACGTCGGACAGATCAAAGGGGATTTCCAGATAATGGTCACGGTAGTCGTGGTTCTGTTCCGCGTCCAGCACTTCCAGCAGAGCAGCACTGGGATCGCCGCGGTAGTCGGAACCCAATTTGTCGATCTCGTCCAGCAGCAGCACCGGATTGCAGCTGCCCGCCTGCGTCATGGCGGTCATGATACGGCCGGGCATTGCGCCGACGTAGGTCTTCCGGTGTCCCCGGATGTCCGCCTCGTCGTGAATGCCGCCAAGGGAAATTCTCGCCATTTTCCGGTTCAGGCTCCGGGCGATGGAATAGGAAATGGAGGTCTTGCCCACGCCGGGAGGGCCTACCAGACACAGGATCTGCGGCGGCATCTGGGGTGCCATTTCCCGGACGGCGATGGTTTCCAGGATGCGCTCCTTCACCTTTTCCAGTCCAAAATGGTCATGCTCCAGAATCTTCCGGGCAGCGGCCACGTCCACCCGCTCCTTGGTCTTGACGTTCCACGGCAGCTCCAGCACGGTGTCCAGATAATTCCGCAGCACCGCCCCCTCGGAAGAACCGAAGGGCTGCTTTTTCAGCCGCTCCACGTCTTTCAGGAGCTTCTTCTCCGTCTCCGCTTCCAGATGGAGATTCTGAATGCTCTGGGCGTAGGTATCAAATTCGTCCTCGTCGTCCTCTTCCCCAAGCTCCTCACGGATGGCCTTCATCTGCTCGCGCAGGAAGTAGTCCTTCTGGTTCTGGTCGATGGCAGCGCGGGTCTTCTCCTGAATGTCCCCTTCCAGCCGGAGCATCTCCACCTCCCGGCGCAGAAGCTGGACGGCAGTTTCCAGACGGCGGACGCTGTTCAGCTGGCAGAGCATTTTCGCCTTGTCCGGGAAGTCAATGCCGGAATTCTGGGCGATAGAGTCGGCAATAAAGCTGCTGCTCTCGCTGGCCAGCATCCGCAGCTGAACGGTCTGGGCAGGATGCTCGCACAGCTCCAGATACACGCCATACAGGGAATTGGCCTCCCGGCGCAGCGCGCGGGCGCGAATGGTGTCCGCCGGCTCCTCCACACTCGCCGATTCCACAATGCCGGAAAGGTACGGCTCGCTCTGAGACAGCTCGGTGATCTTGCCCCGGCTGATGCCGGTGACCAGAATCCGCAGATTCTCTCCCTGCGTTTTCAGCACCTGCTTGACCTTGGCGATACAGCCGACGGCATACAGGTCTTTCAGCGTCGGGTCGTCCACCAGCAAATCCTTCTGGGGAATCAACAGCAGCGTCTGGTCGCCCTGCATGGCCGCTTCCAGCGCCTTTACGGACTTGCTGCGGCCAACTTCAAAATGAACGGTCTGTTCGGGGAAAACGCACAGTCCCCGCAAAGCAAGGATGGGCATTTTCCCTGCAAAAATGGTTTCAGTCAAAGTTCTTCCCTCCTTTTTGAAAAAAGGGGGTAGAAAAACTACCCCCTTGGAAGAATAGAGATATTATTTGCGCCCGGAGATTTTTTCTCTGGGATGGGCGGTGTCCCGCACGATGCCGGGGTCGGCGCCCTCGACGGCTTCGGGGGTGATGATGACCTTCTGGATGGACAGATCGGAGGGGATCAGGAACATGATCTTCGTCATGATCTTCTCCATGATCGCCCGGAGTCCTCTTGCGCCGATCTGACGGTCAAGCGCCTTCTGGGCAATGGCCTGAAGGGCTTCCGGCTGAATTTCCAGCGCCACGCCGTCCATTTCCAGCAGCTTCTGATACTGCTTCGTCAGGGCGTTCTTCGGCTCCACGAGAATCCGCACCAGATCGTCCCGGGACAGGCTGCGCAGCGTGGTGATCACCGGCATACGTCCCACAAGCTCGGGGATAATGCCGAATTTCAGCAGATCGTGAGGCTCCACCTGCGTGAACAATGTACCCACATCCCGCTTGCTCTTGCTCTGTACAGGGGAATCAAAGCCGATGGCGCTCTTATCGGTGCGCTTTTCGATGATCTTGTCCAGACCGTCGAACGCGCCGCCGCAGATAAAGAGGATGTTGGTGGTGTCCACCTGAATCATTTCCTGCTGAGGATGCTTCCTGCCGCCCTGAGGCGGAACATTGGCAACGGTGCCTTCCAGAATTTTCAGAAGCGCCTGCTGCACACCCTCGCCGGAAACGTCCCGGGTGATGGAGGTATTTTCGCTCTTGCGGGCGATTTTGTCCATTTCGTCGATGTAGATAATGCCCCGTTCCGCCAGCTCCACGTCAAAATCGGCGGCCTGCAGGAGACGAAGCAGAATGTTCTCCACATCGTCGCCCACATATCCGGCCTCAGTCAGCGTAGTGGCGTCCGCGATGGCAAAGGGAACGTTCAGAATTTTCGCCAGCGTCTGGGCAAAGAGGGTCTTGCCGCTGCCCGTTGGCCCAATGAGCAGAATGTTGCTCTTCTGAAGCTCCACATCGGAATCCGCGCCGAAATAGATACGCTTATAATGGTTGTACACCGCGACGGACAGGGCGACCTTCGCTTCGTCCTGCCCCACGATGTAATTGTCCATGAAGGACTTGATCTCTACGGGTGTGGGCAGCTTGTCGGGGGCGTTCAGCCCGCTGCCCGTATCCATTTCCTGCCGCAGAAGCTCGCTGCAGGCAGCCACACAGTCGCTGCAGATATACACCCCAGGACCGGCAATCAGCCGTGACGCCTGATTCTCCCGCTTTCCGCAGAAGCTGCAGCGAATCGGCGGCTGCTCAGTGTTCTTTGCCATGACACCGGTACCTCGTTTCTAATGAATTGTTTTAATGATGATCCAGCACCCGGTCGATCAGGCCGAAAGCCCTGGCTTCCTCTGCGGTCATGAAATTGTCACGCTCGCAGGCGGCGGTGACTTCTTCGATGGACCGGCCGGTGTTCTCGGCAAGAATGCGGTTCATCCGCGCCTTGACGGTTTCCAGACGCTTCAGGTGGATAGCCATATCCGTGATCTGACCCTGCGTACCCGCGGAGGGCTGGTGGATCATGATCTCGGAATTTGGCAGCGCCATACGCTTGCCCTTGGCGCCGGCGCTCAGCAGGAACGCGCCCATGGAGGCCGCCAGACCAACGCAGATGGTCGCGACATCGCACTTAATGTACTGCATGGTGTCGTAGATGGCCATACCTGCGGTGACGCTGCCGCCGGGGCTGTTGATATAGAACTGAATGTCCTTGTCCGGGTCCTGTGCTTCCAGATAAAGCAGCTGGGCAACCACCAGACTTGCAGTGGTGTCGTTGACTTCTTCGGACAGGAACACGATGCGGTCGTTCAGCAGACGGGAGAAAATGTCATAGCTGCGCTCGCCGCGGCTGGTCTGCTCAACAACATAGGGAACTAAACTCATGGTAATGTCTCCTTTCAGGGGTTTGAAACATTCTAACCATCGCGGGGAAAGGTTATTCCTATCTAAGGATTATTCCTCGGTCTTCTCCTCGGCCTTGGGGGCTACGGGAACGGCGCTGTCCACGATGACCTTGATCGCCTTGCGGGTCTTGATGCTGCCGGTCAGCTCGTCCATGGGAACCATTTCCTTGACCTTGTCCACTTCCAGCTCGTACTGCTCGGCCAGAGACTTGAATTCCGCCTCGATATCCTCGTCGGAAGCGGTGATGCCCTCGACCTCGGCGATCTTTTCCAGAGTGACGGAGATCTTCGCCTGCTTCTCAGCGGCGGGACGGAAAGCGTTGCGCATGGTGCTGACGTCGCCGCCCATCATCTTGGCGTACTGCTCCATGGAGTAGCCGCTCATCTGCAGCTGATAGCCGAAACGCTCCATCTGGATGTCCAGCTCGTTCTCCACCAGCGCCTTGGGCATATCCACGGTGGTATTCTCGGCAGCCTTGTCCACAGCGGCCTGCTCAAAGGCACTGTCAGCCTGCTTCTTGGCATTTTCCAGAGCCTTGGCACGGATGTCGGCCTTCAGCTCGTCCAGCGTATCGAACTCGGAAACGTCCTTGGCAAACTCGTCGTCCTGCTCGGGAACGATGGTCTCAGTGACCTTGTTCAGCTTGACGTGGAACACGACGGCCTTACCGGCCAGCTCCTTGTGGTAATCCTCAGGGAAGGTGATGTCGATGTCCTTCTCCTCACCGGCGCTCATGCCGACGATCTGCTCCTCAAAGCCGGGAACGAACTGGCCGGAGCCAAGCTTCAGGTCAAAGTTGTCGCCCTTGCCGCCCTCGAAGGGTACGCCATTATCGAAGCCCTCGAAGTCGATGTTGGCGGTGTCGCCCATCTTGGCGGGACGCTCCACGGTCTCGGTGGAAGCGACATTCTGCGCCATCCGATCCAGCTCGGCCTGCACCTGCTCGTCGGTGACGTTAACCTCCTCCTTCTCCACTTCCAGACCCTTGTACTGGCCCAGCGTGACCTCGGGGTACACCTCAGTGGTCAGGGTCAGAGTGACGATGTTGTCGTCGCCGATCTGCATGTCGGTCAGGTTGGGACGGCCGACAGCCTTGAAATCCTGCTTGGCAATGGCGAAGTCATAGATCTCGGGGAAAATCTCTTCCAGACCGTCTTCGTAGAAAACGTGGGCGCCATACATGGCCTCGATCATCTTTCTGGGAGCCTTGCCCTTACGGAAGCCGGGGAGCTGGATGCTCTTGCGGGCCTTCATGTAAGCCTTGTTGACACCGGACTCCATCAGTTCCTTGTCGATTTCGACAACGACGGTAGCCTCGTTGCCTTTTCTTTCGATGCTCTTAACGTTCATTGTAAGTAATCCTCCTAATTGGTTCCCGTGACCGAGACCATTTATTTATAATTGTACAGCCGATATATTCTATCAGAAAAACAAGGAAATGTCCACACTTTTATGAAAAAAGTTTTGAATAATTGCGCTACGGAATGGCCTTGTAAGGCCGGAAACCGGTATAATCCGCCGCGACCAGCCGGAAATCCACGCCGTCCCACAGTCCTTCCATGGCAAGGGCGTGACTTCCCCCGTGCAGATGGCCGTAAAAGCAGCGGCTGACGCCGTATTTTTCCAGAAGCTGCAAAATTTCCGGACATTCGTATCCACGGTACCGTGGCGGATAGTGGAGGAAAACCAGCTTCCGCATATCCCCCGCCGCTTTCAGTGAGGCTTCCAGCCGCAGCAGTTCCCGTTTGAACACCTTTTCGTCATGCTCGCCGGAGCGTTCTTCCTCGTAAAACCACCCCCGGGTGCCGCAGATGGCGGTGCCCTCATATTCATAGCAGTTGTTGTTCAGAAGATTCAGGTTTTCAAAGCCGTTTTCCTCACAGAACTTCCGGAATTTCGCCGCCGTGCTCCACCAGTAGTCGTGATTTCCCTTTAGAATGATCTTTCGTCCGGGAATGGCGTTGATCCACGCAAAATCCGCCTTCGCGCCGGACAAGTCCAACGCCCAGCTCAAATCCCCCAGCAGAACCGTGGTATCCTCCGGCCGGATGACGGACAGGCCGTCTCTGAGCTTGTCCATGTAACCAACCCATGCGCCGCCGAAAATGTCCATGGGCTTCGGTGCGCCCAGACAAAGATGCAGGTCGCCGATGGCGTACAGAGCCATGGAACACCTCCTTAATTGTTTGGGTCTATCTGAAAACCCTAATAGCTGTAGCAGAAGATATGAGAACCGATCGTCCCCCATATCTTCTTGTTCACGGCGAATTTCGCGTAGAAAACCACATCCTCGGGCAGCACATACGGCCCGTTCAGCGCCCGTTCGATGGCCTTGTACTGGGTATCCGTGGGCTTTGCGAGGTACAGGTTCTTCACCGCCGCAAATTGATCCTTCGCGTATATGATGCTGTTGATGGAAGACTGGAAATTCCCGGATTTCAGCCGGTTGAAGATCACCTCGGCCACCGCCTGCTGGCCTTCAAAGGGCTCGCTCTGGGCTTCCATGAAAATCAGGTCGGCCATCAGCTTGATCTCCGCATCCGTCAGTTCCAGACCGGGGTAGCGGGATTCCTCGGGCGCCGGTTCCGGTTCGTAGATGAACGGTTCTTCCGGCATCTGCGTCTTGTCGTAGATCCATGCGCCCTCATAACCCGCGATCAGCTTGCCGTCGGGGAAGCCGTTTTCCAGCAGCTCGCCCACGCCCCACGCACTGTAGTCCCTGTCATCCGGGTCAAGCACCCAAATTTTCCCGTCCTCAGTGACGCCGGTCAGGACGATGAAATGGTTTCCTCCCGGAAACACCGACCTCGACCCCATCAGCGCAATGGCGATCTTCCCTTCCCGGACGGCTTTCAGTGCCTCGTTCACATTCAGCGCCCGTTTCCACGGAATCTGCATCAGATCGGAAACCTTTTCCAGCCGTTTGTAATGGCTGCCGCCGTACTGCACCGCATAATCGGCGATGTCGGCGGGGGTGTAAACATGGTCGGTCATATAGGTTGCGACCATAGCCAGCGCGGCGACGCTGCTTCCGCTGGTCGCAATGGTGCCATTGCCGTACCGGATGTCGGGATATTCCGACTGGTGATAGTGGGGAACCGCGTCGATCGTGACCTTCGGCGCTTCGGTCTCCACAGGAACGGTTTCTTCCGGCAGGGTCGTTTCCGCTGCCGTCTCCTCCGGGACCGTTTCCTCCGTCGGGACAGTCGTCGCTGCGGTTTCCGGCGGCACAGTCTCAGTGGCCTCGGTCATCTCCGTTGTTTCCTCCGGAGCGGCATCCGCAGTTGCCTGCCGTATGCATTTGTACGAGAAAAACACCGCCGATACCAGCGCAATGGCAACGACCACAATCAGGCAGGCTGTCTTTATATATCGTGTCATTTGTATCCTCCAATGGGGGAATTTCTGTCTGTTACAAATACTGTTCCAGCGCATCCTCGGAAACGCCGAGGGCATTTGCTACCGTTCCGGCGTCACAGATGGGGCTTTTCTCCGCCAGCACCAATGCATGGCAGCTCTCCCCTGTTCTGCCCCGGAAATCCAGCAGTCCCGCGTAAGCAAGGGCGGCATAGGGCGACAGCAGATACCCGGCAGAACCGCGGATACCGGAAATGGTAGAGATCATGCGGCGGCTGCTGACGACGCTGACGTCCAGCCCCTCCCCCAGCCGGGGAAGCACGCTGTCTCTCGGGCAGTACATCCCGCCCCGGCGGCAGGCATCCAGATAAATGTCCACCTCCGCCAGTCCGCCGCAGGCATAGATCAAGCGCTCCAGCCCTGCGGGCAGCGTCACATCCGCCTCCGGCGTACCGGTGGGGACGCTGACGGTGTCCGTGCGGAACTGTCCATGATGGATCAGGTTCCACAAATTCCCGTTTTCGTTGCAGCAGCAGATGATATTCCCGATGGGCAGTCCCCACGCCCGGGCGTACCACGCGCTCATGGGCAGGTCAAAATTGCCGCACACCACGGAAATATCCACGCGCTTTTCATGCTCCGTGATTCCCGCCCGGGCAAACTCGCCGAAAATGCCGAACAGCACAGCGATCCCCACGGCGGTTTTCGCCCAGCCGCCGTCGGCGCCGGGGCAGCCACCCCGCAGCTGCTCTGCGAGAATGTGTACCAGATGGTCAAACGTCCATTCCGGATTGTGCCAGCATTCCCCGGCAATAATTCGCTGGGGCAGATTCACCAGTCGGACGGGATAGCGCCCGACGCAGAATTCCACATCCCACCGGGTCAGCTTCGTGTTGAACAGCCGGTTCAACACCTCGGCGACGCACTGGTGAAAGGACTTCTCTTTCAGAGCGTCGATTTCCTCCCGGGAGAAAACAGGCTCCCGGAACGGCACGTACAGCCCGCCGTCCGGCCCCCGGTTTTCCCGCAGAACACGCTGGGCGGTGTAGGCGTCCCGGTTATTTCGCGTGGTCACATACAGCACATTCCATCACTCCAATGGCATTGTTCCAGAAAATGTTGCCCACCGTTTTTTCATCCAATCCGCGCTCCAGCAGCCGCTGCGCCAGAACAGGCCAGCTCTGAACGCCCTCAAATCCGGCGGGCATTTCGGTAATTCCGTCCAGATCGCCGCCCAGGGCAATGTGCTTTCCGCTGGGGTCAAGCTCCATAAAATGAAGAATGTGGTCGCACATGGTGTCCAAGGTGGGCTTCTCCCCGGTGAACTCCGCGCAGACGTTGTACCCGGCCACGCCGCCGGTCTGGGCGATGGCACGGAACATATCATCCGTCAGGTTGCGGCTGTTGCTCCAGACGGCGCGGCTGTTGGAATGAGTGGCGACAATGGGCGCCCGGGTGATATCCATAATATCCCAGAAGCCCTCGTCACTGATATGGCTGACGTCGATCAGCATTCCCAAACGCTGGGCTTCTTCCACATACGCCCGCCCCTGATCGGTCAGTCCGCCGCCGGTCTCATGGGAGCCTGTGAGAGGGTTCTTTTCATTCCAGCCAAGGCTGGAGATGCGGAAGCCGATAAGCCAGAGACTGCTCAGCAGCTCCGGGTCGTATCCGATTCCCGCTGTTCCTTCCAGCGTCAGAATGGCGGACATCTTTCCATTTTTTCGGTTTTCCTCAATTTCCTTCGGAGAATAGGCAATGGAAATCAAATCCTTGTTCTTGTCCATTTCCCGCTGAAGCGTGGCGATTTCCCGCTCAAAGGCGACCACCGGCGACACATGGTGGTATTCTTCCATGAACGGCGTGGTGAAGCAGGCAAAGCACTGGGCATAGCCCCCCAGCCGGGACGCCCGCTCCAGATCGATATGGAAGCGGTTCTTCCGCAGGCTGCCCGCCTGATTCATATCGTCGCCCAGAAGTGCAAGCACTGTATCACAATGCAGGTCGATCACAGGAAAATTCATTGAAAGGCATCCTCCAAATGGTGAATTTCCGGGTGAAGCGTCTGGGTTCCATCCGGTGCGTAGATTTCAATAACGTCAAACCGGGGCTGCAAATCCGTGGGGTTTTCGGATAAATACAGCGCGGCGGTAGTGCGGATTCTGTCCTGCTTTCTCCCGTCAACGTACTCCATCGCATGAGCAAAATCCGCCGATTTCCGAAGTTTTACCTCCACAAATACCAAAAAGGCTTTGTTTTTGACAATGAGGTCGATTTCCCCGAACCGGCAGCGGTAGCCGCTTGCCACGACGGTATACCGCTTTTTCCGCAGATATTCCGCCGCCAGCGCTTCGCCCCAGGCGCCTGTCAGCTTACTTTTCCCCATAAAACTTTTTGAGGAAGCTCATCCGGTGGATGGGACAGGCGCCATATGCGCGGAGGGCGTCGTAATGTGCCCGTGTGGGATAGCCCTTGTGGATGTCAAAGCCATACTGGGGGTACTGCTTCGCCATTTCCAGCATAAAGTCGTCCCGGGAGACCTTGGCAAGCACCGACGCCGCGGCGATATTGGCGCTGAGACTGTCCCCCTTGACCACGGTTTTTACCGGTATCCCGAAATTCTTTTCCCGGTTTCCGTCGATCAGAACGAGGTCGGGCTTTACGGCAAGCTGCCCCAGCGCCCGCTCCATGGCGAGAAACGTGGCCTGTAAAATATTGATTTCGTCAATTTCCTTCTCCGTGGCGAATCCGATCCCGTAGGCGATCGCCTGCTCCTGAATGATTGGGAACAGCTCCCGGCGTTTTTTGTCCGTCAGCTTTTTGCTGTCCGTCAGACCGGGAATGTCCAGATGGGGCGGCAAGATCACCGCCGCCGCGTACACAGGGCCAGCCAACGGCCCGCGGCCGGCTTCGTCCACGCCACAGATCGTCCCTACGCCGCCGGAAAAGAATCCATCTTCAATTTCCCACATTTTTCCGTCGCTCATACCATATCCTCCGGCATTTCCAGAGTAAAATTACCCAATTTTCCGCTTCTGAATTCATCCAGCAGGACTTTTGCCATCCGTTCGGTGTTCACTTCCCCGCCGGAGACCAGATACCCCCGCTTTCTTCCGGCCATTTCCAGCAGCTGCCAGCCGGGCGTCCCTTCCGGCGCTTCCACCTTGTAGCGCTCCAGCAGGGTCTGGGGATAGAACTTGTGCAGCAGCTCCATCAGGCGGTACGCCAGCTCCTCAAGGTCGATGACGCCTTCCTTGACCGCGCCGGTGTAGGCCAGCATCATGCCCACCTCCGGGTCTTCAAATTTCGGCCACAGAATGCCGGGGGTGTCCAGCAGCTGCAGACCGCTGTCCACCGTCACCCACTGCTTGCCCCGGGTCACGCCGGGACGGTTCTCCGCTTTCGCGCTTTTGCGGCCGGAAATCTGATTAATTAAGGTAGATTTGCCCACATTGGGGATTCCAACCACCATCACCCGAAGGGGCCGGTTCATTCCCCGTTTTGCGTCCCGTTCCAGCTTTTCGGCACAGGCCAGCCGTGCCGCAGGGGTAAATGCGGAAATTCCCTTTTTCGATTTGCAGTCCGTGGCGATGACCGCCATGCCTTTGCGCCTAAAATACTCCGCCCACTTCTTTGTGGCAGCAGGGTCAGCCAGATCCATACGGTTCAGCACGATCATCCGGGGCTTGTCGCCGCAGATGGCGTCAATATCCGGATTCCGGCTGGAAACGGGAATCCGTGCATCCACGATCTCGCACACCGCGTCCACCAGCTTTAGGTCTGCTTCGATCTGCCGCCGGGTCTTGGTCATGTGGCCGGGATACCACTGAATGTTCATGTTGTCTGTCATTGTATCGCTCCGACTCTGTCAAATTCTCTGGGGTACGTCCCATCGTCCGTGCCGGGATACATCAGGAAAATCGCCTTGCCCAGCACTTCCCGCCTGTCGATCTGCCCCACATCGGGGTAACGGCTGTCCTTGGAAATGCCACGGTTGTCCCCCAGCACGAAAATGCACCCCTCGGCCACCGTCAGCGGGAAATGAACGCCGCCGTCCACGGTGGTCAGCGCGTTGATATAGTCCTCCTGCAGCACCGTACCGTCCACGGAAACTTCTCCGGTTTCAAAATCGATGTCCACGGTCTGCCCTTCCGTCGCAATGACCCGCTTGACAATGGGCTTGCCGTTGTCGAAGGATTCCTTGCTGATGACGACGATGTCCCCCCGCTGAGGGGTATGGTAAAACGTGTTGTTCAGCAGGAGCAGGTAGTCCCCGTCCAGCAGCGTCATCCGCATACTTCCGCCGGATACCACAATAATGCGGAACACCAGCAGAAACAGCAGCATCACGATCAAAAGCAGATACAGCATATCGTGGGCATACAGCAGCACACTTTTCTGCCAGCCCAGCTTTTCTTCTTCCTTTTTCTTCCTCTTTTCCGCCATAGCAGCGTCCCTCCCATAAAAAACGGCATACGCCATTGGGATAATCTCCCTTTAGTATAGCACAATAAGCGCCCGTTTTCTATACTAAAATGTAAATATTTCCCCTGCGCCGCACCGGCAGCAGGGAAATCCCCGCATTGTAGGGTCTATCTGAAAACCGTCAACATGCCCAAACAGCGGGCCTTTTCCGCCTGCTGTGCACCATTTTCCCTTGCAATACACAAAGTATTCCTGCGGAAAAATGGCTTCAGCAGGCGAAAAATCCCTCGCTGTTGGTCATATTCCCGGTTTTCAGATAGACCCTAATAAAAAAAGAGGGCAAAGCCCTCTTTTTTTATTGAATTGCAGCTTAGACCTTCTCCTTGACCTTGGCAGCCTTGCCGGCGCGGTCGCGCAGGTAGTACAGCTTTGCCCGACGGACCTTGCCCTTGCGGACGGTCTCGATCATGGCAACGTTGGGAGAATGCATGGGGAAAACCTTCTCGCAGCCCACGCCGTAGGAGATACGGCGAACGGTGACGGTCTCACCGATGCCGCCGTGCTTACGGGCGATAACGGTGCCTTCGAACACCTGGATACGCTCACGAGCGCCTTCCTTGATGCGCACATGCACACGAACGGTGTCGCCGACCTTAACTTCGGGCAGCTCTTCCTTCATGTACTGGCTGTTCAGAGCCTTTACCAAATCCATTTTGTTGTCCTCCTTAAATATTAGGCGTTCATACCGCGCACAGGCCGGCAGAGGACTCACCTTGATTTCAGACCGATTTATTTTAGCATATGTCCGTCTGAAAATCAAGCCTTATTTTACAAAAAATTCGGAAAATAAGGAGGAAAACAAACGCTATTGATAGCTGTAGCTTCTGTCCGCCCCGGCGCCCAGGCGGGTCAGGCTTACCGTCTTCGCCGAACGGTTGACAGTCACAAAGTCGATGGCGTGTTCCGTTACCGTCTTGACGGTTCTGGTTACCCCACTGTCCGCGGCCAGACTGTGCGCGTCCGACGCGATCGTAACGACCGGATAAGGCGTTTCAGCCGTGACGATGCTGTCGCCGTGGCTGTGTCCGCAGAAGAATCCGACAATCTTCCCGTTGTGCTTTCCCGTAAAATTGCAGGAAACGGAAACATAGTCCCACGCCCCCGCCGTTCCGCTGGTGCCGGTGTAGCTGGTCTTATTCAAAAATGCCGCCAGAATCCCGCGCAGTACCGTCATATCCCGGATCTGGGCTGAATAGGCCGCGACTGGCGGCACATGGGCGAACAGCGCGACGCACCATCCGTCCTCCGAAAAGGAAAGCGCCGTATCCGCCAGCCAGTTCAGCTGCGTGTTGCCGTAACCGAAGCTCGCCGTCCGCAGATGGGCGCTGTCCGTCCAGCAGGAATTGAGAACGATCAGCCGCATTTTCGCCGCCGGATCATCCACATAAAAGTAAGACCCGTCCCCGCCGAAATGCCGCCGCTCGTCCTCCGCCTGACTGCGGAAAATCGCCCCGAACATGGCCCCGGCGCTCATCTGCGCCGTGCCGTAGGAGCCGTCGTGGTCGCCCTGCGCCTGTAAAAGCTTGCGTGCGCCGACGGGACGCAGATTTTTTGCCCCGGCAGCAATGCTTTCCCGGGCGGCAGTCTCGGTGTCCGCGTCCGTGCGGCACACATCGCCGCAGCAGACCGCAAAGGGAACGCCGCAGGCGTCCATCACCGCCGCCGTCAGATTGCCGGTATTCCCCGAATTGGGCGTGGTGCTGTCAGGAACGGCATGAACATCCGAAAACAGAGCAAACGTCACGCAGTCCATACCGCCCGCGTCCTGCTTTGCCGTTACTTTGGCGGCAGCCGCATCCACGGCCTCCTGCCAGTAGGACGGCACCGTGTAGCCCGTCACTGCCCGATCGACGTACCGCCTTGTGGCGGCGTCGTCGTCCGCCTGCGGGTCCCGCACGCCCCGAAGGCGGGTAGTGCGGAAATCTATGATGACACCCGGCTCGGAGGTCAGCCTACCGGTGATGTTGATGAGCCGGATGTTCCCCACATTGGAATTGAATTTGCCCTTCAGGGATTCCAGCCATTCCGCCTCGGTGCCGGTAAATCCGTTGTTCTGGGCGATCTCATAAGCGGACGCGCCGTCAAATTCCCCGCTTTCCTTTGCCTGCGCCAGCGCGGTATCCACGGCCTCGTCCAGCGGCGGGATCGTCACCGCCTCGACCTGAGAGACAATGCCATGCCCGTTCACCCCGGATACCTTCAAAAACTGCCCGATCTCGGCGTTTTTGGGAGCGTTGAGCAGCCCGTCATAGCAGAAATAGTCCTCCGATTCCAGCCCGCCGGGAATCGCCCCGTGAACCTGAAACAGAATGTGAAACGTGCTGACTCTGGCGTCCCCCTGCGTCAGCACCACGGACAGAATCCCGTTTCCCGGACAGGACAGCACCTGCGGCGCAAGCTCCACCGTCAGCACGTTCCCGGACGCCGACCACGCAGGGCTGCCGTCTGGCAGAGAATCGTACTCCCCGCCGGTGCCGTCGGGCTTCCGGAATCGAACCGCCGCGTGGACGTCCTCGGGAATTTCCCAGCTTTCCCCGCCGCAGAGGAGGGACAGCTCCAGCTGTCGGGCGTACTGGTCGCCCTCCACCATGTCCACCCGGGGCATGACCGCCTGTCCGGACAGGTCTATTTCCAATTTGTGTTTGACATACATCATGTCAACCCCCTTTCGCCCGAAGGGGGAAAACCGAAGTCCGTTGCACAAAAGAAAGCAACGCAGAGGAAAAATCCGTCTGCGCTGCTCAAAATACCATATCAATCAGCCGTTTTTACACTCTGAACGGCGTTTTTTCTGTTCATGGGATTCCATTTCCCACTGAGATAGTACCCGGCAAACAGGAGGAACAGCAGCAGGTTATGGGCGATCATGCAAGCCCACGCGGACACCAGCCCCATCCCCAGCAGCTGGGTGCAGATAAACGTGCCCACAATGCGCACGCCCCACATACCCGCAATGCTGCAAACAAAGGGCATCATAGTGTTCCCCATGCCCTGCATCATGCCCTCGACAATGATGGACACGCCGTAAAACGGCTCGGACACCGCCACCATCCGCAGAACCGTGACCCCGAGTGCGATCACCTGAGCGTCTCTGGAAAACAAACGCATCATGTTGGGCGCGAACAGGAACAGCAGCGACCCGGAGACGATCATCAGACTGGCCTCGATAAACAGAATCATCCGCCCCAGCTCCTTGACCCGCCGGTTGTCCCCCGCCCCCAGAGCGTTGCCCGCCAGCGTCGCCGCCGCAGTCTGCATCCCGTAGCCGGGAATGTAAAACGCGGATTCCACCGTGTTGGCGATCGTGTGGGCGGCGGTAGCAATTTCGCCCAAAGAGTTTATCATCGATGCAAAGGCCACATATCCCAGAGAAGTACCGAAGCGCTGCAAGGCGTTGGGCAGCGCCACCCGCAGGCAGGGCTTCAGCACATCCCAGTCCGGCCGCAGTTTCTGCCCCTTGGGAGACAGCAGCGGGTGCCGCCAGAGCACCACGGTGATGCACACGCCGCCGATCACGAAGGAAATGGCGCTTGCCACAGCCGCGCCGATGACGCCCCATCCCGCGCCGAAGACGGTCATGCCCCACACCTGCCGCGTGGGATATATGAGCAGAAAGTTAAGGACAACATTGACCCCGTTCACCAGAAAACCGACCCGCATGGGCGTTTTGACGTCCCCTGCCGAACGAAGCAGCGTACCGAAAATCGTAATGGCCGCCCGGGCCAGCATGGGGGTGTACAGAATGAAAAAGTATTGGGCAGCCAAGTCCTGAATGGCCGGGTCAACCTGCATCCACACCGGCACCTTGCTGCTCAGCGCCAGCATCAGCACAGTAAAAAACGTGCCGCAGACCAGAACCGCCAGCACCGCCTGAGACGAGGCTTTCCCCGCCCGTTTCGTATCCCCCGCCCCGCAGGCCTGAGACACGAAGGACAGGAATCCCACGCCAATGGCGGCAACGGTGCTGCCGATCAGCCAGTTGACCGTGCTGGTAGCGCCCACCGCCGCAGTCGCCTGCGTACCGATTGCGCCGACCATAGCGGTGTCGATATACTGCACCGCCGTCTGCATCAGTTCTTCCAGCATAGTCGGCCACGCCAGCGTCAGAATGGTCGACACCATCCCCCACGGAAGAAAAGAACGCTTCGTTTTTTCCATGAAATCCTCACATCATTTTTTCTGTATGATCCGGCAAAACAATTAAACTCATAGACAGAAAGAAGGACACCCGCACGGATGTCCTTCTTCTTTGGTGGGCGAGGCGGGACTTGAACCCGCACGTCCGCAGTGAACACTAGAACCTGAATCTAGCGAGTCTACCAATTCCACCACTCGCCCATATCTGCCTGCCGGTTTCCCTCAGCGCTCGGATATCGTATCACAGCAGGCGAAATTTGTCAACAATTATTTGTCAATCCTTGTAATAGAGCATACAGTGGCAATAGCCCTTGAAATTCGGGTCTGCGATCTGCTCCCGGAATTCCTTACAGATGCACTTATTGTCCTCCGTCCGCTCCAGCCGACAGGGGCAGTAGCCTCCCGTGCGCTTCAGACCTTCCCGAATGGTTTTTACCAGTTCCTTGTCATCATTGAGCCGAACCGCCATCATCCGACACTTCCTTTCAGGGAACATTATAAACCGGCAAAATCCGCTTGTCAACAGAATTCAAACACCCTTTGCAGGTAGCTGCACGGAAAAATTCCCCGGCACGCGCCATGGCCAGAATCGTTTCCCTGTCCGCGTACATCTTGTCCACAGTCTCCCCCTCCTGCAAGCACCAAGTCAAAAAAATACAGCCCACTGCACACGCAATGAGCTGTATTGTGGCGGAGTGAGAGGGATTTGAACCCTCGCGCGCTTTTTAGACGCCTACTCCCTTAGCAGGGGAGCCCCTTCGGCCTCTTGGGTATCACTCCGAATAAAAAGAAAACTATTCACTTGATTGCCAAAGTATTCTAGCATATGGCAGAATGTTTGTCAAGCACTAATCTCGCCCCTGCGTCAAAGCTCTTGACAATTTTCCCTCTGGATGATATATTTTATGAAGTCTGGAGAGATGTCCGAGCGGTTTAAGGAGCCAGTCTTGAAAACTGGTGATGGGGCAACCCACCGTGGGTTCGAATCCCACTCTCTCCGCCATTACAATTCAAATCCGAACGCACCGCGATATATCTTTGTAAACGGTCTGTTCGGTATCATCTGCAAAAGGTGATGAAGAAAACCCGCTCGCCCGAAAGGGTGGAGCGGGTTTATTCTTTCTTCTTGCGTTCTGTTCCAGCCTGTATAGCTGCGTCGATCCCGAAAAGGCAAATAGCCATATCGTTTACAATTTCATTGCGCCAGCGCATTACGGTTTTTAACGCCTTGTCAACTTGGAAGCTTACTTCTTCCCACGTCATTTCCTGCGCGTCCTCGGGTAGCGGCGTTCCGTCCGCCCGCTCCTTGAAGTAATACAAACGGATAACGGCAAATTCTTTCCGGTCTTTGAACGCCTGTATCACGCGATCCAGCCGCTTGAATTCCTTTGCGGTAATATCGTATTCCGCTTCTTTGTCCTTCTCCATATCTTCTAAAATATCGTCCGGACTTTTCCACGCTTTGTTCGGATTGAAGCGGACAACGCCGCTTCGTCCCTGCAACTCTACCCGTGTATAAGCTGCCTTGTCTGAAACAATGCGCTTTAGCGTCGGATAGCTGTATAAAAGCTTCTCTGTGATTTTGAAGTAGTTTCGTTCCGGCGCTTGCTGCTGCAAAACTTCCACCGTCTGCCGCGTCGCCTGTGCAACCGCCGCCGCGATTATATCAAGAACGTTTTGCGGTAACTGTTCCATTCTGCCCGCCCTCCTGCGTTTCCGGCTCTACTACTTCAATATTTTGATTTTGTGCAAGCTTGCAATAAACGCTTAGATCGTCCTTGTAGCCTTCAAAATCATCTATGCGGGTAATCTCGTAATACTGCCCCTTATATTCAACCAGCATATCGGTTGTAATGCCGGTACGGTAATTCACAACAAACAATACTTCTTCCGTTTCGTTTACCGTCGCGGAAGCAAAGAATTCACTTCCGGAAAGCTGCCTGTAATACGCCCAAAGCCGCCCGCTGTGTACGGGTTGCCAAACGTATGAAGCAAAGCCGTGATCGTTTACCGTGCGCGTTTCGGCAATGAAACGTATTTTTTTATCTTTCAGCTTCATTCCTCTTGCCCCCTCGCTTTCAATGGTACTTTTTACAATGCGCTTATAAACTCGTTGTATTTTTCGGTCAAGCCCACGTAAGCGTCAAGAAGGCTTGCCATACCGTCTATGCGTTGCTTCGCTGCTTGATTTTTTACCGGCGTTATGTTCCCGTTGCGGTCTGTCTGAACGCCTGTATTTGTCAAACACCATTTCAAGATCGGGTTATTATTGTAAACAACCCGCTTTGCCTGTAAGTCTGCCCCTAACTGCTGCATGGGTAGGGAAAGCGTCTGTGCGCCCTGTCTGCACGGGATCATACTAAACCCGTTCGCCTTCATTTCCTCCACCCAATAACGGGCGCTCCATGCGTCATAGTAAACCCATGCCGGAATGATTTTATATTCCTGCGTCATTTCGATAAACCACGCTGTAACGTCCCTATAATCAATCGTATTTCCGGCGCACGTCCGCAACAAACCACGATCGCGCCATTTGTCATACGGTATCTTTTCTTCAAGTACGCGCCTTTCGAGTGTTTCTTCCGGTATCCAATACATTTGCGTTACATACCGCTTTTCTGTTTCCTTGTCTACCATAAGCAGGGTAGCGCACGTGAGGTCAAGCGTTTTCGACAAATCCGCGCCGCCGATCGCAAACTTGTTCTTGAAGCGGGCAATATCAAAGGTTTCCGGATTTTCTATATCGTCAAGGGTAAGCCACGCCGTGCTTAACGTGTCTTTGACGTTGAATTCTTTAACAAGTAAACCTCTAAGCTCACTCGGGTTATTCTGCGCTCGGGCAATTTTTGTTTTCAGATCGTCCAGCTTCTTGATTGTGCCTAATGCCGGATTAGCCTTTTGCCACGCTTCCGGCTGCGTCCATTCCTCGCGGCTGTCTAATTCGTATAAGATCGGCAAGAAGGTATCATCTTTGAAAACGCCGTCAACGATATTGCAAGCGGTCGCATACATTTCATCAAAGATACATTCGCGCACCGTTCCCGCCGTCGTTATCATAATCAAGAGCGGCTGGCGGCGGGCGCTCTGCGACTGCTTCAAAACCTCATACAAATTGCGATCCTTCACGCCGTGCAATTCGTCTATTATGACGCAATGCGCGTTTAGCCCGTCCATACTCCCGCTATCCTTGCTCAACGCTTCAAAGCGGGAGAAGGTCGCCGCAAAATATAGATCGCCCTTGCGCTTTTTCAGCAATTCCCGAAGCTGGGCACTCTGTTTTACCATGTTATAAGCTTCTTCAAAGATAAGCCGCGCTTGATCCCTCTTTGTCGCTGCGCTGTATATCTCTGCACCCGCTTCAAGATCGGCGACAAGCATATATAACGCAATGCCCGCCAGCATGGTGCTTTTACCATTCTTGCGGGCTACGTAGAACATAGCTTCGCGGTACTGCCGCAAGCCGGTTTCTTTATCGACGAAGCCGAAGAGCGCCGATATAAAAGCCTTTTGGAATAATTCAAGGGTTACGGGCTTTCCCGCCCATTCGCCTTTTGAGTGCTTGCAAAACCGCTCTATAAATTCAATCGGGCGAAGCGCCTTCTTTTCGTCGAAGATATAGCGCCCGCCCGCTTCCGGCTGTTCGATCCGCCGCGCAAGCTGTTCATATACCTTCCTAACCCGCCGCGAAACAACGCATTTCCCGCCTTCAATCTCCTTCCAATACTCGGTAATGTAGTTCACGCCTTATCCCTGCTTTGTGATGAATTCCAGCACGTCGTTTTTCTTCTTTTCGTCCACCTCGGGCGGGGGAAGCAGATCGACAAGCTGTTTATACAACAGGCTGTAACGCTGGATCGTCGTATTATATGACTTTAACGCTGGGCTTTCGCGGTCAAATTCCTGTACGCCCTGCTTGAAATGGTCGGTTGTGCCGTGTTCCTGTATCTGCGCTTGCAAATCATCAAGAACGCCCGCCATAAACGTAATGCGTTCTATGAGTTCTTCGCCTATATGTTTGCGGTCTGCCGGAACAAGCTTCAATATCCTGCGAAGCTTCCGCAAATCTTTCAATCTTTCTTTATCTCCTTTTACCGTCAAGCCAAAACACCCCATTTCAAAACCGCTGCGCCCGCTTTACCCCTCCCCTCATACACGCGCCCTTAGAGGGGAAAAGAAAGGTTCCCCGCCGCCGGTGCTTTCCCTCCCCTTAGCATTGCGAAGTGGGGGGGATTGCGCCGCATTCCAGCGACTTGTTATATTTTTCAAACCATTCTTTCGCTAACCTTTCGTATAGCGTCCTGTTCTTCCTGCTCGGATCGTCCTTGATCCGCTGTAAGCATTCCGGCAACGTCGCTTGCATTATGATAACTTCCGCCCGCAATTCATCGGCAACCGCCTTCATTTCCCGTGCGTCCGCAATAGTGGTTACAACAAACGCGCGTTCCCATTTCCCGCGCCGCTCCGCTATGATCTGATAAAGAAGTTCCCGAACCTCCAGCGCAACAGACAATACGGGCTTTCGGTCTGTATGCACGTTTCCCGCTTCGCCCGCTAATGCAGCGCAAATATAATCAAGGTCAACGACAAGATCGCATTCCCCTTTATGCTCCGCTACATAGGTTGTTTTCCCGCTCGCCGGACTGCCGCATATAAGAAACACATTCGCTTGCTTTATCAAGTTGCCCTCTTCATCGAAGGCAACCCCGTTCCGCCTTGCTTCACCGCCGCGCTTCTTCAAATCCTGCGCGTGTTCCTGTGCATGGCACTTTTCGCATACTGCTTTCAGATTATCCCAATTCAGCGTTATTTCCGGATTGTTCACGTTCCACGGCTTTATGTAGGTAATATGGTGGACTACGGAAGCCGCCCCGCCACAATCTTCGCAAATATAATGCTTACTCTGTAAATAAGCTTCGCGCGTCCTGCGCCATGCTGGACTGTCATAGAACGCCCTCGCGTAGTCCTTCGCCATATCTTAACCCCTTTCCGCTTTCAGTTGAAGCGTCTTTAACAGGCTGTCTATTGTCCGCTGTATCTTTTCAGCGTCCACCCGCTCCGCGTTATACCAAAGGATCAACAGGAATTTTCCCGCCGTATCCGCTAACGGCTCTTGCGCTTGCTGTTCTGCCGTTACCCCTGTGCAAAGTTCGATATAATCCGGAATGGCGTTTAACAAACCCGCTATAATATCGTCGTTGTCCGTGCCGTCCAGCCGCAAAGCTTCCCTTGCGTCCTCTAAACTAAGCATTGCACCCGCTCCCCGTTACGCTGTTGCGCGGGTCAGCTTTACGAACGCTTCTTCCACAATGGGCTTACAATCGGCAACCGCCATAGCGCGGTAATCAATAAGCCCTTTCTTGAAGCTGCTTTCGCGGGAAGCTTCGATCGTGATACCCTCGGGCATATTGTAGCCCATGTAATTGAAGTTGCCGAAGATGATCGTTTCAGCCGGAAGGAAATCATCAACCACAACGGGGAAGCCTAAAATTTTCCCGATTGTTTCAGCCTTCGGATCGGCAATAAAGATCGGGCGCTTGTTCGCGTCTACAAGCCCATAGAACAGGCTGTAAAGCGTTGCGTTATTCATAGCCCAGCAAGCGCCGTTAGCATACCCGCGCTTCAATGCGGCGACAACCTTTACAACGTCGGCATATACAAGCCCGTCTGTCTTGCTGAAAGTGAAAGCGTTGGTGTTTGCCGTCCACGAAATACCCGAAAGAACGCCCGTGCCTTCCGAAGTACCCGTACCGTTTACAAGGGCGTTTGCGATACAAGCCATCACGCAATTAGAAAGCTCTTCCACAAGGTAGCTTTCAAATGCCGCAATGCTCATTGTCTGCACCTTCACGCTGATAGAAAGCACCTTCATAATTTCGTACCCGTCAAAAGTGATGCTTGCGACGGAAGGCGCAACGCTGTCAACCGCCGCGCCTTCGGTATGCCAGCTTGCGGCGGTCAAAGGCGTTCCCACGGGAATAGCGATTTTCGACGGCACGTTGAAGCTTCTGCAAACGCTCATAATACCGCCCATATCGCGGGCTTTGCTGATAACCTCGTTAAGCGTCTGCGTAGGAAGAACCGCCGCCGCGCTTGTTCCGGTTGCGAAAGCGTCCGCGCGCTGCTCGTTCATAGCGCGGTTAAAAGCCGCTTCTTCAAAGCTGTTCAGCTTGCGCCCCAGCAGTTTTTTCATAAAGGCGCTTCGGTATTCTGCGCTGTTAAGCACGTCGCCTTCGGTCGCGTCATAGCTTGCGCGGCGCTCAAAGGTCATACCCGCTCCGGCAATCGGGTTAAATGCGCCCGTCTGCCCGCCGTTTCCGGCGCTGCGCTGCTTGATGTTCTCTTTCGCCTGTGCCAGCCCGTCAAGCTCGATGTTCAGCGCGTCCACGTCTGCGCCCGCGTCGGTTGAAATGGTGTTTTTGATCTCCGCCGCCCTGCGCTCGATTTCCTCCAGCGTAGAAGTGCGGTAGTGATTGAAAGCTTCTGCAATGGTTTTGAATTTCATTGTTATTTTCCTCCCCGTTTAATGGTGATAATGGTATTTGCCGTATCGGTGATCTGTTTTGCGAAAGCAAGATATTCACTTCTTGCCGATTTCGGGTTGCTGCTGCCGTCATAGCCGGAAGCGATCTTCTCTTGTTCCCGCTCCAAAATTTCTAATTGAGCATATAGCCGATCTGTAAGGGAACGGCGGCGCTTTTTTTCCGGTTCCTGCTTCGGCGCTTCGTTTTCCTGCGCCGCTTCGGTGTTCATTTTCTCTTCGTCCATCGTGTTAAACCTCTTTCATCAAGATTTTGTTTGCCTTAATAATCGCCGCTGCCTTCTTCTGCTCGGAAGCCGCCGCGCTGAAAGCGGATCGCGCTTCAACGCTTGTTTGCGGGTAGGCAGGGAAGGGAACGACGCTGATTTCATACACTTTTTCGATCGTGAAGATCGTCCGCGTATTGGTCGCCGCGTCGTAACTGTCGCCGCCTTCCGGCACTTTGAAGGCAAATGACATTCCGGAAAGGTCGCCGCGCTGTACTGCCGTATAGACGCTTCGCGCTTCCTCGGTGTCGGGTAATTCTGCAACCATCTTCAACCCTGCCGGATCAATCGTAAGTTGCATTGTCTTGGGTGTCCTTGCAAGCGGCACTTTGTTCAAGTCGTGATTGTAAAACAACCGCGCGTCGGATAAATCCGCATGATCCAGCGCGCCCGCTCGGATAATTTCGATATACGATCCTGCCGGATCGCCTATCTTGGTAGGCTGATCGTAAACGATCGGTCTGCCCTCTAATCTAAGGGCTTTTGAAGCGTCTGCCGCCGCTGCCGCCCTTATTTCGCATACTCTAATTTCCTTCATTCCCGCTGCCCTCCGCTTCCGTGATATGTTCGCTTGCGATAATGGTTAGGTCAAGCCATTCTTTGAACAGCGCGTAAAGCTGTATCGGTACAAATCCGTTTCGCTCCGGATCAAATACCGCCATCGTGCCAGCCGGTATGTAATCATCTTCCGGCATTTCCGGTATCCCGCTTATATCCTGCCGCATAAAGCCCGCTATTCCGGAAAGATCGCCCGCTTTGGCGTATAGCGGAATGAGGGGGAATTCGTCTGTTTTGTTGTCCTTCGTACCCATAAGCATTACTTGTATATAACGGTCATTCATTGTCTGCCGCCCCCTTTCCCTCTCCGGAAGCCGCCGAAAGCACGGCGGGCGCTTTCGCCCTTGCAAGCTGGTATTCCTCCGCCTTGTCCGCGTCTACGTAATTAAGCGACTGTATACGCCTGTCGCCGTTCTCGACGCTCGGAAGATTGAGGATTTCCAAAGCTTGATTTACCGTAAGTAAGCCCATCGGCATAAATTCGCGGATAATATTTACCTTCGTTGCGTTGCTGGTGAATTGCAGCCGCCCGCTCTCAAACATAATGGAGTTGCCGAAGGCGCGTTCCCTGTCGTTGAACAGCTTGCGGGTAAATTCAAGGCTTAATTGCAGGGAAAGCGGCTCTATGGTGCTTTCGTAAAATGCCGCCCATTGATCTTCATTGTAGCTGCTGTTTACGATCGCTTCCGATACGCCTAAATAGTTGTAAATCTTATCCTTTACCGCTTGCATTTGCTTTTCGTCTATGGAATAGGGCTTATTGTCAAGCGGGATATATTCCGAACCGCTATCAATCGCCGCCACGCCGCCGTTATTCGTAACGTCAAGATAATCTTTTACAAAATCATCTTTGATCTTCTTCAACATTTCCGGACTTGCTATCTGCGTCCGGCGCAAAATACCGCGAAGGCTTGCGCCGCTCTTGATCGCGGATATGATACCTTCGTTCTGTGTATGCGCTAACTGCAAAGCAGGGGAAAGCGCGTCGTTCGGATCGCCCAAAATATCGTTGCCGTTGAAATTACGGCGAAGGTGGATTATTTCGGAATAGGGCAAAAGCGTTTCTTTCCCGCTCGAAAAAATGAAGCGCACATAAAGAACGCCGCCCGCGTCGCTCATAAATTCAGCGTGAACAGGGTTAAGCGGGAATACGGCGGTAAGCTGCCCGCGTTCGTCCCGCTGCATATATGCAAAAGCGTTGTTATACAGGTAATAGTGGGTAATCAGCTTATACAGCATATCAAACGCGCTCATATACGGGTTAGGCTCGATCTGCAAAATACGGTTTATCCTGCAATCACCCTCCGCCCGCTCATGGTTGCGGTATTTGATAATGTGCGATCCCTTCATTTTCGCCGCGTTGCGGGCGATCGCGTCAACAGCGCTCCGGTAAATATCGTTGCTGTAAGCGTCCCCGCTCCACGCCGCAAACGAATTCCCGCCGCCGATAATCTCCGCGCGGGCAACCCCACTTTCCGGTGGCTTTGCCTTCCCGAAAATGCGTTGAAAAATGCTTATTCTTCCCATTCTCCCGCGCCCCCTCCTGCTTTTGACATTTCTTCTTCATCAACCTTCGCCCCGCGTTCTTTCAACTGATCGCGGATCACGTCCAGCCCCGTTACTTTGAATTGCGCCATACAGCCGCCCCCTTTCCTGTTCTTCCTGCTCATTCCTCCGTTCAATCTCGCAATCGCAAGTTTCCGAAGGATCAAGGTTGCTCCCGCAATGCGGGCAAGTCCTGTAATACACTTCCGTTTTCTCCCTTCACGTTTAATAATGCCCGCTGCTTTCTCCCACCCCTCCGCCCCTCCCGCTGGGAGGGGGACAGGCTCAAAGGAATTAAATTTCCGGCAAACAGGCGCGCCGATCGTCCGTTGAATGCGCCTATATGATTTTTGTTATCCCCGTCGCCGCCCTGTTCCTATCACTCCGGCAACTCACCGTAAAGAGGCTTTCGCGGCATATCCTCGCGCCGCTTTGCGCCGCTCCGGTATTCCACGTTCCTCTTGACGGCTCGCCGCCTTCGTGATCTTTGAGAAACAGGCGACGGGGAATTGAACAAAAATCTAATCTTATCGGCTTTGGTTGCCTAACCTTACACATTTACAAGGCGTTCCACGCTGATTATCAATCAGCATTTTAGAACCCGCTTCCGCCCGCTTCTCGGCGGCGCGGTTTCGTCCTCTTCGCTCTTTACATATTTGAAATTCATATACCCGTATGGCGTTATCTTTGCCGATACAAGTTTATATCCCTTCGGCGGTTTCGGCGGCTTGTTTTCGGAATAGGCGCGCTTTACCTCGGTTGCTTCCTCTACTTCCGGTTCGCATAAATTCCGCGTTCCCTTGTAGTGGCGCGCGCCCTGTTCCGGTTCCCAATGGTCGAAAAGGTAATTTGCAAGCCCTGTATAATCCTGCCCGTGATCTACGCCGTTATAGTAATTGTGTTCCCGCAAGTGTTCGATCCGCAAAACCGTTCCGGCTTTCCATTTCTCCCGTATCTGCTCTTCGGTAATCCCGTTCGTTACCATGTGAAAATGAATGCGGTTCGTTGATTTTCCGCGCCCTTTTGAAAGAACGGCTTGCATATCCGGGTTTAGCCGCCGCAAGCGCCGCCAGAACGGGTTTATAATCGCGTCCGCTTCCTCGTATGTATGCGCTTCGTTTTCCCGATCCAGCGTCAGCGTGATATATAGCGACTGCGGGGAAAACGTCGCGTTGAATTTCCGCGCAAAATTGCGGCGGGCGATCTGCCTTTTGAATTCCTCGTATTCCTCTTTGCTGCTAAATCGCGGGCGCGGCTCGTATTTGCCCGCGTCCTTTACTCGCTCCGGCACGGTGTAAACCTCCTGTTCGCATACGCTCCCCGCGAAAATGCGGCGTTTTGCCCTCATTTTTTCGACCTCCTGCATTGACAAGAAGCCGCACAAATGCTATACTGTATATGGTTATGTGTTGCATTTGTGCAGCTATTTAACGTTCATCGGTTGCCGCCGATGGGCGTTATTTTTTTGTCTGTTTTCATATCCCGACTACCTCCAGCAAGCCCGCTATGTACGGATCGCGGCGGCGTTCCGGCGAAAGCGTCTTTGCAGCTTCGCGGCACTCTTCCCGCAAGCATACCCGCTCTTCAAGGTTGAATGAAGAAGCTGGATCGTGAAGCGGGAAATATGCTTCATAGCTTACAAGCTCCGCTTTCCTGCATTGCTGCCCGTGATACCGGTTCAGCCGCAAAAGCCTTTTCTTTACCGCGCCGCAAGCGTAAGCGTCAAAGCATACTCCCGCGCTGATCCCTCTTGTAAACGCTTCTTCCGCAACTATGACAAGTTCGCCGTATGCTTCCGCTATAATATCTTCCATTTCGTACCACACATCTTTGCAGCGAAGAACGCCCGACATTTTCAGCGCGGTATATTTGACAGGCTCTAACGCCGCTATAATTGCCGCGTCCCGCTCCGCCTTCGTTGCGAACGGCTTTACGCGCGGTTTATACTCCGCCGCTGCTGCCGCGTAATGCTCGAATAGCTCTTCCGGCTTTACCCCCAGCGCGTCCGCGATAAGCTGCGCGGTTGTGTCCGATATTGTTTTCATATCCTCGCGATACGGTACGCCGCCAGCCGCCCATATTTCTAACTTTCCGATCGTTGTTCTGCTAATACCCGCCTGCTCCGCAAGCGTCCCTTGCGCCCAGCCGCGTTTCCTGCGTTCCTCTTCAATCGTGTTCGGGTAACTCTGAAAGCGGAAATTGAATTTTGTGCTTCTCATTTTCCCGCCCCCTCAAATAACCTTGCACGTGATATGCGCTTTGAACGCCTTGCCTTTGATCGCGTCAAGGTACGTTGCGTAATTCGCCCGCACAATATCCGCTTTCATTGGTGGCGGCAAGAACAGTTCTTCAAAGTCAAGGGCAAATTCAAGATAGGGAATAGCCTTCCGCTTGCAATTCCGGTGCAATGTTCCCATTGTGTAGCTATCTTCTTCCATACCCGCATACGCTGCCGCAAGCGCCGCCATCTGTATGCAATCCGTTCCCAGCACTTCCGTTTCGTAGCCTTCATACGGGTGGCAACCGCCGCCGTGCTTTTTTCTCTTTTTCTTGCTCATTTTGCCGCCGCCTTTCTTGTTCCCGCTATGTACTGCCCGAATTTCTCCGCAAGAACCGCCGCAATATCTGTGCAAGCCGCTTCCTCGCCCTTCGTCATTCCACTTTTCGGGCTTATCTCCCGCGCCGATACAACCCGGTATAGCTTTACATTTTCTGTATAACTCCCGTCCGGCGCTCTCAATCCCATTACGCCCACTTCTACAAGGGCTTCGCCCTCTGCAAGTATTCGCGCCATTGTTACGCCCCCTTTATGCACTCATAACAGCGGAAATATCGCTGTTAATAGCAAAAAAAATATAATCAATGCTTGCTTCCGGAAAGCGTTTTTTAATTTTTTCCATAAACTTTCGTCCCGCTTTGGCGTTTCCTTGCTCTACTTTCTGATACATAGAAAGAGAAACGCCCAATTCTGCCGCCATCTGCTCTTGATTGAACCCGTTTTCTTTCCTCAATTCTCGTAGATTGTTCATAGTATTTCCTCCTTCGCTTCGAGAACAGCGGAAATATCGCTGTTATTGCTATCATTATACACAGCGGAAATATCGCTGTCAATAGGTTTGATGAAAAATTCAGCGAAAATTTCGCGCTTACTCCTTGAAATCAGCAATATTATTGCTTATAATGGTATTATCCTCGGAGAAGGAGGGCTTTATATGACTTTCGGAAAAGCCATCAAAGAACAGCGGATAAAAAAAGGGTTAACGCAAGCCCAATTAGCGGAAATGCTCGGAAAGGCTGAAAGCACGGTAAGAACATGGGAGCTTGATAGATCAAGTCCAGACCGAAAAGCCTTGTATGCAATGTGTGAAATCTTCGGTATTACGCCGGATTATTTTTTCTATAACACTACGCCGCCCGATAATATGGACGGCGGATTAAAGCATTCTTTCGAGGTAAAAAACAAGGTAACTTCCATAATTGGAAAATGGACTGTCTATCAAGCGCAAAAGCGCCTTCCGCTTTTAGAATTATGCCAAGACCTGTCCGAAGAAGAATTAGCCGAAGTAATCAACTATATCAAATTTGTTCAATCGAAACGACAAGGCGGGAAGGGGGAAGAATAATGCAGCAAGCATTAAACGCGGTCATATACGCCCGCTATTCTTCCCATAGCCAGCAGGAACAAAGCATAGAAGGGCAGTTGCGCGATTGTTACGCCTACGCCCAGCGGGAAGGGCTGCAAGTAGTCGGGGAATATATCGACCGCGCAATCAGCGGGAAAACGGACGAACGCCCCGACTTTCAAAGAATGATCGCCGACGCAAGTAAAAAGCAGTTCCAACGGGTTATTGTTTGGAAGCTGGATCGCTTCGCCCGCAACCGCTACGACAGCGCACATTATAAAGCGAAACTGAAAAAATACGGCGTGAAGGTTGTTTCCGCTACGGAAAACATTTCCGACGAACCGGAAGGGATTATCCTTGAAGGGCTGCTCGAAAGTATGGCGGAATACTATTCCGCAAACCTTTCAAAGCACGTCCGGCGCGGTCAGCGGGAAAGCATTATCAACGGAACGTATTTAGGTGGCGTTCCTCCGATCGGCTACAAGGTGGAAAACAAGCGGCTTGTAATTGACGAACGCACCGCGCCCACGATCCGTTATATGTTTGAACAGTATGCGAAAGGCGTTCCAAAGCGGGAAATCATAGCCGAATTGAACGCGCGCGGCATTCGCAACAAAAAGGGAAAGCCGCTTACATTGTCAAGTATGCAAGCGGCTTTGAGGAATGAAAAATATATCGGGATTTACCGTTATAGCGGGCAGGAAGTAACGGGCGGTTGTGAAGCGCTCATAGATGAAGCGACATTCCGCAAGGTTCAAGAACGGCTCGACAAGGTAAAACACGCCCCCGCCGCCGCGAAAGCGAAGATAGATTATCTTTTGCAGGGAAAAGCCTTTTGCGGCTACTGCGGTTCGCGTATGGTAGGCGAAAGTGGGCGCGGGAAAATGGGGAACACATACCATTATTACGCCTGTGGCAAGCGGAAGAAGGAACACACCTGCGCGAAGAAGAACGAAAAGAAAGATTTTATTGAATGGTATGTAGTCGAACAAACGGTTGAATATGTGCTAACGCCGGATCGTATGGACTATATCGCCGCCGCCCTTGTCGCTCAATATGAAAAGGACTTCGGGGACAACCGCATAAAGGACTATGAAAAGCAGTTAGAGCGGATCAACGGTGAAATACGTTCCCTTGTCGATACGCTCGCCGTTTGCCCGCCCTCCGCGCGTCAACCGATATTCGACAAGATGGAATTGCTCGACGTTCAGAAAACCGATCTTGAAATTGACATTGCAAAACTACGTGTTGCCGCCCGCGTCCAGCTTACCGAAGAACAAATCAAGGTATGGTTGAAGCAGTTTTGCAAAGGCGATCTCGACGATATGGAATTCAGAGAACGGATCATTGACGTTTTTATAAACTCCGTCTACCTTTACGACGATAAGACAGTTATTTATTACAACATCGAAGGCGGGAAACAGGTTAGCTATATGGAAATGCTCGACAGCGCCGAAGAACCGCCCTTCGCGGACGATCCGCAAGGCTCTTCCGGTGTTCGGATTTCAAACGACACGCCCCGCCACTTACTCCACCGCAATTCTATCGGAATTGCGGTGGTTTTTCTGCGTCAGCGCAAACCTGTCGGTCAGGCGTTGACAAACGCCCTCCGAACGATTACAATAGACAAAAATTACATTATGAGGTGATTTCTCATGGATTCCAAGCTGCGCCCCGAAACACTGTGCATTCAGGCCGGTTATACGCCCAAAAACGGCGAGCCCCGCCAGATCCCCATCGTCCAGAGTACCACATTCAAGTACGACACCTCCGAGGATATGGGAAAGCTCTTTGATCTGGAAGCCGAGGGCTATTTCTACTCCCGTCTGGCAAATCCCACCTGTGACGCCGTCGCCGCCAAGATCTGCGCGCTGGAGGGCGGCACCGCCGCCATGCTCACCGGTTCCGGACAGGCGGCCAACTTCATGGCGGTGTTCAACATCGCCGGATGCGGCGATCACATCGTTGCCAGCTCCGCCATCTACGGCGGCAGCTTCAACCTTTTCTCCGTCACCATGAAGAAAATGGGTCTGGAAACCACCTTTATCGACCCGGACTGCACCGAGGAAGAACTGAACGCCGCCTTCCGTCCCAACACCAAAGCCGTGTTCGGCGAGACCATTGCCAACCCCGCCCTGACGGTGCTGGACATTGAGAAATTCGCCAAGGCCGCCCATGCCCACGGCGTTCCCCTCATTGTGGACAACACCTTCGCCACCCCCATCAACTGCCAGCCCTTCCGGTGGGGCGCGGACATCGTCACCCACTCCACCACCAAATACATGGACGGTCACGCCTCCGCTCTGGGCGGCGCTATCGTGGACAGCGGCAAGTTCGACTGGACGGCCTACCCGGACAAGTTCCCCGGCCTGTGTACCCCTGACGACAGCTACCACGGCGTCACCTACACCCAGCGCTTCGGTCTCGGCGGCGCGTTCATCACCAAGTGTACCGCCCAGCTGATGCGGGACTTTGGCTGCGTCCAGTCCCCCCAGAGCGCGTTCCTGCTGAATCTGGGTCTGGAAAGCCTGCCCTTCCGCATGAAGCAGCACTGCGCCAACGCCCAGGCCGTGGCGGAATACCTGCAAGGTCACGAGAAGGTCAAGTGGGTGAAGTTCGCCGGATTGAAGGGCGACAAATATTACGACCTTGCCCATAAGTATATGCCGAACGGTACCTGCGGCGTCATTTCCTTCGGCCTCTACGGCGGCCGGAAGGCGGCCGAGATCTTCATGAAGCACCTGAAGCTGGGTGCCATCGAGACCCACGTGGCCGATTCCCACACCTGCTGCCTGCACCCCGCCTCCTCCACCCACCGTCAGATGACCGACGCGGAGCTGGACGCCGCCGGTGTCGGTGCTGACCTCATCCGCCTGAGCTGCGGTCTGGAAAACGCACAGGATCTTATTGAGGACATCGCGCAGGCATTGGAGAACGTGTAATCAGGAGGAAAGCGTATGCCCATTCAGATTCCCAACGACCTGCCGGCAGCGGGCATTCTGCAGCAGGAAAACATTTTCGTTATGCGAAAGACCCGGGCAGAGACCCAGCACATCCGCCCTCTGGAAATCGTGCTGTTGAATCTCATGCCAACGAAAATCGTCACGGAGACCCAGCTGAGCCGTCTGCTGGGCAACACGCCCCTGCAGGTGCATCTGGAGCTGATGATGGTCTCCTCCCACCGCTCCAAAAATACCCCGCAGGAGCATCTGCTGAATTTCTATAAAACCTTCGACGAACTGAAGGATCGGAAATTCGACGGCATGGTGATCACCGGCGCGCCAGTGGAGCAGATGCCCTTTGAAGAGGTGGACTACTGGCCGGAGCTGTGCCGGATCATGGAGTGGAGCAAAACCAACGTCCATTCCACCTTCCACATCTGCTGGGGCGCACAGGCGGGACTTTACTACCACTACGGCATTCAGAAAAAAGCCCTCCCGGAAAAGCTGTTCGGCGTGTACCCCCATCACGCGGACTACAAACGCGCTATCCTGCTCCGGGGCTTCGACGATGAATTCTGGATTCCTCACTCCCGGCACACCACCGTGGAGCGTGCCGATATCGAGGCCGTTCCGGGCCTGAAAATTCTGGCTTCCTCTCCGGATGCCGGGGTCTACGCCGCCATGAACAAGGAAGGCCGTCAGATTTTCGTCACCGGCCACGCCGAGTACGATGCGGACACGCTGGAAAAGGAATACCTCCGGGACAAAGCGCAGGGTCTGCCCATCCACGTCCCAGCGAACTACTATCCCAACGACGATGACACCCAGCGCCCCGTCGTCCGCTGGCGGGGACACGCCCATCTGCTGTTCAGCAACTGGCTGAACTACTTTGTCTACCAGACGACGCCCTACGACATCATGGCCGTGGGCGTGGAATCCACCCGCGAATAAAAGATTACAATGCAGCCGCCGTCCCACACTTGAAATGGGACGGCGGCTGCTGTATAATTCTAGAAAAATTCTGAATTGCGAGGTAAACGCCATGCTCACCACAATTCTGTTTGATCTTGACGGCACACTGCTTCCCATGGATCAGGAGGTGTTCGTCAAGGACTACCTGAACCGTCTGGCAGCGAAGATGATTCCCTACGGCTACGACCCTCAGATGTTGGTTAAGGCCGTCTGGCGCGGCACCGGCGCTATGGTCGCCAATGACGGCAGGAAGAGCAACGAGGCCGTCTTCTGGGAAGCCTTCGCCGACATGTTCGGTCAGGACGCATTGGAAGACGTCCCCCTCTACGACGAATTCTACGAAACGGAATTTCAGGAATGCCGCCACAGCTGCGGCTTTCAGCCCGCCGCGGCGGAAACCATTCGCACCCTCCACGCCATGGGGTACCGCACCGTGCTCGCCACCAATCCCCTTTTCCCGCCCACGGCCACCCAGAGCCGGGTCCGGTGGGCCGGTCTGACGCCCGAGGACTTCGAGTTCATCACCACATATGATAATTCCTCCTTCTGCAAGCCAAATCCGGACTACTACCGGGAAATTCTGGGTAAACTGGGATTGAACGCCGGAGAATGTCTCATGGTGGGCAACGACGTAAACGAGGACATGATCGCCCAAACCCTTGGTATGCAGGTATTCCTCCTCACCGACTGCCTCATCAATAAAGAAAACAGGGACATTTCTCAGTATCCATACGGCAGCTTCCCGGAGCTGATGGACTATATCCGGGGCTTATGATATGACAGTTTTTCTATTTCTTTTGTGTGTCATCGCGGCAATTTTGCTGATGGGAGGGTACTATACCTACCGCATCGCGTTCTACTCCCCGAAAAAGGGGCGGGACAAAATCTCCACCTTCGCCAGCCACAAATATGACCCCTACCGCAAGGAGATCAACCGCCTGTTCTGCCAGCTCAGCGACCGTCCCTACGAGGAGGTTTCCATCGAATCCTTCGACGGGCTTACCCTGTTCGGACGCTATTACCACGTCAAAGACGGTGCGCCGCTGGACATCGGCTTTCACGGCTACCGCAGCAGCGCCCTGACGGACTTCGCCGGGGGCAGTGAGCTGAGTTTCTCTATGGGGCACAATCTCCTGCTCATCGACGAACGCGCCCACGGCAGAAGCGAAGGCCGCACCATCACCTTTGGCATTCAGGAGCGGTGGGACGTGGAAAGCTGGGCACGCTACGCCGTGGAGCGATTCGGTGCAGATGTGCAGATTATCCTCTACGGCGTTTCCATGGGTGCGGCGACGGTGCTGATGGCTGCCGGGCTGGACTTGCCCGAAAACGTGAAAGGAATCATCGCCGACTGCCCCTATTCCTCCCCCAGAGACATCATCCGCAAGGTCGCAAGGGATATGCACATGCCCGACCGCTTGGCATGGCCGTTTGTGAAGATCGGCGGGCGGGTCTACGGCGGCTTTGACGTTGACGAAATGGACGCCGCCCGGGCAGTGAAACAGGCAACGGTGCCCATTCTCATCATCCACGGGGAAAGCGACAGCTTTGTCCCCTGCGAAATGAGCAACATCGTGGCAGAAAATCCCGTGCTGGTCACGCGGCACACCTTCCCCGGCGCTGACCACGGGTTCAGCTATCTGGTGGACACCCCCCGCTACAAAAAAATCGTGACTGAGTTCGCGGAAAAGGCACTTGCGCCGAAAGCATAACTGCCGCCACCGCCGGAATGGGCGGGGTGCATCAGATAGTGAAAGGCACAGCGGGATAATCCGCTGTGCCTGTTCTAATGCCAGCACCCCTTGCCTCTCTCTATGGGAGAGGTGGCCGAGCAAAGCGAGGACGGAGCGGGGAAACTAGGCGTAATACCCTCTCAGTCACCTTCGGTGACAGCTCTCCCAGAGGGAGAGCCAAGGGGCTGTACCAATACTCCGGCGCGGACGTTTTGCGGCAGGGATAGCGCAAAACAATCCCTCTTGATTTTTCCGAAAAAAAGAATACAATGGACGCATATTGTTTCCCGTGAAAGGATGCCGTTTTATGAACAAAATTTACATTCCCGAAAACTACAAGCCGGTGCTGGACGCCTACGACACCCAGCGCGCCATTGCCTATATCAAGGAGACGTTCCAGCAGGAATTTTCCAAGGCGCTGAACCTGAAGCGCGTCTCCGCGCCCCTGTTCGTCACCGAAAGCTCCGGCCTGAACGATAACCTGAACGGCTACGAGCGGCCTGTGGCCTTTGACATTCCCGCCGTGGGCATGGACGCTCAGGTGGTGCATTCTCTGGCAAAATGGAAGCGCCTTGCCCTCAAGCGCTACAATTTCACCGTTGGAAATGGCCTGTACACCGACATGAACGCCATCCGCCGGGACGAAGCGCTGGACAACATCCATTCCATCTACGTCGATCAGTGGGATTGGGAGAAGATCATTACCCGGGAAAACCGGAATCTGGACTTCCTGAAGCTCATCGTCCGCGCCATCGTGGGTGCTATCTGCGACACCAACGACCGCCTGCACGTTCGCTTCCCCCAGCTGCGCACCGAGCTGAGCCGGGAGGTCACCTTCATCACCGCGCAGGAGCTGGAAGACATGTATCCCGGTCTGGAAACCGGTTCCCAGCGGGAAAACGCCTTTGTCCGGGAGCATAAGACTGCCTGCGTCATGCAGATCGGCGGACTTCTCCGCTCCGGCAAGCCCCACGACGGCCGCGCCCCCGACTATGACGACTGGAATCTGAACTGCGACATTTTCTTCTGGGACGAAACGCTGAACCGAGCGCTGGAGGTTTCCTCCATGGGCATCCGTGTGGACGCGGAATCCCTCGACCGCCAGCTGACCCTCGCCCACTGTGATGACCGGCGGGCGCTGCCCTTCCACAAGATGCTGCTGAATAACGAGCTACCCCTGACCATCGGCGGCGGTATCGGCCAGAGCCGTCTGTCCATGCTGATGATGGGCTGCGCCCACATCGGCGAAGTACAGTCCAGCGTATGGGACAGCGAAACTGTGGACGCCTGCGCAAAGGCCGGGATCCCGCTGCTGTAATTTACATACTGACAAAAGACGCGGCCGACACGACCGCGTCTTTTTCGTATAAACAGATATCAAAAATAGGTTGATTTTATCCTAATATTTGAGTATACTAATAACAAAGGAGGCATTGCCATGAATATTGATACCAATACCATCGTTCCCATCTCCGTAGCCAATCAGAATTTCTCAAAGGTTGCCCGGCTGGTTGACCAGTATGGTTCCGCCGTTATTATGAAAAACAACACGCCCCGGTATATCATCTACGAATTCAACCAGGCGGACACCATGCAGGCGGCAGCCGACGACGATGTGCTTGCTTCCTCCGCGAAGCTCATGCAGCGCAACACGCATGTATATGAGGAACTGGCAAAATGAAGCTTCTCAGTAGGCGTCAAATTCTGATGTTGCATTCCATGCTGATCGCGCAGTCCGGCGGCATGGATGGGCTGCGTGATGAAGGTCTGCTGGACTCCGCAGTCAACACGCCGCTGCAAGCCTTCGGCGGACAGGAGCTCTACCCCACAATTCTCGAAAAAGCCGCCCGTCTGGGTTATGGACTCATTCACAATCACCCTTTCGTGGACGGCAACAAACGCATCGGAACTCACGCCATGCTCGTATTTCTGGACATCAACAACATCACACTTTCCTACGAAGATGACGATTTGATTTCCGTCATTCTCCGCGTTGCCGCCGGTAATATGGATGACCATGGGCTTCTTGAATGGCTGAAAAATCACATTGAATAGTGGGGTTGGCAGACATTGCCAACCCCACACTTTTAGTAATAGAAGAACTTATAAAACGAAGGATACACATTCAGCAGCTGCTGCAAATTTGTCCGGGAATTGGAACCGGGGTCGCGGATGGTAAATCCGGACGCTGTCAGACTGCTTCCCCCGGTATACCCCGTGACCACCACCCAGTGCTGACCGCCATAGGCATTGCTGACGCCGAGCAAGACAGGTTTTCCCTGCTTCAGCTTTCCATAAACGGCGCCGAGATATCCGGAACCGTCCGTAACCGCCGTATAGTGGCTCGGCCAATAGAGACTGCCCGAGGGCGTATAGGTAAGCTCCTTCGCCATAGCGTCGGGGTAGATGGTTCTTCCCGTGCGGAAGGACTCCATCATTGCCACCGCCGTTGTGGCGCAGCCGATCTGAGAAAAGGTCTTCCCGGATGTACCGATCCGGACATCCGCCCAGCGGGCGTCCGTCTGCTTGAAATTCGGCACGTTCAGGGACACTGAAGCATAGTTTCCGGACAGATATTGCGCGCTGACGTATCCGGTTTTCGTTCCGCCGTAAAGGACGCGGCTCCATCCGTTCGCAGTGGACAGACGGATGACCGTTTCCCCCTTGCCGAGGGCGCCGACCTTTCCATAGGCCGTCCCCGCCCCGCTGCGGACGTTCAGCGTGCCGCTGCTTACCGCCACGGATACCGGGGTCCCCTCCGTCACCGTGATGAAGCCCGCGTGGCAGTAGCCGTACTTCCCTTTTGCGTATTCCACCTTCCACCAGTCGCCGGACTTGGAGATCAGCGTAACATAGCTTCCCTTATTCAGCGACGCGGCCACCGCTGCGCTGGAGGACGGGCTGCTTCGCACGTTCAGCTTCCCGGAAGCAGTCGTCACGACACCGGCTTTGGAATCCGCCGTGGCCGCCTCAGCCCGCACCGGCAGAAGGAACGCTCCCAAAAGGAGCAGAACCGATACAGTACAAGTCAGAATTCGTCGAATAACAATCACCTCGTTCTGTTTTCTTGCATATATGCGCAGCAATTGTAACACATTTGTAACCATTTGGGAATACGCCAAATTCTGACAAAAATGCAGGAGCCGGTAAATAGGCGGGATGCATCATACTGAACTCCAATTAAAATCTTTAAAAAAGATTTTAATTGGAGTTCAGTATCAGTCACCTTCGGTGACAGCTCTCCCAGAGGGAGAGCCAAGGGGCTGTACCCCGTTACATAAAAATGGAGCGTATCAGTACCGATACGCTCCATTAACTGTTTTACGACCACTCATTTAATCTACCGCTCCTGCGTTTGCTATTCAGTTAAACCGCACTACGTTATTGGCAAACCGGTAAAAGCTCCCGGCGAATTCCTGCCCGACCCGCCCCGGCACACTGACAAACAGCAGCGGCGTGCGCTTGCGGAAGTAATTCGCCCACTTGGGGTCATAGGCCATGCAGGTCTCCCACATCTTTTTCAGCTCGGCATCCGTCTCGGCGGACTTGTTCAGCCGGGTCGTGAGAATAGCAATGCCAAGCATCATGAACAGGTCGTGCTTCATGTATCGTTTCAGCCGGGGTTCGGTGATGTCGTCCAAGTGACAGGTGGTAAAGCACCGTTCCGTCACAAGGATCTGATCTGCGTGGCGCTTGGCCAGAGCGGCAGACTGCACCGACTGATCCGGCCGGCCGATCCAGTAGCGGTAAAGGTCTGCGTTGAGATAGTACATTTTCCGCACATAGGGTATCGTCTGATAGATCATCAGGTTGTCCTCGTAGAAAACATGTTTGGGAAGCGGCTGCTCCCATTTACGCATGATCTCGGTGCGGAAAGTGCTGGAATGGATGGTGAGCATCTGGTATGCCCGGAAGGGTTTGGTATCCTCCCATGTGAAGATATGGTTCTCCGGCAACGCGGCGGAATAGTTGATGGAGCGATCCCCGTCGCCGTCGGAATGGACGTAGTAGTAGTTTGTCACTACCATATCCACGCCGCCCTGCCGCTCACATTCCTCAAGAGCGTCCAGAAATTTGGGGAAATCGGGGCTGAGGGTGTCGTCGCTGTCCACGACCTTGAAATAGGTGCCGGTGGCATGCTTCAATCCCTGATTGATGCCCTCACCGTGGCCGCCGTTTTCCTGATGAATGACCCGCACAATGTCCGGGAATTTCCGGGCATATTCGTCGGCGATTTTTCCGGTGTTATCCTTGGAGCCGTCATCAATAATGATGATCTCCACCCGGTTTCCCCCAGGCAGGAGGCTCTGGATGCACTTCTCCATATAGTCCTGAGAATTGTAGCAGGGTACTGTGACCGTCAGAAGCTTCATTTATCTTTCTCCTTCGATTTCTGATTTGGCAAGGCTCAGCGCCCGGAGGATTACCGCGTCCATGTCGTAATAGCGGTACTCCCCCAACCGGCCGCCGAAAATAGTTTTCTCTTCCCCGTCCGCCAGCACCTTGTACTTTCCATACAGGGCGTTATTTTTTTCATCGTTCACGGGATAGTACGGCTCCACCCCCGGCTTCCACTCGGAACTGTACTCCCGGGACACCACAGTTTTCGGCTGGGTGCCGAACTCGAAGAACTTATGCTCGATGATGCGGGTGTAGGGCGTCTCCCGGTCGGTGTAGTTGATCACGGCGTTGCCCTGAAAATTCGGCATATCCAGCACCTCCGTCTCAAACCGGACGGAGCGATAGCTCAGCGAGCCGTAACAATAGTCAAAATAGCTGTCAATGGAACCGGTGTAAACGACCTTGTCCGCCAGCGCGTCCAGCTCGGCTCTGTGTTCCAGATAGTCCACATTCAGCCGCACCTCGATGCCGCTCAGCATATTCTCCACCATTTTGGTGTAGCCGCCCATGGGAATGCCCTGAAACCGGGCGTTGAAGTAGTTATTGTCAAAGGTAAGACGCACAGGCAAACGCTTGATGATGAAGGCGGGCAGCTCCCTGCAGGGACGCCCCCACTGCTTTTCGGTGTAGCCCTTCACCAGCTTTTCGTAAATATCCGTGCCGACGAAGGAAATGGCCTGTTCCTCCAGATTCTTCGGCTCCGCAATCCCGGCGGCCTTCCGTTGACGGGCAATCTCCGCCTCCGCCTGCTGTGGAGTCGTCACACCCCACATTTTATTGAAGGTATACATGTTGAAGGGCAGAGAGTACAGCTCCCCGTGGTAATTCGCCACCGGGGAATTGGTGTAGCGGTTGAATTCCGCGAACCGGTTGACATACTCCCACGCGGTCTTGTCGTTGGTGTGGAAAATATGTGCGCCGTAGGTATGTACCTGAATTCCCTCGATCTCCTCGGTATACACATTGCCGCCGACGTGACTCCGCCGGTCGATCACAAGCACGGACTTCCCCGCCGCCTTCGCCTGCCGGGCAAAGACAGCGCCGAACAGCCCCGCCCCCACGACCAGATAATCATACCCCATGGACGATACTCCTTTGCCGGTTTTTTTACTGAGAATATACCATATCCCGCAGAGTTTGTCATCATAATTTTATTTAAGAATTCGTTAGGGTCTATCTGAAAACCGTCAACATGCCCAAACAGCGGGTCTTTTCCGCCTG
>OLSA01000335.1_pt1 | contig 42691 bp, 38 predicted proteins | sample 1672731 | NCBI WGS metagenome assembly OLSA01 (sample SAMEA3136718, study PRJEB25190) | human gut metagenome | biome: human gut; feature: human-associated habitat; material: faeces | place: Austria | collected 2013
ATTCTATTTTGAGTAGATAATTATATTTTTACTGACTTCTTTTTATAATAGCTATTTAGAAAGAAAACACCTGATACATTTTCTTTATAAAATGATGCAAACATATTTGCATTAGTCAATTTTTGTATTGCTTCATATTTGCTACCTTCACCTTCTCTTAATCTAAATGCCATTCCTATTAAATACACAATATGATGAATGTCAAATACATTGTAAATATCTTTTCCTGTGGATAAATTTTGGTCTTCAATAGAAAAATGCTTGAGGGTATGCATTAGTCCGCCAACAAAATCTAGCTTGCTATTATCTTTCTTATTAGGCATTACATGGCGAAATAAATCTATTCTTAATATATCATTATCAAATTCTTTATTATTTCTATAAATGATATAACAGCATGCATTCTCTGATATAAACTCTATATATCTATTTTTATCTCCAAAGCCATAAAAACCACTTACATCATACAAAGCATCTATGACATCGTTGGCATCTCCTGTTCCAAATTTTTCGGGGTGTTCTTTTGAAGCATTAAGCAATGTGTCATAAATCATTCTTAAGAAACTACCATTAAAAACTAAATAAAAATCACATTCATCATCAATGAGATAATGATTAATATCCAATATGGAGAATCCAAATTGAAACATATTAAGAGCATCTCTACCTTGTTTTTCTCGTTCATTATTTTCATGCTCCCACAATGATTGTAATTTGGGTTTCATAAAAGCCATTAAATCATCATATTCCTGATTTGTAATCCGCTTCATTATAATATGCTTAAAGTGTTATTTTGTAAAATACTCTGTCTTTAACCAATAGACATAAATCGGGTCCTGGAATGAAATTTCTCCATTCTTATTATCCCAATATGCCTTTTATTCATACATCCCAGGCCGTTTGAGTTTATTCTCCTCTTGCATCCGCTTACTAATCTCAGAATCTGGAGAGACAATCTCATACTCGAATGCTTTCTCAAACGCTTGTCTACCGGCTTCAGTCATCAAGCCTCTGTCTTCAAGATCCACGCATCTGTCCATGTTCAGTTGAGTCCAATGACTTTTTGCTCGGCGAGGAGAGAGGCGTTGAGCCAACCGCCCATCGGGCAACCGCTTCAATGTAGAGTCAATCCAACCGAAACAAAGAGCCTCTTCCACCACTTCAATGTATGGAATAGCTGGCCACTCGGGTGGATACTTACCGCGATAAGTCACCACCCAACAACATTTCTCTTTGTTGTGGTTCTCTTCAAGCCATTGTCTAAGTTCGGATCGAGAGGATAAATGCAATAAATTGATAACCTCCATAGTATCTTGTTACATATCGGTCATTGACAAGCCTCTTTGCGACACAGTGTAGTCTTTGAATTTGCCTGTGGCACGAGTAAAGACATCCACTTTCTCATTAAGAGCGATAGCATCGAAGTTCTCCTCTTGTCTCTTTACCTCGATGAATACTGCTTCGTCGTTCAATTCATTCTCGGCAACAATATCAATCTCGTTCTCGCCCTTACGATCCCACCAACTGCCGATGCGGGTGTACGCCTTACTCTCCATAAGTACACGCTTGAAATATCGTTCAAGCATCTTGCCGCTGAAAGTCTCGTAGTCGCGGTTGATGATAGTCTTTACAGCATCGTAGTTCTCAATTTCAAGCATATAGTTATACTTGTATATGAAACGGAACCAGAATGTGAAGAAGTTGTCCTCAATCGTATAGCGAACATTCTTTGTTGAGCTCTTCTCAAAGATAGGTTGGTTTTTGGTAATTACCTCATACTCCTTCTCCAATTTCGTGAGATAGCCACCAATCTCCCTGCCGACAATCTGTTCAATCTCCGAGCGCAATGTCTTGCCGCGGGCAATGGCTGAGAGAATAGAGAAATAGACTCCGTAGTCCTTTCCAAACTCCTCGATAAGTATAGCCTTGCCCTCGCCCAAGAATACAGAGTCTGCCTTTATGATATGGTTAAGCATCTTTGTCTTGGTTGTCGCTCCCGCATCAACGAGCAGCTGAACATACTTTGCTACACCACCCGTAAACGAGTATAACGCCAACAAGTCCTCGGATGTGTAGTTAGGATTATATTCCGCCATTATCTCCTTCAAGACAGCAGGTGTAAATGGCTTGATTGACATAAAACGAGTTTGGCGGTTATACAACGGTTCCTTCTTGTCCTTGAAAATTTTTGTCATCATCGAGAATATAGAACCACACACAATAAGGTTGATATGAGCCTTTGTGTGATACATATCCCAAATGCGTTGCATATCACTATACACAGACTTGTTTACCTTGAAAAACTCTTGAAACTCATCAATAAATAGTGTGATTGGACGCTCGATAGATAGTTTCATCAGATACTCGAAAATCTCAGGAAATCGCTCCGCCCTGCCCATTGTCGGGATACCCAACTTATTCTCAATCTCTTGTATATAATCCGCACACAAATCGCTCTCAGCCTTGCGTGCAACAAAGAAATAGAGTATCGGCTCATTCTCATACGCATTCCAAACAAGCGATGTCTTACCGATACGACGACGACCTGTCACTACCGTAAACTGAGCATTACTCTTTGAGAGTTCAAGTATCTCTTTGAGTGACGCAATCTCCTCTGTTCTATCAAAAAATCTCATACGCTTCTATTTTAGTTCCGAAACGCACATTTCCGAAATAGTGGTTTCGCAACTGCAAATATAATACACTTTTCTTATTCGGCAAAATTATGAGATAACTATTTGCAAAAGTAGAATAATTCAACTCGTGAGTGTGGCTCACGAGTTCAGTTGACAACATTTTATAGTCAACAGAAATTATTACATCAACAGTCAAGAATTTCAGATGGTTGAATCCTGTTCATACATCTTTGGGCGTCTGAGTTCGTTTTCCTCTTTCATTCTTTTGATTATCTCTGAGTTAGGAGGAATAATCTCATAAGTAGAACTATAAAGTTTTCTATGCTTGTAATGCTCATTGAGCCTTTGTGTAACTTCATCCATAGTAATCTTGCCCTCAATTTGTTGTCGAGCAAGTTGAATCAGAAACTCAGACACACTAAGTCCATCTACATTCTGTAAGCCTATTGCTGCACCCCAATTGTTCGCCCTTTCTCTAACGGCCTTATCAGAATGGTTCTTATATTCCTCAAATAATCCCATAATTTTTCTTATAAAGTTACTAAAAATATGGGAAATAGCCAACACGTTCACCTAAATTATTCTTGGGACAACAATTATATAGTCCGTAAAGTTTGCTGTATGGAAAATAAAGTGTAACTTTGTTCATAATTTAATGGATATAATTTGAATTAAGATGTCGAATAATCAACAAATAGTGATGAATAGAATAAAGGTTACACTTGTTGAAAAACAGAAAACCAATAGATGGTTAGCTGAACAGATGGGTAAATCAGAGAACACGATCTCAAGATGGTGTTCTAATAAGTCACAGCCATCAATCATTCAATTACAGGAAATTGCGAACTTGTTAGATGTTGAAATTTCGACATTAATTACATCTAAATAAGTATGTTTAAAGTTATTTGGGATAATAATAATTGTATAAAACTCACTATGTCTTCTGCGGGTGAGGCTCTAAATTCCTTGCCTCGCCCTGTCTTTTACGAAGAGTTGGATTTACTTGGCTTAAACGACAGAGGCTGGGTATATCCAATGTGTGCGGAGCCTTTATTATGGGCTTGTGATAGGAGATATTTTTACAACGGCACACTTGTGATGGAAGTTGCTGGAGGTGATGTGTTCGAAGAGACAAAAGTAGAGATATTGCCAGCCGGAGAGAATCTTCACCTGAAACCCGTTGATATGGATTACCTTCGCAAGCGCAATGAAAATTCTATGTTCTTGATTGAGCATGAGGCAATGGATTTTATCAATCAGACTTATCGACGATATAGAGGTATTAAAGATGTTGCGTCAAAAAATCCAGATATTGACTTTGCACAATTGGCGGAGCGACTAGAGAAAAAAACGAAACAAGAACATGTTGTTGTTAAGGAGGAGTGTGACAGTTTCGACATAATGCCTCTGACGGAAGCACAAGCACAAGGGAAGTCGCCTATTTTGAACAGCAAGATAGATATGTTTGTGGTATCTTTTTCGGGAGGAAAAGACTCACAGGTTATTCTCGATTTGGTGTCACGCGTTGTCCCTAGTCATGATTTTGTAGTGATTTATTCTGATACGGGTTATGAGTTGCCCACATCAATTCGTTTGTACGACCGTGTTGAAAAATATTATCAGACCAAATATCCTGATATGAAGTTCTATACTGCAGCTAACCATCAACCCGTTCTGTATTATTGGGATAAGATGGGTTCTCCAAGTAGAATGCTTAGGTGGTGTTGTAGTGTTATGAAATCAGCCCCTTTATCTCGTTTGCTCAAAGATATTGCAGGCACGGGCAAGCAGCCAAATGCAATTCTTTTTGATGGAGTACGAGCCGAAGAAAGTGCTAATAGAGCTAACCGTAGTAGAGTGGGAAAGAATGTTAAACATAACAACATTATAAACATAAGCCCGATACTTAATTGGAATTCGACAGAAACATACTTATATATATTGTTGAACGCTTTGCCATTTAATGACGCTTATCGAAAAGGATTTAGCCGTGTTGGCTGCGTTATTTGTCCATACTCTTCAAAATGGAGTGAGAGCCTTGCTTCAAGGATATATCCTACAGCAATTAATCCATTCCTCGATAATATTCGGGCAAGTTTAGAAAAATCCAAAGTTTCAGGGATTGACAACTATATAAAGTTGGGCAAATGGAAGGAACGCGCTGGTGGACGATCGATTGAATGTACATCAAATGTAACATTTATAGAGGAATCATTAGATTTTAAGGCCACCATAGTTAATCCCCGAGAGAATCCCTATATGTGGTTGAATGTTCTTGGCGAATACCATGGAGAGCAAATTGATAATATTTTCAATGGGACACTGAAGTATAGGGATAGGTTGCTTAAATTTAAGTTCACTGAAAATTCAGCCAACACTATCACAGTCGAATTCTTCGGCGTAAATAATGATGTTGTTCTTATAAGTCACATTAAAAAAGTGCTATATAAGACGACATATTGTGTGCATTGCGAGGTGTGCGAAGTTGAATGCCCAACTGGCGCTTTATCTGTAGTTCCTAAAGTAGTAGTTGATACTTCCAAATGTGTACATTGTTTAAAATGCATTGATTTTGATGGCAAAGGCTGTATATCAGCATCTTCTGTTAGCATTTCAACTGGGGATAATGTGCCTAAAGCAGCTCAATCATTAAAATCTGGCATAAATAGGTATAATGATGGAATGGGACTTCGTGAAATGTGGCTCACAAAGTATTTTAGGTCATACCAAACATTTTTTGACAATGATAGCCATGGATTAAACCCGAGATATCAAATACCTCCATTTATCAATTGGTTGCGCGATGCTAATATTCTAAACTCTGGAGATAAAGTTATATCGGAGTTTGGAGAACTTTTAGCATCTCATTTTGGCAATAATCCAAATAGTGTTTGGGAATTGATTTATATCAATTTATGTGAGAATTCGGAGATTTGTAAATGGTTCCATTCAAGTATAGCTTTTGATTTTCCTTATACTAAGCAAGAGTTGGAGATTTGTTTGCAAAACGCCTACCCATCGTTAATGGATAGAACATTAAAAAATCCTCTAAATTCTCTGTTAAACACTTTCAAAGAGAGTCCTTTGGGGTCAACAATGCCAATACTTACAGTAGTGTCAATTAATAAAAAATCTGCTTATATCCGTAAAGGTTATGACATGTCGTTAGTTGCATTCGCATACTCACTTTATAGATATGCCGAAATTCATAATAGATACTCAATGACTATTTCAGAGTTTTATAATGAAGATCAGAAAGAAGGCGTATATAGGCAATTTGGAATTAAACGAGAAATATTTGAACAGAATCTTCGAAGCCTACAAATGGATTCCAACCATATTTTAAGAGCAGAACTTAATATGGGTTTGGATAATATAATTCTTCGAGAAGATCTATCGTCAATTGATATAATTAAAATGTTCCTATAAAATATGGCAAAGTACTCAAACTTAATTCGATTATCTGATTTTCTACCCGTATATGATATATTGGCAGAAAGTCCTAATGCTTGGAAGTCGTTTATTCCGACCAATCAGTTCTGTGATTTGCTTCGTCGTTCATTAACAGCAATTACAAGTAGCGAGGTGAGCAAACGCAAAAGCGTATGGATTCGGGGTACATTTGGTACTGGAAAGAGCCATGCAAGTGCTGTTGTAAAGCATCTGTTATGTGATGACAAATCTGATATAGAAGATTATTTAAACCACATTGAGGATATTGCATTAAGAGAACGAATTAGAGGTCTTCGCAATAATCATAGATACTTTGCTGTCACTCTTAAAGGTGTAGAAGGAGCATACGATATTCCTAGATTCTCTCTCACGCTACAAAAAGAAACACAGAAAGCAATTAATGCCGTTGATCCTAGTTTTGTAGTACAGTCATCTTATCAAATCGCAATTGACTGGATAGAGGAGCATAAACAGATATTTGAAGAGTCCATCATTGGCAAAGATGATGAGCTGTCAGATTATGTGAGTACTGCTGAGGAGGCCATAAATAAGTTGAAAAAAGCAGACACAACGGTATATTTAGCAATTGAAAAAGCTCTTTCACAGATTATGTCTGTGGATTTGCGCCATCCTAACATCAGTGAATGGTTAGTTGAAATTGAACATGAACTTGAGCTAAGAGGTATAGCAAACGGCTTAATACTATTCTGGGATGAGTTTACATCAGTGATGGATACATTGAAGAGTGACCGTATCAATGTATTACAGAATATTGCAGAGAAATCTACGAAGAACAACATTTTCTTATTCCTGATATCACACAGGACTGAAGCACAGAGCCTAGATGTCAAAGGTAAAGATATTAATAAAATGAGCGATCGATTCGATAGTGTAGAATATGCTATGGATGAGATTAGTACATATCTGATTATGCGACATAGCTTTAACATTATTGGCGGAGATGATAAATATAAGCAGTTATCGCAAAATCAATATAGTAAAATGGAGGAACTTTTCGGATACCTATGCCCTAATAATGCAGAGGAGAGGAAGAGAATAGAAGGTTTATATCCGTTGCATCCATATACAGCATTTTTATGTTCAACCATTTCTAACTATGTGGGCTCATCTAATCGTACTGTTATCAAGTTTATGCACGACGAGGAGAGCGGTTTTGGAGCTTTTATAAATAATGACCATAGTCTTGAACAGAACATGCTGCTAACGGCTGATTCATTATGGGATTTCTTCTATGAGTATTTTGAGGCAGATAGCTCTTGTAGCGCATTTGTAAACACATATAAAACTAATATAGACAAAGTTACCCCTAAAGGAGATGATTACATACGCGTATTTAAGTCTATCATCCTATTAAACGCATTATCACCTAAGTTTAGCGGAAAAGCAAACCTTGAGCGTATTGCTCCTAACTATGATACCATCAAGTATATTTTCTTTGAGGATCGTGCGGCAAAACATTTGAACGATATACTTGACTATTTTGATACAAACAAGATAGTTGCCCGCAATATTTTTGGAGAATTTAAGATTAATGCTAGTGCATATAACCAGTCTCAACTTGACGAACAGAGACTGAAAGTATCTAGCGAAAAACGCTTTGCTTACGATATCATAAAAGATAAGCAAGCTGAAGTTTCATTAAAGGAGTTATTTGCTGGTGGAGAGAAATTATTACGTGTATGTGAACCGGCTATTTATTCTTGCGAAGAACAAGAGAGTTCTGTCCGTAGCAAGTTAAATAAATACACAGGATCAAAGTCTAACTATTTACATGTTGGTATATTCCTGTCGTTAACAGAAACATCTAGAGACTCCTATGTAGAGAGATTAAAGATGCTTTCTGAAGATTTTGAGAATACTATCCTGGTACTTCCGGATGAATCTTTTTCACAGGATTACCACAATAAGTACATAGATTGTTTAGCGACTGCTAATGTAGCAGATATGAACTTCAACAAAGCGGAAGCCGATCAATATCGCGTTACCGCTGGTGCATATGTTGACAAGTGGGTACAGCGCCTTATTAATGGCTCTTATATGATATACTTCAATGGCAAGCCAATGACTGATGGAGTAATGTCAGATATAGCATCCTTGATTAATAAACAGATTAGCCCTATTGTTTTCAACAAAGGATTTGAGACAGTAAAACAATACAACAATGGAAGCGTCACCATGACATTCTTTAAAGTTAAGTATTGGGATGCTTTATCTTTACAGGTAATTCAAGCTCAAAAAAGTGAAGATATATTGAAATATAGTGGCGATAGCGGTCCTGCTTCATATGTTTTTGAGGATAATGGTAGCCGTTTAGTTACATCCACTTGTGAATTGTCGGATTATGCTAAAACACATAATTATTGGATTGTTGAGGTTTGCCGCAAAGTAACCGATTGTTTCGAGGCTGCTAGAAAAAAATATAACGATAGATTCTATTTGTCAGATGTTCTGGAGGATCTTATGCATCCACCTTATGGCTTCTTCCCATCGAAAGCAAACTATGTTGCGTTAGCATATGCATTAAGAGAGCATAAAGCAGATCTATTCTTGCCAGGCATTTCACAGCCAGTATCTAATGAGAAGTTGCAGGATATGATCCACAGCCTTTTCGAAATGTGGAAAAATGGAAAATCAGAGCAGAGTAATAAGGTTGCCCTGCGCTTTGGTTCTCCTGAAGAAAAAAAACTGACGGAACTACTTATTGATATTTTTGACTTGAAAGTCATGACTGGTGTTTCTTTAAGCAAGATTTTAAGTCTGGAAAATGCACGGTGGGCAATACAAGAATTTTGTAGGACCAAAGTTATGCAACCAGTATGGACTCTTGCATATTGCCATAGTTTGTCACAAGAGACAAAAGATGACATAAAAGCCATTGTAAAATTATTTGAGCAAGAGAATCCATCTGTTGAGCAGATTAAGTCTCTACATCAAAAATTATCAATGAACCATGTAGAGATAAATCTTGCCGTTACAAAGAAATCTAATTACGACAATGGATTTAAGCAGTTCGTTGCATCTATCGAAGAGGTCGATATTAAAGATGAATGGTGGGATGACTTACTTTCATATATTGATACCATGCAATCTGAAGTAGCATTCCGAAAAGAGTCAGATGTGAGACAGATGGTTGTGAAATACTATATTCGCAAAAAAGACTCTTTAACACCAAAGCCAACGCCAGCCCCTGCGCCAGTCCCAACGACTCAGGTGCAAGTAAAGGAAGATGTCGTAGAAAAAGCTAAAACTGCTATCAAATCAGCAAATATGCCCAATATGTTCTGGCAACAAATGCTTCTTGAACTTATTGATGATTACCCAGCTGTCGCAGAGTATTTAACTAAATATTTGTCATAGGATGATGGATGCCTCTGAGAAAATTATAAGTTTTAATTCCCTGGATGAACTCAAACAGGAGATTATTAAAGACACAACCTCAACAGATGTGTTGGCTCAACGCTATGTTGTTAGGTTTATTATGCTTAATAATTTTGATACCTATTGTTCATTGGTTAAGTTCCTATCAAATGAACTCAATGTCAACAAACTTGATATTGAGAGTCTTCTTGATGGGGATGATAGATGGATTACAATTGACACATTGAGGGATGTTGTACATAACTGTACATCTTCTACCATCCTTACTCCTTTCTCAGAGCTGGCTAGATTTTATTCAGAGGAAGATTTCAGGGGATTCTTCAATGACATTATTTTACACGAAGATATTCAGAACAAAAATAAGCGTATTTATATACCGTTAATTGGTCTCCAAAACAGGTTTATTGATTTTCTAAAAAGTTTTGGCCGTCTAAGTGAGAGTGCTCCAATATGGCAGTGCAATACCACAAAACAACAAATTCGCGTCTACTTATCTAAGTATAGTGATTTTGAGTTGCCTAACACGCTTGAATTGTGTCAACTTTCAACGATGAAGGAATGGCTGAAATTTTGGAAGGTCCAGGCTCCACAAGAAAAGGTTATATGCAGTTCAAGGCGTTATCAAAACTCAAAGCCTGATTCTATTTTTACTTTCCAAGTGATAGATAATGCATATGAATTTATTACTTCATTCTTGTCATTATCTGTACCAATAGCATATATTCCTGAGGAAGATTATATGTGGGAGTCTCTAATGGATAATTTAGATAAACATAAAGCACAATCATTTGACTTTAATACATTCGTTTTGCAGAGATATAACAGAATGAACATAAATTCAAATGATGTTCTGCAGTTGTGGTCTGATGCAAAGTATTCTGCATTTGACAGATGGCTGTTTAAACATTTCCTGTTATCTTCGAATATTCTGGAAAACGCCACTTATATGAAACTTTGTATAAGTGAAATTAATGATTTTAGCAGCGAAGATTCTCTCTGTGTAAAATTAATTGAAAGAGTATTCTACGAGCCAAGTAGAGGCAAACAAGAAGCATATAATAGAGAACGCCTAGAGCTAGTTTGCAACAATGTGGATTTGTTTAAGTTGCACATACCTCTATCATCCCAAAATTGGGTTAAAGATCGTATTATTGAAATTTACCAAGAAACAGGCGACCTAGTATTTGCGTATGAACTATGCACCAGTATCTATGATTTTGAAAAATCATTAATACTCGGCTGGTACGCAACTCATAAAGACTGCTTTGGAATTGAGCGAGTTAAAGTGAAGTTCCCTGAATTATATGCATACCTACAGCCAATAACAACTATTGGTCAGATTGACAAAAAGTGGTGTATTGATTACCTTCAACTATACAAGGAGTCAAAGCTTGATGATATTTTAGGTGAGCAGTTATTAGAAATTCTGTCAAAATATAACAAAAATGCAGAAAGTTTTTACAAATGGTATTATTCAATAGATAATATTCATGACACTCTAAATAAGTATTGTAATGGAGCTGATAGCAGACCTGATATTATCTATTGGATTGATGGCCTAGGAGCCGAGTTTTTACCACTGATTAATACCTTGGTAGAGTCGTCAAAATATGGGTATGAGGTTTTAGTTTCTGATATAACAAGAACCAATATTCCATCAAACACACATTTAAATGAATTTCCTGTAGATGGCAAGACAATCGTTAAGTTGGGTGAGTTAGATAAAATCGCCCACGAATCGCATTACCAGAGGTATAATACCCTTCTTAAAGAAGTTAATACTATTAAGGAGTTAATCACCAAGATTATCTCAGACAATAGTACTGGGCTTCACACAATTGCTATTGTCTCAGATCATGGATTAAGTGCATTGTCAAGACTAGTAGAATCCAAAAAGATTGATAAAAATACCAAACATGAAGGAAGGTATGTGTGTTTGGGCGCAAAGACTGATATTCCAAATGAACCCGAGTATGTGATCCACTCTAATGAGGTAGATGGAAACTACTACAAAGTTGCACTTACTCACGCATCATTGGGGAGTAAGCCATCCCATGAAGTTCATGGAGGTTGTACACCAGAGGAAGTTTTGGTGCCTTTTATAATTATCACAAACGATGGTAAGAATAAAACTATTCCATATGCAATTAAGCTAAATAAAACTTCTGTTGCTATTTCATCATCAGTTGTTGAGGCTGTTATAAATCCACAACCAGAATCAGCTATCATAGAGTGTGATGGCCGAGAATATCAGCTGACGCGCAAAGGAGCTGTTTGGAGTGCAAAGTTGGATATCCCAGAACCAGGTAATTATCCGATAAAGATTAAGCCGTATAAGGGCAGAATTCAAGAAATTGATGTGGAATTCTATGGTATGGGCTTTAAAGGTGGGGCATTGAACGATTTTAATTTGTAAACTATGAGCATTTTAGGAAATAAAATCAGAACTATATTTGGAGATATAGCGGTATATAAGAACCCCGCTAATAACGAAGTGTTTATTGGTAGAAATCTCCCATCATTTGTAAAAGACTATCTCATTTCGACGCATATTAACCAAAACGGTGAATTAAAACGAGACGAGTTAGTCCGCTTCTTAGATGCTCACATCCCTGTTAATAACGAAGCTATTAGAGCTAAATTGATGCAAGGTGAAGTGTTGACTCTATTAACACGGTTTGAAGTTTATACCAATATAGCCAATAATAAAACACAATTTCAGATTCCGGAGATGGGTATTAAGTTTGCCAATACTGAAATACCAATGTATCTGGTTAATGAGTATCCAGACGATTTAGTTGATGGTACAAAGTGGGGTATATTAAAGTTGATATATATTGAGCCTGCGGGAAAGTCGAAAGGATATATAGAAATGTCTAACTTTCGCCCATTCCGTCCTTTGCAACAATTAGACTTAGATTCTTTTAGGGAATGTCGTAAACAATTCACTACCGAAGAGTGGATTGATGTACTTCTGTCTGCAATGGAATACACTCCATCGGCATTTGCAAATACTACGCAAAAATTAGAGTTTTTATCAAGGCTTTTACCATTTATTGAGCCTCGATTAAATCTAATTGAGCTAGCACCCAAAGGAACTGGTAAATCTTATGTATTTGGTAATATTTCAAAGTTTGTGTGGCTTATTGGCGGAGGGAAAGTTTCTCGTGCTAAATTATTCTATGATAAGACTAAGCGCACTCCAGGTATAATGAGATATTATGATTTAGTGGCCCTGGATGAAATACAATCTATATCCTTTACTGATAATATGGAAATGAGATCCATATTTAAAAATTACCTTGAATACGGTAAAGCAAATGTAGATAATTATGAGTTTATGTCGGAGTGTGGCCTAATGCTACTTGGCAATATACAATTAACTAAGGCGGGATTCCCTGCTTCTGATCGTTATTTTGATGAACTACCAGAAAGTTTTAAGGAGTCTGCATTATTAGACCGATTCCATGGCTTTATTGAAGGTTGGTTGATGCCTCGTGTGACAAATGATATGGCGCTTCGCGATTGGACTATTAATGTTGAGTTTTTCAGCGAAGTGTTACATCAATTACGCACGGCATCAGAATATTCAACATTGGTAGCTAACATGATTGAAATTCCCGAGGGAGCAGATATGCGTCACTTAAAAGCTGTTCAGCGCACCACAACGGCATATCTCAAATTGTTATTTCCACATGTTACCTCAATTGAAGAATTGAATAAAGATGATTTTTATAACTATTGCTTAAAACCTGCTATACATAGACGAGATATTATTAGGCAGCAATGCAGCTATATCGATACAGAGGGCTCTTTTGCTAAGCCTATGCCAAACTTTTCTGTCAAGTAAACAATATGACAAAAGTAGATTACAAAAGAATAGAAGAGTTATATATGACACTGAGTTCTATTGAGAACTCGGGTGATGATGTTTTGTCTGATATCAAGAAGAAGATAAACAATGAAGAACTTCTTCTGCTTAAAGATGAGATTATGCCCTATTTGGCAAAACGTATCGCATTGTCATTGCAGAAATTAAAATGTCAAATGGATGTGAGCATCCAATACGATGGCAGTGGCAACCTAAGTTATTCTTTTTGTAAGAGTGGTAGTAGTGCACTTGTTAGGGGAAATGTTAAGCCTGAAGACTTGTTAGACTTTAAGTTGGTAGATGAGGATACAAAAAATGAGGCTGCATCAATCGAAAAAACAAGGGCAAAAACTGAAATACTCAGAGTTGAATACCCAGATGGTTATGTTGTTCAACATCCAAAGGCAACGGATACATTCGTTGAGGTTATCGAGAATAGTTATCCAGATCTTATTCACGAGTTAAATATTGTACATGCAAATGTAAATATTGTCTCACGTGAATATAGCGACCAATACGCCTCGGCACAGCGTGAAATATCCGGTGGATGGCTAGTTTTCACTAATATCAATACGCGTCGAAAACGAGAAGACCTTATAAAAATATCGGAGGAATTGGATCTTGGGTTAAAGGTGGATATCGTATCTATTGCAACGGGCGAGATAATAATGGTAGATGACAACCCAAATGAATCTGGTCGCCAAAAAATAAAAGTTTCATTCCCTGATGGGCGAGTTATTCAGCCCAATAAGGTATTAGAGACAATTGTTGAAGTTGTTAAGTATGCAGGACCCGAACGGGTAAGGGAATTAAATATAATCGTATGTGGAGATAACTTAGTATTGAAGAACCCAAAGCCTCGTTATATTAAAGCATGCAAACCCGTGGGTAATAATTGGCTCGTAAATACCTGTTCTAGTACCCCTTCTAAATATGAGCAGATAACATTCATCTCTGAACAACTTAATTTAGGTGTTACTGCAGAGATTTTGTCAGGAGATAATATTGGAAGTTACCAAAACAAAAATGAGTTTGATTCAGTAGAAACTGTTCAAGATGCGTTGATAGAATACACTTCTTCTCATGATACAAATCTTTTTTGTTCTTCTAGTCAATCAGATGATTCCTTGAGGGACTTAGTGATGCAGTTATCTCAAATGAGAACAATGAAAATCAATGGCATTAAGAGTCCGCATAAGGCTATATATATAATGGCGTTGATGAAAGGGATAAAAGATGGTCGTATTAACCATAATAAGATATACCTGGATGATTACCTTATTTGTACATTTGAGAACCTGTGGAAAGAGTATGTTCCAGCTAATACGCCTTATATGATGGAGATTGGCAACCCCTTTATGCACTTATCTGCAGAACCATTTTACTTTCTTCACCTAATAGCGGAGGTACATAATTTTAATAGAGGTTGGACAACTGGTGCGATAAATAGAGTCTGTGATTATGCATATGTCAGAGATGATTTTAAACAAATTGTTATTTCAGATGAGAATAGCCGAATAATTATTGAACATCTGATAAAGCTTTTTGAACTGAAAGATCCTAATCTAAATAAATAGTTATGGCAGATAACAAGCAAGATCATAACATTCCTAAACTACAATCCCCTTTCGAGCAATTGCGAGAGGTTGATGATGGTGGCAAGGAGTGGTGGAACTCGCGTAAGTTAGCACGAGTGATGGGCTATGGAAAGTATTGGAACTTTGAGCGTGTGATGGCGAAGGCTCAGGCTTGGGTAACACAGAAGGGTTATCATCTTGGAGAGCACTTTGTTGAGTTTATCGAAATGGCAGAACCTGGAAGTGGTGCTGTATTAAAGAAGTATTAAATTCAAACATATGACAACATATAATGATGATTTACATGAATTAACTGCATCTGAATACTGCGATGATGTTGTTAAAAAGGGGTTAAGTATTGAATTTGATGTAGCATTGGATCTAGTTGAGACATCAAAAAATATTCCATTTAGGCTCTGCAGTAAAGCTTTTTCAAGTTGGAGCTTATATTTATGAGTTTAAACGTTATTATGAGAAACTTGCAAATTTTCTGAAACACGCACTTGAAATACCTCTTGAAGAGCGACAAAAATTCATAAAATCATGGAATCCAACCATGCGAAGTAAAGCTGCAGAATATATTATAAGTGTTCTTTCAACAGCAGAAGATACCGATAAAGCTGAAGTCTTAGGACTATTGTATAAGGCGAGATTATTAAATGAGATAGGAGACGAGATGCTACTCCGTTTGACATCTATAGTTAATCGTATTTATATACGAGATTTGCGATTAATAGATGTAAATCCAAATACAGTGTGCCAAGACGATGATAATATTATATCTAATTTTACAGCTTGTGGAATGATTGCAGATCAAACAGGTATGTGGCATAATAATGAACTTCGAAGAGATGATAACGGCTCGTTTGCGTGTCACTTTAATCGTGCTGGTGAAACGCTTTATAATATTCTGAAAAAAGCAGGTTGGTATAATTAAACTAGAATTTAAGTACACCACAGGATGGCCAGCTCTCCTGTGGTGTACTATGTTTAGAATAAGTGTACTTACACCTCAATCTCTCTCAATGGTGCTCCGTAGTTGCAATGGTAGCCCATAAAGCCGCGTTTGATGCAGGGGAGGTTGAGCGTCTGGTAATACTTGTAGTCGTCATCCTCGGTGCAGAGGTGTTTATACCCGTAGCGGGGCATATACTCCTTGAAGAACCGTACAAGGTCTTTGAGGAGTTCGAAGCGGTGCTCTCGCAGTTCATCGCGGAACTCGCAACGGGCGATGATGATACTCCAGTCTGGGTAGTTGCCCACGCCCTTGCTGTACTCCCAGAAGCGGATATAGATATCCAAACTTCCCCTGTGAATACTGATGCAGATGCCATTCTCGTTCCACATAACACTGCACGCATTTCTGTAACCATATCTCTCGCACAGGTAGAGATTGAAGTCACTAATCAAGTCATTGTAATTAGCTTTGTACTCGTACATAGTCTAAAAGTTTTAATAGTTTAACAATAAATTATCACAATCTGAATCCACGCTTGCGCTGTGGCTTCTTTTTCTTCTTTACATATTGCTTTGCCAGCATTTCCTCTTCGGGATCGGTGGCGGGAGCTGTTGTGAGGTCGAGCAAGCCTGCAGTTAGGCTACTCTCTTCGCTTGGCTCCTGACGAACAATCTCCTGGCGAGGTTCCTCGCGTTGCTGGGTAGGAGTGTTGTTGCGTCTTGGGTAGATACCTGCATCAAAGGCGTTCTCTTCAAGTCGGCAAGCGATATTGACAAAACTGAATTGGCGGTCAATCTTGGAGCCGCTGAATTTATACCCGTTGCAGATGAACTTTACACCCTCAGCTTCACCTGTTCTGCGATTCAACTTAAAATCTGTGTCAATCTTGTAGCGTCGTAATGCCCGCCTCAGCTCGCTCCAACTTACCGCTTTCGGAACCTCGTGTCTGAGTACGTGGTAAATGTAATGCTTCACCTGGTCGTGCTTACGCAGTCTGTCAAACTTCACATTTTTCTTACCCTCGGAAAAGTGCAGACGGTAGCGAGCAGTCAGCATCTTGCACACCCTCTCGTTTCGGAAACGGTCGTTCTTGTCGCTTATCGTTCGCCCGTCATTATCCACTCGGTTATATACGATGTGGCAATGCGGATGGTCGCGGTCAATGTGTCTGGCAATGATAAATTGGGTGTTCTCGATACCCATCAACTTCATATAGTCGTGGGCGATTTTGAGCATCAGCTTATCATCGGTTGCAAGCCTTGCAGCATCCTCCGCTGAGAAGTTCAGCGATATGTGGCCGACTGTGTTTTTGACCTTATCGTTGAGTAGCGTTTGCAACTCAAATTGCTCTGCCATTTCCGAGGGCGTGCCCTCTACTCCGACAGCCTCCAACAGGCGCGATTTTTCTTCTTTCAGCACATAGTTCACGCACCCGCCGAACGATGTGCCTTTTACAATTTTACCTATCATCTTTTATCCGTTTTATCAGTTGTGAAATCTTCAATGCTGTGGCTTGACACTCGTCCCTCACTCGGAAAAATCCTTGTCGGTTTGCTTGCCTTGCCAGCTGGTTTAGATTGGTGCTTTCGCCTATGAGTTTTCGTATGATGTCGAGGTTTTCGCGAGTGATTCGTTCACGCACTGTACCTTGTTCAATGAGTGAGCGTACTACCTCACTTTGACTCCGTTTACTTCGTCTGCTCAGTGCTCGCAGCCAACCGTATTGTTCATCTGAAAGTCGGACTGTAATCGTATTTTTCTTTTCCATTTTTTAGCTGTGTTATTAGTGTTAATTTCGTGACCATCGGGAGCCGTCTCACCTGCCTTTCAGGTGAGCAAGTTGTCGGTAAAATGTAATACACCGACATAAACTTGCTCAACTGAAAATAGACAGATTTCAGCCTTTCGAATCAAAGTCTGAAATTCCCTCTTTTCTGTTGAAATTCAAGGGTGTTTCTCTATGCTTACAACCTCTAAATCGAGTGCTGAAATGAGTGTTTCGAGATGCGGATTTTGGGCAATCATTCTGCTTAAAACAGACTCTTTTGTCTCGGCTTTTAAGAGATAATCGGCAATGTCGTAACCCGCTTTTCGCTCCTCGTCGGTGGCGTTATTTTCCATAAAATCGAAGAGCGAAACCTCTATTCCGAGCCGCTGCATCATCTCCATTTTACCCCTCCAATAGTCGGTTGCTCCGAGGTCGGGGAAGAGTAAAACTTGCCGATTTTTCAGTACGCTCATCGCCTCTTTGTTGAACGCTCCGTTCTTCCCGCCCGTTGCAATCCATAGGTATTGTGGCAGAAAATGCGAGGCTATCAAAGCACTCTTTTCGCTCTCTACAAGTGCTACTGTTTGGTGGTTGTCGGCTGTCAAAAGATGCTCCCCGAATAGGCATTGCCGCAAGTGGAATTTCTCCTTTTTTAAGAGTGAATGTACCCAAGTAATATGGTTGTGCGGCTCCTTAATTCTTCGCCCATTTTCGGGGTTGTAGAGCATCACTTTTCCAGTGCGAATACACCCCGAAATATCCACTTGCCAAAAGACCGTTGCACCCGTCCAATGCTTTGATGAGCCTACATTGTAGCGTTGCATCAGCTCGCTGGCTGCCGACCTACCGATCACCGTTTTCAGGAACTGATAAAGATGATTCTTCTCATAGTGTTGCATCGAGAGTTGCATCATCTTCGGCTCAATGAATGATGGTGGCGGTGGCTCAATTTTGATGGGTTTTACCACAGATCGGTAGTCATCACAGAGTCGCTCCCTTGCATCGGGATTCTCAGCGAAGTACATCTTCGGCGTATAGTTGTAGCCGCACTTCTGTTCGTGGTTACAGCGTCCTACATAGTCGGGAAAGCGTATCTGCTCATTGGTGTCTATGTAGCGTGCGAAACAACTTTTTCGGTGGCAGTTGGGGCAGATGTGCCGCGAACTGACACCCTTGTATGGTTCTAATATGAATCGGTATCTCATTTTAATTTCGGTTTTGTTGTTACTATCCACATTTTCGCAACTTCACAAAACCAACGGTTGCAAAATGTGGATAGTAACAAGTTATTTACTGTACTCTCCGTGATTGATTTTCTTGAATAGTGTTCCCAGATGGCGTTTCAACATCATCTTAAATGCGTGCTCCTTCATCCCATAACTCTCAGCCAATGCGATACCCTCTGCGGTGGTAAACCTTTGCGGTAGATGGTGATAGATCGTGCGGTGTAGTTCATTTAGTTGCTCGTTGCCTATTGAGGTTTGTACCCTTATGGCTGTAGTGCGGAAATACTCCGCGAGTTCAATGGCCCTACGCACGCTCTTGATGTCGATAGCCTCCTTGTCGCACTCTCCGCAAGTCCAACGGGCAAGTTGAATTATCAGCGCAAAGCGAATGATGTATATCTCCAACTTGCAGTATATGCCGAGCAGAGCCTCGTTACTCTCCAAATCACATCGGCGGGCATTGTCGTGCTGCCACGCATATAGTTCTCTCTTGGCCGCCTCACGAAAGGGGAGATGGTGCGATTGCAGTTCGCCCTGCTCATTGAACTCGCATTCTTGCTCGATGAGCCTAACGATGATGTGCTGCCACTCCTGTTCCAACTCTTCGGGAGTCTCTCTGTCGCTCCATCGGCTCTTCTGCACCGACTGCGGCATTACGAAAAGTATGCGGTCAATAAATCCGTTGCTCGCCCTCTCGCCTTTACCTAATTCGCCGAGTATCTTTTGCTGAATAGTCCCGACAACAGAGATATAAGGTCGCTTAATGAAGATTGAACTTTGCGAGCTCTTACGATCCGAGATTGTCGGCTTGGCGTTGAATACCGACAGCCAGAACTGCTCCTCCGAGCCGTTGTTGTAGCGGTTGAAGTTCTTAAACCACGCCGACAACTCGTCCGACCATAGACACAACCCACGAGGATTCTGGGCGTGAATAAGGCTTAACCCTTCGGGTGTGATGTCCGACACAAGGAAACGGCTACGCTTGGGAGGATTGGGGAACTCATCTTTGCCAGCCTCCAATCGCTCTTTCTTGGTCATCGACATCGTGCGCTCATACTCGGCATACTGCTCCTGATACTCCTTGTTGTGGCGATAGTCGTGCTCGATAAATGGGTGAAACGCGAAACTCAAAGGGTGGCTTTTGTTTGCTCCTGGTCGTCCGATGAGTGCCATATATAGAATAGGACTCTCCACCCATCCACGCTTCACCTGTGCAAGATGCGAGTTGCCGATGCTTACCGCCAATGCCGATAGCATAGCCGCTGCAATATAGTCGATGGGATAGCCCTGCGATGCGTGCAACTCGGTGATGATGCGCTGAATCTTATGAGGAAAGACACTGATAGGAAACTCGCCACCTGATAGTTCAGCACCCATACGCATTGCCGCACCCATTATGCCCTCTGCTGTCAATTTACTGTTCATAGCCGAGTGCATTAGAGGTTAAAACCGCCTTTGGGTTTGCGTTTTACGCCGAGGAGAATCTCTGCCGCTTGCTCTTGGAGGTTAAGAGCCTGTAATGGTTTTCGCCCCGACTCAATCCATTGCAATAACTCATCTTCGTAGAAATAGAGTTTCTTGCCACGCTTGTATGCAGGAATCAGTCCCTTGCGTGCGAGCGTGTAGATAGTAGGTTTCGCCTTGCGTGTGATTTGACACGCCTCGTTAATCTCAACAATACGATGCTTGTCGATAGTGGTCTGCGGTTGCAATGCCGCCACAATCTTGTGGATTCGCTCCACCTGTTCTGTCAGATAACCCACCGCCTGCGGCAGCTTATCAAAAGTAATTTCATTTGCCATACTCGAACTGTTTTTAATGTTTCGTTGGCAAAGGAAATCGGTGTTATAATGGTGAAATCACCCACCAAAATATAACTGCAAAATAACTTTTGGATGGTGGGTGGTGGTGAGTTAAAGTGCTGATTTCCGCTAAATGTGGGATGTGTGATGATAAAATATGAGTTGTAAAACGCTTAGTCTGAGAAGTTTTAGGTAATTTTGTATTATGATTAATAAATATGTATATGACAAGAAAGAATGCAAGCAAGGAAACAATAAATATTTTGATTAATAATGCAAAATCAGCAATTCAGGATTCTGAACATATATTGAAAAACACAGAGTTGATAAAATCAAAGTTGTCTACTCTTGATGGTGCTACTTATTTGCAATTACTTTTTGAATTATTAAGCGGTAGCCTTTCTGCTGTATATGAAGTTTGTAGTGATATGAAGAATATGTTATCTACGGATAATGTATACGTAAAGCGTTTTCATATGCAAATGATTAATCTTTCACAATATGAGTGGTGTAAATATTTGGTAGGTAGGGATCAAGGAGGTGTAATTCCTAAACTAATTAATCATCTTAATGAGTTGCACAAAGAGACTAAAGAATTAGTAAGCATATTACAAGAGTTAAGATTATTGGGTAAAAAGTGCGATGTTGAATTAAGAAACATAACAGCTCATTATGACAATCCAAATACAATGTATTCAAAGTTGGTAACATTGAATGATGAAGATGTCTATGCGAAAAGATTTGGGGACCAATTATTGGTACATGATATGATATTACAGTATGTTTCTCCTGTTCTACAAACGATTACAGAAACATTATGTATTAACAACAAAGAATGTACTTATAGTACTTATACAAGGAGTGTAGATTGGTCCACTATTATAGGTATAGTAAATGAAAAAGTCGCAGAAGCATTTCATAATAAGAAAAAACTTGATGTTGTAATCGCAGAACAAATTGCAAATGCTTGGGAAAATATAGAATCACATAAAAAGAATTATGTGATGTGTGATAAGGCGATAGAATGTTTTACAGATAAACATGCAGATTATAGAAGATTCACAGAAATACAAGCACTGGAAGAATTGCGATGGGCGGTCTGTTTTATGCAATACGATTTAGTTTGTTCTATGAATACCTATCTAAAAGCAGATAGTAATGCAGAACGTTCCATAAGTTTTATGCGTGCTTATAGAATTGAAACAAGTGCTTTGTCTCATTTGTATGGTTATAATGACGAATACAGAGAAAAAAGTATATGGAACAAAATCAGAACTGTCCCAGAATTTAATTCCATTCAATTATCTAATGAGATAGAAGATGAGTTGGAAGCCTTGACATCAAATCTTAATTCAACAAGAAGAAATCTATATACCCATTATAGAGAATCGGCAAAATTGAATATTAGTGAGCGGTGGCAATGTGCCAATGAGATGAATCATCCAAAAGAGTTAATGCAGATGCTTCGCCTCGTAACACTTTGTAACACTATCAATAGATTTCTAGTTTCACTTATATCATCAATGAAATCAACTGAAAAACAAAAGAATGATGAAGTGTTAAGACCTATAAGGGAAATAAAAGCACTAGCCTCAAAAAACAATTTAGCAGATATTGTTGAGATGTCGGATAGATTGTTGTCAATATTCTCTATATCTGATAAAAGGTCATAGTATATCTACCCAATCTTCCCATCCAGCTTAATCCGACACTCGGATTCGGTGTGGGACATTTTACGCTCGATGGTTGGGATTTCGATGTCACGCAGGGCGTAAGCAAAGACATGCTTAATGAATGTGGCGGTGTGGATGCGCTTTTTGCCGAATGCCTTGCCGATGTTCCAGCCGAAGTGCATCAGGTCAATACTCTTGAGCTCTGAATCTACTGATACGGGCGATACCTTTGGGGTGTCGCCCAAACTGTATTCTGTGATGTAACCGCACAAGCGGTTTAACCCCTCCTCGCTCATATAGGCAACCATTGTCTGCTTGGCATAGACGAGCACACGATCCAACTTCGCCTGCGATGCTCGCTCCCTCTCGGCTATGGCATTTGCACGCATCACCTCATACTCCGTTGGCTGTGGGGTAGTCTCTACCGCTGCAACCTCCTCAATAGGCTCGGCAACAGCTGCCACCTCTTCCAGCTTTTGAAATGAGGAAAAGCGCATCAAGAACTTTTCCAATCGTGGCAATAGAAGTTCGTTGAGCGTCATCTGCAGGCTGATATAAAATGCCGACAGCACTATGACCGTTGCGAAAAATGCAACCGCTGCGCTGAACTCGTCATAACCCTTCACAAGTGCGAATTTGCGAGCCAACACACCAAAGAGCAATATTGCTCCAAACACAAATAAGTAGAGTGCAATATATTCTGTTTGTCTCTTATTCATAGTTATTTTTGTTAATCGTTTGAGGGCAAAGATATATGAATAATCAATACAAAAAGTGGCTTACACGTCCCTCTACGGGCTTTTGACCGCACGTGTCATCGGTTGTCCTATCGTGTCATAGCAAGCAATTCTAATCAACTGCCCCAAACAAAAAATCTGCATCACTCATCGCTGAATGATGCAGTCAATTATGACCTATAGGTTTTGCCGTTTATTTCACTCTCCAATAACCGCCCTTGGCCGGACCGATACGCTCAATGATACCATCGGCTTTAAGGTTGACAAGGTGCTTTTCAACTGCTTTAGATGAAATGCCAATCTTATCGGCAAGAGCCGTTGCGCTCAACTTGCCATCTTCAGATAAAAAGGCAACAATTTTCTCCCTACTTTTTGTCGGTTTCTCCCTACCTTTTTGAGTTTTCTCCCCACTTTTTTCATCACCGATAGATTCCAAGTAGGTAGCAATTTCGTTTTGTAGATTCTGCTCCATCATTGAGGTCATAAATCCTCTAAAAATATCAAGGTCGTCATCCTCTCGTGTGGCAACCAAAGCTTTGATGTATTCCTCTTTATCCTCTTTGAGAATCTTTGTTGGGATTAAGCCAAACTCAAATTGAAGCATATTCATCACTAAACGAGCCATACGACCGTTGCCATCAGCCCAAGGATGAATTGTTACCAAATTGTAGTGAGCATCAAAAGTCATTTGATACAGTTCATCAATCGACATTGTAGATGCTTTTGCTCTCTCATTGTTCAGTTGCTCGCATAATTCAGCCAACTTTGTTGGCACTTTACTATAGTTCATATAGGAACGCCCTCCGACACCAGCTGTCACATTGAGCAGGCGCAACTCACCACGAGCCGATGAAAAATTGCCCAAAGCTGTATTATACTCCTTGCCAGTGTTCTTCATCACAAGTGCTGAGAGCGAAATGAGCATTTCTGTCGTGATGGGGGTATGTTGCTTTGCAAGTTCGATAGCCTTCTCGTATGCCGCCTTCAAATCAAGGTTCATACTCTGCTCCTCGATACTCTTACCTTTAAGGCTGACACCGTGATCGAACATTATCTGATTCTCCAGTTCGGTGATGGTTGAGCCCTCTATGGCTGTTGAGTGGGTAATCAACGAATAGAGATAGAACTTGTCGTAGTCTATCTGATTGTCGATCCCCAACTTCCTATATTGCGTTACAAGTTGTTCTAATTTATTTTCCATAACTATTATAATTTTGCATTTTTTTGCCCTACTTTTAGTGCAAAGATAATACTTTTCTCCCTACCTTTTGCGGTTTTCACCCCACTTTTTAAGTTTTTACCCCACCTTTTCAGCTTATTGGGGGAATCTTGGATATTATTGTCATTCATTAATTATTTATGTGGAAATTTGATTAATTATTTGCTATATAGTTGGAGTTATTTTTATTTTTTGTACTTTTGCATCGGAGAAGTGGTAGAGCGGCTGATTACGCCTGTTTGAAACACAGGTAAACCTTCGGGTTTCAGGGGTTCGAATCCCCTCCTCTGAAAATTCCAAAATAATATATATAAAACGGCAGATAAATCTGCCGTTTATTTTTAGATATTACTTTAACGAAATCTTGTTGGCAGTTTCGCGTTTCTTGGAGTTCACAAGGTCGGCATAAATCTGCGTGGTAGTAACATTCTTATGCGTCAGCATCTTCGATACGGTGTAAATATCTGTGCCTAAAGAGATTTGGATGACCGCATACGAATGCCTGAAACAGTGGAATGTTATCTTCTTCTTTATCCCGGCCTCGGCAATCCACTGTTTTAGTGGGTGGTGTGTCATTGCGCGTGTGAGTCCTTTGAACACTAGTCCTTTGCCCCATTCGCCGCATAGTTCCAATGCTTCGTGGCTGATGGGGAGTGTTGCCTCGGTCTCGGTTTTCTCGGTGCAGATGCGGATATAGTAGCCTTGATCGGGCCCCATTTCAAAGTCGCTCCATTGCAATTTGAGAATGTCGCTGATGCGAAGTCCTGTCATACAAGCGAACAGCGATGCTTGTTTCAGCACTGGAATACGGCAAGGAGTGGCAGCAAGTCGCTTTACCTCATCAAGTGTCAGATACTCCTTTTTAACCTCTTTCCACTCGATTTTCTCAAGAAAGTCATTGAGGTTTTCGCGCAACATCTTCTCCTTGTAGGCAATCTTCAACAGGGCGCGGAAAGTGGAGTAATATCCAGCTGCCGAATTTCTACTGATATATGAGTTGGGATGATGTATCTGTTTGCATTTCAATAGATAATCTCGAAACTTCTCGCAAAGTTCAACTGTAATATCTCCGAAGGTGCATTTGCCACCGCAGAACTTCTCGAAATGGTTGCAGACGCAATCCCACTTTTCGTATCGCTCGTGTGCCTTTGCTCGGAAGTAGGCAAGGAAATCAACCTTCTGTTTATTCTTGTCGAGGAAGCCGAACTCCTCGTTAATGAGTGATTGCACACGAATACAGCGTATCGCCTCCGCTTTGTTGAGCATCTCTTGGTTGAACATCCGTTGCTGCTCGTTGCGTGGCTTGGCATAGAGGTAGATACCGAGGAACTCTCGGCGGCTCATCTTCATCGTGTAGGGGTTGCGGATTGCGGGGTAGTAATCCAAATAGAGTGAAATACGGTCATTGCGTAACGCCTTTTGGCGCAGGGTTACATTTGTACAAGTTAGTGTCATAGTCTTATAAATTAATTGTTTATACTTTTGTTGCAAATTAAATTGGTGTTCCGATGGTGGTGTCAATCACCATCAAGTAACTTTACTCAATCTTCGGTGGCTCAAAGAATTTATCGAGTTCGGAGCGTAGAATCTTGGTATATTTGCCAACCTTGATGCGAGTGATGTTGTGATACTTCACATAGTGGTAGAGCTGGTCGCGAGTGAGGTTGTATTTCTCCATCGCTTCAGGTATGGTATAGTATTGCGGCTCTTCGGGCGTGGCAATACCTTTGGCTATATCGAAATGCTTTTTCGAGTAATAGACCATCTTGCCCTCCTTGCGCTTGGGGATTACATTCTTATATACAAAGGTGTAGATTGCCGAAAGAGTCATACCGAACTTCTCTTGCAGCTCGGCCACACTGTACCATTCGGTAATGCTCGCATCAGGAGCTTTCTTGGCAAAGTAGGAGTCGATGTGTTTCTTACTCCAATAGGTTCTACCGCGATTAAATGTGCGAGGGATATTATGCTCCTTCGCAATCTCATAAATCCACGACTCCTTAACGCCAAATTTTTCTTTAATCTCGGCTATGGTGTAGAAGTCGGTGATGGGGACTTTTTCTTTTGGCTTGTTCTTTTCACTCACAGTGATATAGTCAAACATTTTATCTATGTCTGATCGCCTTATGAGTGTCTTACCATCAAATCTAACAGCCTTAATTTTGCCATACCTAATATAGCGGTAGATTGAAGTTCTCCCGACACCTAAAAATGCCGACACTTCGGTTGGTGTTAAGAACTCCTTTTCTGAATGAGGTTTTGCTTCCTCATCAAATTTTAGTTGAAACTCTTGTACTCTCTTTTTCCTTACTCTCTCCTTGTATGCAAGGTTTGCACATCTGTGAGAACAGTAGGCAGTAGAGGTCTTGTGTGCGGTAAAAATCACACCGCACCACTCGCATTTTTTCTGAATGTCAATGTTACTAGCCATTTTAATTCTCTTTTTAGTTCGCCAAATCTGTTTCATCGCGTACCACAGCGTACCAATGCGTACCAACTTCTCCGTCATCTGACCGATGAAATTTTGCACTTCGGTTGGCGAGGTACACAGGAGGTACAAAAACAGGCGTAAAAAGGCTTAGCAACGATTAACAACGATGCTTGCACAAATAAAAATAGCACCCGTAAAGAGTGCTATATTAATCATTTATGATTGATTTAACTTGTTTGTAATCAACTACTTATTTTCCGATGCAAAACTTGGAAAATATGGTCCCAAGTATTTCGTCAGTAGAGATTTGACCGGTGATTTCTCCGAGGTAGTGCATGCATTCTCTAATGTCTTGGGCGAGGAAGTCTCCGGAGAGGCCGGATTGTAGACCGTTGAGGGTACGTAGGATTGCGTCGTGGGCATTTAGCAGGGCTTCGTAATGACGTGCGTTGGTGACGATAATGTCATTTTCGCCAGTTTGTGTTGACTGTATGGTATCTGTAAGCTGTTTTTCGAGTACGTCGATATTTTGGTCATGTGAAGCTGAAAGAAAGATGAACGAAGTGTTGGGCTTTTCACGAGTGAGGCGTTTGTATAGGTCTGTGAGCTGTTGTTGGGTTGCGGATCCGATCTTATCTATTTTGTTAAAGGCAACGATGAGGCGTTTATCTGTGCAGTGGGGGAGGACTCTTCCAGCGATTTTTTCAATGTCTTGTGTCGATCCAGTGGCATCAATAAGCCAGATGACGATGTGGGCTTGATCTAGTTTTTGGAAGGTGCGTTCGATCCCCATATTCTCGATGGCATCGTGCGTTTCCCGTATACCGGCAGTGTCGATAAAGCGGAAAGTAATTCCTTGTAATACGACGGTATCTTCGATGACATCGCGGGTTGTACCGTGTATGTCCGAGACGATGGCTTTATCTTCTTTGACAAGGCGGTTGAGCAGTGTCGATTTCCCGGCGTTGGTTTCTCCTATAATGGCAGTAGGTACACCGTTTTTGATGGCATTGCCGAGTGTGAACGAATCGGAAAGGCGCTTAATGACTCGTTCTATTTCACTGGCGAGGTCGGTTAGTTTCTCCCGATCGGCAAATTCTACTTCTTCTTCGCTGAAATCAAGTTCGAGTTCAACGAGCGAGGCGAATGTGAGTAGTTTTTCCCGTAGTTGGATAAGTTCTCGGCTGAATCCTCCACGCATTTGTTGCATAGCTAAACGATGCGAGGCCGCCGAGGTGGAAGCGATAAGGTCGGCCACGGCTTCGGCTTGTGAGAGGTCAAGTTTCCCATTGGTAAAAGCCCTACGGGTAAATTCTCCCGGTTGGGCCAGGCGGCAGCCTGCTCGCAATAGAAGGCTGATGATTTGTTGTTGAATGTAAATCGACCCGTGGCAGGATATCTCGACTGTATCTTCTCCTGTAAATGAATGGGGGGCGATGAAAAGCGTAACGACTACATCGTCAATGGGAGTTTCGTTCTCATCGGCGATTGTTCCGTAGTGTGCTGTATTGGGCTTTGCTTCGGATAGTTTTTTCTTGTTTGCGGTGTGAAATATACGATCGGTTATAATGATAGCGTTTGTTCCGCTTATGCGAATTACGGCAATACCTCCCATACCGGGAGCGGTAGAGATGGCGCAAATCGTATCTTCGGGTATTGGCTTGTTTAGTTTAAGTTCCATATTTCAAGGGATAGGTCGCTTTCTATTTTATGTTCAATACTGTCGGGTAAGTTGTGGAAAAAATCTATTCCGGTCACTCGTTCCACACTGTCGATGGTGATTGCCAACTCTTTTAGAGACGGTTGTTCCGCTTCATTGTCGAATATAAATGCGATTCCTCTGGGCGTGCCGGTATACGGAACAGCGACTACTTTGAAAAAGCGGGCAGGGACGACTATCTCGTGTCGTCCGATTGTCTTTCTCGGAGTAGAAACGATGGGTCCGCAAGTAATGAGTAGTGCACTGTCTCGTTGTACCCATTCACGTATTTGTTCTTCCAGTTCTTTCCAGCGGCCTCGGTTTAATTCGGGAATTTGCGGACAGATATTTGAGAGCAGGAATGATTCTTCCATTGCTGTTTCGTTCCATTTCATATCGGCAGCCGGAGCCATATGTCCTCGGTCGTATCCGATATGCGTGTAATCACGGGTGTCTATCATTGTGCCCACTACATCGTAGTCGGGGGTAAATCGGTTGTTGCGTGTAGCACTACCTTGCAGTTCGTCTCGTAGTAATTCGTAACTTACCCAATTGGGTTGTTTCCAATGGGAGTTATACGAGACCGTGTAGCCCGTACGGTATAATATTTGTTCCGGTGTACCTTCGGGAGTATGGGCCATTTCAGCATCTTTTACATGACAAAGAGAGTTTGTAAACAATTGTTGAGGATTTTGGGGTTGTTGAGCTTGTTTTATTAGCCACCATATACTGTATGTAACGAGTAACAGCAGAAATAAAGCCCCCCAATTATTTATTTTTTTACTGTTCGATTTTTTCTTTTTTCTCTTTTTAGCCATATCCTCCACTTTTGAATGTGGTCGTGCAAATGTAAGAAAAAATTTTTTTACCTTTGTTCGTCGGTTGGATAATCCATCGACTTAGGTTTAGATCAAGAAAAACCAATAAAAATATATACGATGAATTTAGTAGATCGTTTCCTTCATTATGTGAGCTTCGATACTCAGTCGGACGAGCTTACAAACTTGACTCCCAGTACACCGGGACAGATGCTGTTTGCCCAAAAACTAGCCGAGGAGTTGGAGCGTATAGGCCTTACCGAGGTGACGCTCGATGATAACGGGTATCTTATGGCCTCATTGCCTTCAAATATCGATAAAGATGTCCCGGTGGTAGGATTTATAGCCCATTTGGATACTAGTCCCGATATGTCGGGACGGCATGTGAGTCCGCGGATTGTTAAAAATTACGATGGTAAGGATATTGTATTGTGTGCAGAGGAAGATATCGTATTGAAACCTTCGGAGTTTCCCGAACTACATCATTATATAGGTCAAGACCTTATTGTTACGAATGGGAAGACTTTGTTGGGGGCAGACGATAAAGCAGGTATTGCCGAAATTGTGACAGCGATGGAGTATCTTTTGAAACACCCGGAGATTAAACATGGCAAGATACGCATTGCATTCAATCCTGACGAGGAGATAGGCAAAGGAGCGCACAAGTTTGATGTTAAAGCCTTTGGAGCAGATTGGGCCTATACGATGGATGGTGGTGAAATAGGCGAATTGGAGTATGAAAACTTTAATGCGGCTGTGGCTCGAGTGACTTTCAAAGGCCGTAACGTTCACCCGGGATATGCCAAACATAAAATGATAAATTCGATTCGCATAGCCAATCAATATGCTATTATGTTGCCGCGTTGGGAAACTCCCGAACATACCGAAGGTTATGAAGGTTTTTATCATTTGATTTCGTTCGAGGGCAGTGTGGAGAAGACGGTATTGACTTATATTATTCGTGACCATGATCGAGATCGTTTCGAACGCCGTAAGAAGGAACTCGAACATTTAACTCGTAAAATAAATAACGAGTTTCCGGGTTGTGCCAGTATCGAAATAAACGACCAATACTATAATATGCGTGAGAAGGTCGAACCTGTGATGCATATCGTCGATTTGGTATCCGAGGCTATGAGGACCGTAGATGTTGTGCCGATGGTGAAGCCTGTACGTGGCGGAACCGATGGAGCGCAATTGTCGTTCAAAGGATTGCCTTGTCCCAATATTTTCGCCGGTGGGTTGAACTTCCACGGGCGTTATGAATTCGTGCCCATACAGTCTATGGAAAAAGCTACCGAGGTGATTGTGCAAATTGCCAGAATGGTAGTCGAGAAATAATAATCTTTGTCGGGTTTGGACAGATATGGAAATTATTTTTCATATCTGTTCCTTTTATTTCATAGCGAAAAGTTCATGGCGGGCACACTCATTGTTCTTACAGGGCCTACCGGGGTGGGAAAGACCGAGCTTAGCCTTCAATTGGCAGAGCGGTATGCTTGTCCTATTGTGTCGGCCGATAGTCGGCAGTTCTATGGCGATATACCTACTGGAACGGCGGCTCCTACAATCGAGCAACTGTCGAGGGTCGAACATTATTTCGTAGGGCAGTTGGTGTTGTCTGACTATTATAGTGCTTCGTGTTATGAAGAAGACGTCTTGAAGCTGCTCGATAAACTTTTCAAGGCAAATGACTATGTCCTATTGACAGGAGGCTCTATGTTGTATATCGATGCGGTTTGTAAAGGTATCGACGAGATACCTACCATTACCGACAAGATACGTCGTGAAGTTGCGGCGCATTACGAGAAAGTGGGTTTAGCCGCCCTTTGCGAAGAGCTTAAAGTGCTCGATCCAGTATATTATGCAGAGGTTGATTTGAATAATCACAAGCGGGTGATTCATGCGATAGAGATTTGCCGACAGACCGGTGGCCGATACAGTGATCTGCGTACTCGTCGGGTGAAATCCCGCCCTTTCCGAATTATAAAAATAGGATTGATTCGTCCACGGGAAGAGCTATTCGAGCGGATAAGTCAGAGAGTGGAGCAGATGATTGCCGATGGCTTGGTCGATGAAGCTCGAAGGGTATATTCTTATCGTCATCTTAATTCTTTAAATACAGTGGGCTATAAAGAGTTGTTCGCTTATTTCGATGGGAAGATGACCTTAGAAGAGGCTGTCGAGAAAATCAAGAGAAATACCCGGGTCTATTCCAAGAAACAAGTCACATGGTATAAAAAAGATCTCGATATGAAGTGGTTCTCCCCAGATGATAAGGACGAGATTATCGCATATATCAACGAGAATTCTGTTTCGTGAAAGACTACTCGATGTTTGTTTATGCGTGATCTTCAATCGGCTGTCGAATGGTATCTATACAGATTTATATCTATAAAGTTATGAGAATATTGAAGCCTTTTATGTTACTAGCTGTTATTGGTGTTTTATATTCCTGTGCAGCTGTTCATTTGCAGACTTATCGCAATGGCTATATCATGGATAAGAATAATGTAGTTGTCGGGTACTATTCGAATGGGCATGTCCTCGATTTGGAAAAGAATATCATCGGATACTATGCAAACGGGTATATTTACGATACTCGCCATGAGGTTATAGGAAATTATGTAAATGGATATATAAAGAACCTGAAATTAAAATAGGTCTGATGTAAATTTCACGTTCTTATTTATTTGAAGGTTGGGTTCACGGGCTCTATGTGGTACTCCGTCACTCCTTTGTTGTATTTTGAAAATATCTCATGGGCTTTTTCCACGAATCCTTTCAGATGAGGCCGATGGGGATGCTCTTTCAATTCTTGTATCGCAGGTACTACCCGGAAGTTTTCTTTTTGTATAGTTGGTCGTCGGGTATAAACGAGTGTGTGTTGTGCCGATTGTAACAGTATTTTTCCCGTGATATCCCGTCGGATAACAACCTTTACCATTGCTCCGCCTACCGTATCGCGGGTTTTCATATTGGAGATGAAATTCCCCAGTGAATAGACGATGAGGGCACAAGGGTTCCCTTGTTCGTCGTATCGTAATTCCATAGGTTGTATCACGTGTGGGTGGGCTCCTATAATCAGTTGTACTCCTTCTTTCGCCAAAAAGTCTGCCAAATCTTCTTGTCGTTTGTTCGGCAACAGTTGGTATTCATCGCCCCAATGTAGGCAGGCAACGATAAGGTCGGCACTCAACGTTTTAGCACGAAAAATGTCTTTTTTTATTTTTTCTTCGTCTATGTAATTGACAATTAATGGAGAGTGTGGCGTAAATCCATTCGTTCCGTACGTGTAATTCAGAAAGGCGATTCGTATTCCTTTTATAGAGGTTATGAACGGATAGAATCTTTCGAATGAGTCTTTTGAATCGTAGGTCCCTATATGGTCTGCTCCGATAGAGTCGAGTATATGCAATGTGCGTATAGCCCCTCGGGTATAACGGTCGAGACAGTGATTGTTGGCGGTAAGGAAAAGGTCGAATCCTGCGTTTTGTAATGCGATTGGAAATTCGTCCGGCGCAGAAAAACAGGGATAACCGGTGTAAGGTTGTCCGCCGATGGGCGATTCTAAATTGACGACTGCATAATCCGCCGCAGCTATTTCGTGAGTAATGTCTGCAAAACAAGGTGAATAATCGTATGCCTCGCCTTGTTTTGCAGATTGTATTTGGGCTTTATGTTGCATAGCATCGCCAGCGAAAAGAAGAGAAACCTCGGTAGCGGGTACTGCCGGAGCTTGTCCTAAAATGAGCGGTGCTAAAAAGGATATGAGCCCTATCATACGAGTTTAGGGATAGATTGCTTTTTTCCCAGCCAACAGGGTGTTACGCATGAGCGACACGATAGTCATAGGGCCTACTCCGCCGGGAACGGGGGTGATAAAAGAGCACTTGGGAGCTACTTCGTCGAATTTTACGTCTCCGGTGAGCTTGAATCCCGATTTTTTTGTAGCATCGGGAACTCGGGTCGTACCCACATCAATGATTACGACACCCTCTTTTACCATATCGGCAGTGACGAATTCGGGAGAACCGAGTGCGGCGATAATAATGTCGGCCGTACGGCATATCTCTTTGATGTTGGGGGTTGCACTATGACATACGGTTACCGTGGCATTGCCCGGATAAGCCTTTTGCATCATGAGTGTAGCTACCGGTTTGCCAACAATGTTGCTTCGTCCCAGTACCACACAATGTTTTCCTTTGGTCTCTATTTCGTAGCGGGCAAGCAACTCCATGATTCCGGCGGGTGTAGCCGATACGAAACAGGGCAACCCGATGGACATGCGCCCTACATTGACCGGGTGAAATCCGTCGACATCTTTCCGGTAGTCGATAGCTTCGATCACCTTTTGTTCCGAGATGTGTTTGGGCAAGGGTAGTTGGACGATAAATCCGTCGATATCGGGGTCGTTGTTCAGTTCGTTTACTTTGTTCAAGAGCTCTTCTTCGGTAACATCGCTTTCATAGCGAACGAGAGTCGATTTGAACCCGCATTGTTCGCAGGCTTTTACTTTGTGCGCCACGTATGTTTCACTCCCACCGTCGTGTCCCACCAGAACAGCTGCTAAATGAGGCCGTTTGCCTCCGGCACTGCAAATATATTCTACCTCTTGGGCGATTTCTTGTTTTATACGGTCGGCCACCGCTTTTCCATCGATTAGTTGCATAATATTGAGGTTTTGTAAAAAAACTACCGGACACACTCCCTTTTTTGCCTATCGGCAATCGATTAGAATCGGGAGTGTATCCGGTAGTTTCATGTTGAGTGATTAAAATTATCTTCTTTTGAATCCTTTCATCATGGCTCCTTTGTTTTGGGTAACCATTCGCATCATTTTGCGGGTTTGGTCGAACTGCTTGATAAGTCGGTTCACCTCTTGTATCGAAGTTCCGCTACCTGCGGCGATACGTTGTCGGCGGCTACCGTTGAGCAGTTCGGGGTTGCTGCGTTCTTTGGGGGTCATCGAGTAAATAATCGCTTCGATACTTTTGAAAGCATTGTCATCGATGTCCATGTCCTTGATCGCTTTTCCCACACCGGGAATCATAGAAGCCAAATCTTTGAGATTACCCATTTTTTTGATTTGGTGTATCTGGCTGAGGAAGTCGTTAAAGTCGAATTGGTTTTTGGCAATTTTCTTTTGTAATCGTTTGGCTTCTTCCTCGTCGTATTGTTCTTGGGCTCGTTCTACCAAAGAGACGATATCGCCCATACCCAAAATGCGGTCGGCCATACGAGCCGGGTGGAAGTAATCTATGGCTTCGAGTTTTTCGCCGGTTCCTACAAATTTAATGGGCTTGTCGACTACGGTGCGGATAGAGAGTGCCGCACCGCCACGGGTGTCGCCGTCCAATTTGGTGAGAACTACTCCGTCGAAATCGAGACGATCGTTAAATTCTTTGGCTGTGTTGACCGCATCTTGTCCGGTCATGGAGTCAACGACGAACAAGGTCTCGGTTGGATTGATTTTTTTCTTGATAGCCTCGATTTCGTTCATCATTTGCTCGTCGATAGCCAAACGTCCTGCCGTGTCGACGATAACCAAATCGAAATGGTTTTCTTTGGCATATTTTACGGCATTGGCAGAAATGCTCACAGGGTCTTTGCTATCTTCCTCGGTATAAACCGGTACGTCGATTTGTTCACCTAAGACCTTTAATTGCTCGATAGCGGCAGGGCGATATACGTCGCAAGCAACCAGCAAGGGGCGTTTCCCTTTTTTCGATTTTAGCATTTTTGCCAACTTGCCGGAGAAAGTGGTTTTACCCGAACCCTGTAATCCTGACATGAGGATAATCGACGGATTTTGCGACAGGTTTACTTCGGCGGTTTCTCCACCCATCAAGGTCGCCAGTTCGTCGTGTACGATCTTCACCATCAATTGTCCCGGCTTCACGGCGGTGAGTACGTCTTGCCCCAATGCTTTGGTTTTTACCGTGTCGGTAAATTGTTTGGCTACTTTGTAGTTGACGTCGGCATCGAGTAGTGCGCGTCGTACGTCTTTCAGCGTTTCGGCGACGTTGATTTCGGTGATTTTACCTTCACCTTTCAGTATTTTAAAAGACCGTTCGAGTCTTTCACTAAGGTTTTCAAACATAGTTTTATAACAATATTTTTACACAGATGGATAAATCGTTGCGAAATTACTCAAAATCGTCGGAATATGCGAATAAAAATATAAGAATAACATCTTTGAACATACGACTATATATAAGAAAGTTGGTATGTGAGTAGAAATTTGAATCTAAAATATGGGCATTTAAAAAATATTTACTATTATTGTGTTTGGATAAAAAATGAGAAAAACGTAAATCTTTTGTGAATAAGAAGTTGCCGTTTTTTTTGTAAATAGAATATTGATTTTAATGACGAGTATATGAAAAAGTTTTTTCAAGTTTTAGGAATTGTCACTTTACTTTTAGTGGGATTGTATTATATAGAGGAATGTTCTGGAAAAAAAGATCAATCGGAAGCAGTAGAAGATGTACAAGATGACTTGGAGATGGAAAAGTCTGTTCACTTGAAATTTAAAGGAGTACCCATAGACGGAACATTGAAAGAATTTATTTCTCGAATGGAGCGTAAAGGGTTTGAACATCGTTCGTCGTATGATTCAAAGGAACGGCTGGTGGGTGACTTTGCAGGAATTAAACAGTGTACGGTTTATGTGGAAACACTTGATAATAGCGATTTGGTATCTCGCATTATTGTCGAGTTTCCCAAACAGGAACGATGGGAGGAATTGTTTGACAATTATAAAAACTTGAAAAGTATGCTTATGGAAAAATATGGAAACTTTTCATCGTGTGTCGAACGGTTCCAAAATTCCTATATCAGAACAGATGAAGATCGTATGCGTGCCGTTCATATGGGTGAATGTATGTATAAGACCAAGTTTTCGATTGCCGAGGGAGATATTACACTTAGTATAGATTATGAAGAATGGGGGCAGGGGTTTGTCTTATTGAAATATCAAGATAAAATAAACAGTGCGATAATTAGAGAAGCTGCGATAGAAGATTTGTAGTAAAAATAACAAAGTTGATAAAATTTTTACTATTTTTGTAGACGGAGAGGGAAGACTTTCTCCAAGACATGTTAGAAAAAAGAAGCGTTATGCTTATCTTGTAACTTGAGAACCTAGGAAATTCGCGAGTCGTAACACAAGAGATGGCATAGTGGCTCTCACGCTATGGCGTGAGCTGCTATTATCACATTCGTGTTACGGGTTTTCCTAGGACCTTCAAGTTAGAACGTGGCATTTGCAGTCTCACGCTTCGTGTATAAAAACGGTCCTTGTGGAGACTGGGGGACGAAAGAAAATTTTTATATGAAAAAACTTGTTTTTTTATTACTAATTGTAATAGGTTTTTCTTCTTGCGTATTAAATAGAACATATATTAGTGATTACAGGGAGCAAATTCGTTTGATGAAAGCTAATTTCCCAGAAATTTATGAATTGTACCGTCAAGGTGATGTTATTATAACTTCTGTTTATACTTATGAAAAAGACGGTCAAGAAAGGGTACATATAGAGTATCGTTATAGATAATCTATTATATAAATATTATCATACTCTGTTTGAGAATAGAATATGTGTAATTATATGAAAATATGTGATTCCGAACCGTTATATCTTCTTCACTTTCCAGTTCGCTTTTTTGAAAAAGAGGAACGATAGGAATAGTTTGAATCCCCAATAGACGTACTCTACTGTCCAACAAAAGGCTATGTCTACTTGAAGGGTAACGATAATCCAATAAATAGCCAGCGTATAGAAAACGATCGTGATCATTTCGATGAGAAAAGCCGTACGAGTGTCGCCGGTTCCCGATACAGATTGAAAGAGTATATTTCCCGGTAGGGCTATAAGGTAGAACGACGACATGACATAGACCGAATGTGTACATTCGGCGATAAGCGAGCTATCGTTGGTATAGATGAGGAGTATCCAATGAGGTGCTAAGCATAGCAAGGCAATGAGGGGTAATACTATGGCGTAGCACATTTTGACGATACGCCGCATGATTGGAATTACATCGTCGGCACGGCGGGCTCCCATAGCATTGCTCACGAGGGTACAGGCTGTCGCTCCAAAAGCATTGACCGGCATGAACAGCAGGGTAGAGGTACTGCGGATAATGTTGGAAATGGCCAGTGGAAGTTCTCCCAAGTGTTCGACTGCTACGAAAAAGAGAAACCATGTGCCTATGGTGAGAAAGTAGAGAATCATGCTCCATACCGATACATTCAGTATTTCGCGAATGAGGCCGAATCCTCCGGAACGAAATCGGAACAGTTGGTATTTTCCCCGATCTATATAAAAGAACGTGTAGAGGAAAAAGTGCAATGCGGCTGTCGCTTCTGCCAAAACGGATCCAAGTGCAGCTCCGGCAATACCCATTTCGGGTGCACCGAAGTGCCCGAATACAAAAATGTAGTTGAATACGACATTGGCGACAGTCATGATGACTGCATTTATCATCAGTACTTTGGTGCGGGTGACAGCTACGAAAAAGGCTCGGAACATCACCCCGATAGAAGTGAACAGGAGCCCGAATATCCGATATTGCATGTAATCTTCTCCGGCTTGGCATACGGCAGTGGAGGAGATGAGGACTTTCAACATTTGTGGGGTCCCTATAAGAGAAGCGAAGATGAGGATTATTGAAAATATTTCCAAAAAGAGAATACCTTGCCCCATGATAGGGCCCAAAGTCCCATATTTGGCTTCACCGTTTCTACGAGCCATGAGAATTTGTGCTCCGGTGCTAAATCCGAAAGTGACCATGTAGAAAGCAAGGTACAATACTCCGGCTAAGGCGGAGGCTCCTAATTCTACTTGTCCGACACGTCCCATAAAAGCCGTATCGGTGATGTTGATGAGGTTTTGTACAAAAAGGCTTACTAATATGGGGAGAGAGATTCTCCAAATTTCTTTACGACTATACATGCAGGAGGTGAAGATGATTATATATTAAAAAAGCCCACCTGACGAATCGGGTAGGCTTCGCAAGCGATATTCTTTATTATATGAGTTTATTGGTCGCTGTATCTGGGAAGATAACAGCCGGCGTAAAACTTTTTGCCTCTTCGGGAGTCATTAGAGCATAGGCCATAATGATGACGATGTCTCCCGGTTGTACTTTTCGGGCGGCGGCTCCGTTAAGACATATTACTCCTGAACCTCGTTCGCCTTTTATGACATAAGTCTCGAAGCGTTCTCCATTGTTGTTGTTTACGATGGAAACTTTTTCATTGGCAATAATGTTCGCCGCATCCATTAAATCTTCGTCGATCGTGATACTTCCGATATAATTCAGATTTGCTTGGGTGACGGTGACTCTGTGAATTTTTGATTTTACGACCTCTATAAACATGGTTTCATAAGTTATTGTTCGGGGTGTCGATATGCGATGTTGTCGATTAATCTCACCTCTCCGTTATATACGGTAATACAACCTACTATATAATCGCTGTCGTTCCAGTCTGCGATAGGCTGTAACGTGTTTCCATCGACTATTTCGTAGTATTCTACTCTCATTTCCGGTATTGCATCGATGGTCGAGATTACTTCATCGATAGTCTCTTTCACCGAATGGTTGGCTGCAAAGGTACGACTTTTAAATAATGTCTCTGCTATTTTGGGTGCATTTCTTCTTTGAGACTCTGTCAATCGAGTATTACGGCTGCTTAGTGCTAATCCGTCTGATTCGCGTACGATGGGGACAGCTATGATGTTGAATGTATAGCCCATTTGAGCGGCCATAGCTCGTATAACGGCAATTTGCTGAAAATCTTTTTCTCCGAAGTAGGCATTATCGGGATTGACTATATCGAAGAGTTTACTGACGATTTGAGCCACTCCGTTGAAATGTCCCGGTCGGTATTTACCTTCCATGACTTCCGCTACTTTCCCCAAGTGAAATATCCGGGTATCTTCGGTCGGATAGATTTCTTCTACCGAAGGAGCGAACGCATAATCACAATTTACCGATTCGAGTAATTGACAGTCCTTGTCGAGCGTGCGGGGGTAAAGTAGCAAATCATTTTTGTCGTTGAATTGAGTGGGGTTGACGAATATACTGACTACTGTCACGTCATTATTAGCCACGCTGGTCTTTACCAGTTGCAGATGTCCGTTGTGTAAAGCGCCCATTGTTGGGACGAGACCTATCTTTTTCCCGGCATTTCTGTCCGAATCGAGTTGCTTGCATAATTCGGCTATTGTTGTGAATACTTTCATAATTGAACATTGATTGAAAAAATTGTGCAAAAGAAACAAATAAAACCCAAACGACGAAGATAAAGCTGTATTTTTTTATGGAGAGTAACCTTAAATGTTTCTTTTTGAGAGGGAAATATAGGGCGTCTGACGATTTTTTGGTGTTAATACTTCTAATATTTGGAGGGTTACGCTATTTTTTTTATTATCTTTGCAGAAAGATGCAAAAGTGGGCTGTATCTTGGCATGACCGGTTAAATTCGTTTCAAGCCACGGGTATGCTATTTTTGCAAAATAAATTGAGTTTAAGAGGAGCAGAATGAAAGAAGCCAAAGTCCTATTTATTGCACAGGAGATTACCCCTTATCTGCCAGAATCGGAAATCGCTAATATTTGTCGAAATTTACCGCAAGGTATTCAGGATAGAGGGCATGAGATACGTACCTTTATGCCTAAGTACGGTTCTATTAACGAGCGTCGTAATCAATTGCACGAGGTGATTCGGTTGTCGGGAATGAATTTAATAATCGATGATACAGATCATCCTCTTATTATTAAAGTCGCTTCGATACAATCGGCTCGTATGCAGGTCTATTTTATAGACAACGATGATTATTTTCAACGTAATGCCGACGGGGTAGTCGACGAGGATATGCGTCCCGATAATGACGAACGGAGTATTTTCTTTGTCAGAGGGGTTATGGAGACCGTGAAAAAGTTGCGTTGGACTCCTGATATTATTCACTGTCACGGTTGGATAACGGCGTTGACTCCTTTGTATATTAAGAAAAGTTATGCCGAAGATCCTTCTTTTCGGGATGCGAAGGTGATATATTCGTTATACGATAATGGTTTCAAGACTCCATTCGACCCCAATTTTGCTGCAAAATTGAAGTTGGAGGGGATACAAGACACCGATATACCTTTTGCAGTAGGAGAGTCTATTGATCCTGTTGTTCTTAATAAATTGGCTATACAGTATTCCGACGGTGTGATTCAAGCCAGTCGAAATATAAATTCGGAAATTACGGATTATGTACAAAAAACGGGCATTCCTTTCTTGGGGTATCAAGACCCTGAAAATTATATAGATGCCTATAATGATTTTTATAATAAAATTGTAGGTAACGAATAACGTCAGTTACTAAATAGAAAATGAAAATATTTAGATTTTTACCGATAGCTTTTGCGATAGTTTTAGGCTTATCTTCTTGTGGAGACGAAAATAGCGCAATCGGTTCTTCGATAGTCGATACGAATATTGAAATTGTGGTGGACTCTTCTTTTCAAGAGTTGATAACGGTTGAGTCTGTTCCGAATGATAGTGTCGTTGGAAGAACTATAACACAATTAATCGGGCGTATTTCTATTCCGGGATATGGTAGGTTAGAAACCGATTTTCTTACCCAGTTTATGCCGGCTGCAAACTTTGATACGGTTGGTGTGAATAAACTCGATTCTTTGATTTTATATTTAAGTTACAATACAGAATCCTTTACAGGAGATTCTTTGGCCCCTATGCAGTTGAGTGTATATCCGTTGGATAAACGGTTGGAGTCGCCTGTATATAGCGGTATCGATCCGGCGGAATATTATAATGCACAAGCTGCACCGGTTGCTTTGACAAGTTATAATGCTTCGTTTTTAGGATTACCGGATTCTCTTATAGAACTCGGCTATAAGATGATTCGGGTGAAATTACCCGATGAAATGGCTGACCGTTTTTATCAGAAATATAAAGAAGATCCAACTGTATTTTCGTCTCCTAGTAGGTTTACACAATATTTTCCGGGTTTTTATGTAAAGACATCTTATGGAAGCGGGTGTGTTGTGAATGTCCAAAATACGGTAATGAATTTACATTACACCAAAACAACCGTGATTAATGATAAGGATTCTACATATAACTCGACTCAAACTCTAATGGCGGTAACTCCCGAAATAACAACGGGAAACCATATAAAATTGGAAATAGATGCGGAGATAAAAAACGAAATATCTTCGGGGAAGGTCTATTTACAAGCCCCGGCAGGGTTAAATGTTTTGATTCACTTTCCAACGCGTAAAATTATTGAGACTTTTGAAGATGCAGTAGGGGGAAGTGGTAGTGCTTCGACTGTACAAGGACTTGTGAACTCGTTGACTTTACGTATTCCCGTAAAGACGGTTTCTAGTAATTATAATCTTGATCCTCCGCAATTTTTGCTGTTTATTCGTAAATCTGAGTTGCAAGAGTTTTTCGAAAAGAAAAAACTACCTGACAATGTGAATACATTTTATGCTAAGTATGATAGTGATGCCCATGTTTATAATTTTACGGGATTGAGGACCTTTATCAATAATATTATAGAAAAGAAACGGACGGGTACTGAAATCACAGATGCCGATGAGGAAATCGTTCTTGTACCGGTGTCTGTGTATAGCGAAACGGTATCTTCCGGTGGAAGTTATTACTATTATTCTTATAATGAGCAAGAGGTCGTTACCGATGTTGTTCCCTATATTTCTGCTCCATCATTGGCATTAGTCGATGTAGATAACATTAAGTTGCGATTAACGTATAGTAAACAGGATATGAAATAATTCTCTTTATATTTGAATACAGGAGGGAGAGATAAAATTTATCTCTCCCTCCTGTGTATTGTTGTGTTTAGTATTTTCATACATAGAAATCTCGTTAGTGATTTTCAAGGAAAACAGGAGAACGAATTTCTTTTTTTTGTTTGGTAAGAAAAAAATAGAGAAAAAGAGTTGCGGTGTTTCTTTAAATATATTACCTTTGCACCGCAATTGCCACAATAGCTCAGTTGGTAGAGCATTTCATTCGTAACGAAAAGGTCCCGGGTTCGAGTCCCGGTCGTGGCTCAGGAAAAGAGATTCAACTATTTGAAAAGTAAGTTGAATCTCTTTTCTTTTTATATAAAAGTTTGAAAATCATTATATAGCTTTTACGATTGAGGTATAATCGAGTCTTTGGTTGGCTTTGAAAGTTCTGTTGGGTATTCATGGGTATCGGTTTTGAGAGAATGAAAATAGTAAAAGCCTGTGTTTAGGGTAGATAAGGTAGAGGTGAATTTTTTTTGTAATTTTCTTAGGAAAGATGTTGCGTAGAAATAAAAAAAGATCTATCTTTGCCGTCGCAAAACGAAACTGGTGCGGTAGTTCAGCTGGTTAGAATACATGCCTGTCACGC
>OLSA01000351.1_pt1 | contig 41598 bp, 34 predicted proteins | sample 1672731 | NCBI WGS metagenome assembly OLSA01 (sample SAMEA3136718, study PRJEB25190) | human gut metagenome | biome: human gut; feature: human-associated habitat; material: faeces | place: Austria | collected 2013
CCTCCCGCGCCTCAGCGCCACCTCCCCCCTCCTCCCCCACCTCCAAGAGTGAGGAATGTCGACTTCCAATCGTATCATTAAGAACACGCTTTTCTTGTACACGCGCACCCTCGTGTCGCTTGTACTGGGCGTCTTTACAACCCGCATACTCCTGCAAGCCCTCGGAGAGTCGGATTTCGGACTTTACAACGTGGTAGGCGGAGCCATTTCGATGGCCGGATTCCTCAGCGCATCAATGAGCAGCGCCACACAGCGCTTTCTAAGCTATGCCGAGGGGAAAGGTGAATCGCTGAAAATCAAACAGTATTTCAATAATTCCATCGTTATCCACTGGGGGTTAGCTGCCTTGATGGTCGTAATTTTCATCCTCTCAGGATTCGTATTTTTCAATGGGGTTTTCAACATACCTGAAGGGAAATACGATGCGGCGGTCATCGTATATGGCTGTATGCTGATTTCCACCGTATTTTCCATTACCATCGTTCCTTACGAAGCCGAAATCAACGCACATGAAGATATGTTCTTCTTCGCCATTCTCGGTGTTGCCGACGTGGTGGTGAAGCTCGGAATCGCGGTATGTGTCCTCTTTCTACACTCCGACAAGTTAATATTCTATGCCATCCTGATTGCTGTAAGCTGTTTCCTTCAGCGATATGCCGCCCAGATATATTGCCGACGCAAATATGCCGAATGCCGCGACACAGATTTACGCGCCTACTACAACAAGCGGATAATCAAGGAGATGCTCTCCTTCGCTGGTTGGAATATACTCATTATTGCATCCGGTATGATTTCGCTTTTCGGCATGAATGTTGTAGTCAATCATTATTTTAATACTGACGTAAACGCCGCCATGGGGATTGCCACTCAGCTCTCAGGCGTTATGATGGGGCTTTCCGCCAATATGCTCAAAGCGGTGACACCCGTAATTGTTAAATCCGAAGGGGCCAACCAACATGAGCGTATGCTCATGTTTTCTTATGCAAGCTGCAAATTCTCATACCTGATATTTGCATTCGTCTGCATCCCGGTATTGTTCTGTATTCATCCCATCTTGTCCCTATGGCTTACTATCGTGCCGCAATGGACGGAAATTTTCTGCATTACCCTGATTATCGCTACGCTCGTCGACCAGCTGTCTGTAGCACTGTATCAGAGCATTATGGCCGTCGGCAGGATTAATTCCTACAATATCGCCCGTTCGATTGCCAACATCACTCCTATTATAGTCAGCATATTGATGTTTCAGTATGGAGATTTCCCTCCCTACTGGGTTATTATCAATTGGGGAATTTTCAAATGCCTCGCCGGAGGGATTGTCAACATAGTATATTCGCATAAACTTGTCGGCCTGTCCTACCGCGATTTCAGTTCGCAGGTTGTCAGGCCGGTACTTCTCTCCTCCGCCGCTGTGGCTTTGGTATTTCTGCTTCTGCATTCCGATGGTTCGCAGTGGCTCATAAATTTCATAATCGGAGGAATAATCTCCGTACCAATCTACTTCCTTCTTGCTTTCAATGACATAGAACGTAAGAAGATTCTTGCTTTTATCCCTGTAAAATTATGTCGATAATCCATAGGATTCTCGCGAGCCTCGAAGCGCGGCTTTCGCAGCCTCGGCTGAGCCTCTGGCGCACTGCCTACGCAAACTTCCGCTTGCTTCCGTTTACGCAGGCTGTTCATTTTCCCATTTTTATCTATGGTCGGGTCAAGCTGTTCATCCTCATCGGCAGCGTTGAGATTAAAGTCCCCATAAAAAAAGGGATGATTAAAATCGGAATGAATACCGAAAGTTTCAGTTGCTTCGACGGCAGTGGATTCCTCCAGATTTGCAATGGCTGCAAAATAATATTCAACGGTCCGGCTCAATTTGGCATAAACACTAAAATTCGGCTTGTAGGAGCGAATCTGATTGTCGGCAAAAACGTATTTATCGGTTCTTCAGTCAGAATAATCTGCAATGGCGCCGACGTGACCATCGGCGATTACGACCGAATCGCCTTCGAGACCACAATAATGAGCAGTTCTTTCCACTACATTTACAATACAGCCAAACATGGCTATGGCCGCACGGCTCGACCGATTCACTTGGGAGCATACAACTGGATTGGCAACCGCACGACCATCTCAGCAGGTACTGTGACCAAATCCAATACCATTGTTGGTTCTGGTAGTCTGCTCAACCGCGACTACACCCAACTTGAAGGCAAAGCGCCGCTCCTCGGCGGTCAGCCTGCGAAAATGTTAGGCACCGGCTTCAAGCGCATATTCTCGCCTCTGACACATGCCAAGATCGAACAATATTTCGACGAACATCCTGAAGCAACGTTCTTCGATTCCGGCGAACTGCCCGATAATATATCCGCCCTCGATGATGCTTTTTAAACAGCAACCTTTTAAGTCCATCGTCCTCAAAGGGATGCGCAAGCTTTACCGGAGCGTGGCTCGACCCGTGTTTGAGAATCCGTCATGCGAGTTTTCGCGTCAGGCGGCCAATGAAGCCATCTATAAACTGCTGACCGACGATAAGCCTTGTATGATAAGCCGTTTCGGCACAGGCGAAATCGGAATTGTAAATAATTACCTCACGGCTCACTCCTCAAAGTCGCTTTTGCGGAAATCGCTCGATTATATAAAAGGCAACACAGGGTTGCCGTGGTGGGATACGCTCGTATATCGCTCTATGCGGCTCAATGCCGGGATATTTCCGGAAAATATCACGACGCTCGACCGATTTTCGAAGCGCTACCTTCAGGATGTTCCGCTGATAGACCTTCTCGGTTCATTCAACTATACCGAGCGGTTCATGCCTCTGCGCGAAGATGTAGTGAATGTTCATCTCGAATGCCTCTATCCGTTTTTCGTCGAAAAGCCGTGGACTCGAGCCCTGCGCGGCCGTCGGGTGCTTGTGGTTCATCCTTTTGTCGAAACGATAGTGGGTCAACACCTTCGCCACGACCTTCTGTTCGACAATCCCGACGTATATCCCGACTATACACTTCTGACACTGCGCGCCGTGCAGTCGAACGCCGGAGCGCAAACTCCGTTTGCCGACTGGTTTGAAGCGTTGGCATGGATGGAATCAGAAATCTCGGAAATTGATTTCGATATCGCCATAATCGGTTGCGGGGCCTATGGGCTTCCGCTTGCCGCCTATGTGAAACGGCTCGGCAAAAAGGCCGTACACCTCGGTGGCGGCTCTCAATTATTGTTCGGAATAAAAGGAAAGCGCTGGGACAATGACGGCTACCATTGGCCGAATCTACCTCAACTATACACTAACTACAGTAGCCTCTACAATGAATACTGGGTGCGACCCAACACATCGGAAACGCCCCAGGCCGCATCGAAAGTAGAAGGCGCATGTTATTGGTAAAAATGACAACAACAATAGACTCTACACTATTGCAGAACACTCCTAAATGGTATATGGACTGGAAATTTTGGTTACTATTTTTAGTAATCAATATGTCCGGCAATCTTGCTTTTGGCATGCTATTCAATGATAAAATCATTGTGATAGGTCTTTTCATTTTGACAACGTTTTACACTCTAAATAAAAGAGTATACTCTCCTAAACCTGCCATATTTCTTATAATTTTTGCAATTATCACATTATGTTCGGGTATATATGAAAGCGACAAATTCGCATTTTCAAGCACCTTTCATATCATTATGAAAGTTGCTATTGGAATAAATACCATCATTATTCTTAAAACGTATTTTATTCCATATTATGTTGGCACTATCACTGCTTTTGCATTCATAAGTCTAATCTGTTTCTCACTGAATGCAATTGGGTATATAATTCCGTACATACCAGTGGTTGAAACATCAATAGATGGAGGATATGTTTTTCGAGTATCTTCAGTGTTTTATACGCAATTGTTTAACCCGTTGGCCGGAGAATTAACATTGCGTAATTGCGGCCCATTTTGGGAACCCGGTGCATTTCAGGGTTTTCTCAATCTCGCTTTAGCAATTTTGATTTTAACGTACCAGAATAGGAATAAATGGTTCTATATTATAACCGGAACTTTCATTGTTGCCATTATAACAACTTATTCAACTGGTGGCTACATTGTACTTTTCGCCAACATTGCACTTCTTCTTACCCTTGAAAGAAGATTAGATTCCGTTTTCAAGATTCTCATATTTGCCATTTTTCTCTTTGCAGCCTATCATATTTATTTTACAACCGACTTCCTACATGATAAAGTCGACGGTGACACGGGGCGATTGGGCTTCTCTTCCAATGATTTTGGGAACGGCTTGCATTTCCTATTTGGCTACGGTTATTCCAGTGCCTCATATACCGAAAGTACATTAAAAACCGCCAGTGGCCTTATCGGTTTAATAAAATATTCAGGTATTTGCGGTTTATTTCTATATCTTATTACACTTTTTGGCATAAAACCAAATGCTTATAGATATATCTGGGGATTAATTATCTGCCTCATTCTCATGAATGAACCGTTTCTTACCGCAGGTCCCTTTTGGTGGTTAGTTCCATTTATATGGCCGTATATGGAGGCTATAAACCCTCAACTCATAGAACGATGATGCGATTATTGAAAAATGTATTAAACAATTGCTTATATCGTCTAAAATCTAACTCGCTAAAGATTACCCACACCGTTACCGCTCGGAGGTGTATTTTTGGTTATTTCAATCGTATATATGATAATGCCATTTTATCGAATGTAAAATTAGGTGACTATAGCTATATCGGTAGCAGTTGTAAAATATATAATACCATTCTCGGAAAATTTTGCAGTATTGCACCCGAAGTGATAATAGGAGGATTCCCAAAGCATCCTCTTGATAAAAAATCCACATATCCAGGTTTTTATCAAAAGACATCGACGTATTTCGGAGTAGAGCCGGAATATACATTTGATTTAAAAGAGCATAGCGAAGTCAATATCGGTAACGATGTCTGGATTGGAACCAGGGCGATGATATTTGACGGTGTGACAATAGGTGACGGAGCTGTAATTGGAGCCGGGGCTGTAGTTACTAAAGATGTTCCTCCATATGCTATCGTTGGCGGTGTTCCGGCCAAAATAATCCGTTATCGGTTCCCACAGAAAAAAATAAACGAACTACTTGCATCACAATGGTGGAATGACCCAAAATATGATCCAAAATAAGATTGCGATACTTATTCTTGCGCACAAGAATCCCGAGCAACTTGCCAAACTCGTTAAAGAGTTTGACGATGAACGCTTTGATACATTTGTTCATATTGATGCAAAAAGTAGGATGCAGTTTATAGCTCCAGGACTGCTCCATTCTAAATGCCATATATTAGACAAAACTGAACGAGTAAAAACATTCCTGAACGACTTCGCTCTAATTGATACCACAATGCATCTTGTAAAAACGGCATATTCTCACTCAAAATATAAATACTACGTTTTGCTGACCGGGCAGGATTATCCCATAAAGTCGAATGATGCAATCTACACCCGACTTATAGACGGCTATCCTACATGCTGGATTGATTCCTACGGACTCGAAGATGCGAAAAAACATGAAATGGATTGGGTCGAGCATATCGGGCATAAACGTTTTTCCCAAAAGACGAGACGACTACTACAACGAATGGTCGGGAATAAATTCTATTTTTCCCGGTATGGGAAATTAATCAAAGTATTTGCCGTGGGATACGACTATCTTATGTCGCGACTTTGCAAGTCTCCCCGACAGAGGGTAAAACAACTTGGATACACTTATTCAGCAGGATCCCATTTCTGGATGCTACCGGATATTGCAATAAAACATCTTATCGATGTCTACGATAAAGACAATAATCTGAACGACATATTCTGCCATACAGCCGCACCTGAAGAGAGCTATTTCCAGACTGTTCTAAGCACATTTCCAAATGCCGTTATTCCGAATCCATATACGCAACTGGAATCCCAAGAGAAAGAAATGGACAATCCGGCTCTTCGTCTTATCAAATGGTATGAAAACGGAGTACATACTTCCGGCCATCCGGCGGACTGGCTTCCATCTGATTTCAATACTATTGCTAATGCAAGTGCTTTGTTCGCAAGAAAGTTTAGCGGCGAACAGCGATTTTTTGAATTAATAGACCGAAACCTCCGATGATTCAACACATTAAAGCCTTCGCATCACGGTTTTTCATTTTTGGTTCGCTAAAGCGGCCTATCATACCCTTTAAAGTCAATCTCCTTTACTGGAGACCTAAAAAGGGTGATAATGTAGGTGACTATCTCTCGAAAGTTGTTTTCGACTGGTGTATTGAACATTTCAATTTATGCAATGCACCCACACTTAAAACAAAAAGGCTATCAGTCATTGGGAGTGTTTTATCTTTCATTGGCGGCGGGAAAAACACGGTCTGGGGAACAGGCATCCTTGATTCTACGGCTATATCCGCAATTCTTAATCCAGCCAAAAAAGTAAAACTTGATATACGGGCTGTCAGAGGCCCATTAACACGTAAAGCATTGATTGATGGGGGGGTAAGTTGTCCTGAAGTTTTTGGAGACCCGGCAATACTAATGCCTCTAATATATCCGGCAAAAAGACAAATTAAGAAAGGTAAAGTAGTAATAATTCCACATGAAAGCCGCTATCTCAAATATGCCTCAAAATACACTAATGTGTTAAACACATACACACGGGATTACAAAGGGTTTATAAATGAGATTCTCTCTGCAGAAAAAGTGGTGAGCTCTTCTCTCCACGGAATAATACTTGCTGAAGCCTACGGAGTACCGGCTATTTTCCTCAATGATTATCCCGGAAGCAGATTCAAATATAATGATTATTATCTTAGCACAGGTAGGAACGAGTATCCTATCGCTAATACAATTGAAGATGTTTATGAAATGAATGGCGGTGAAAATCAAGCGCTCGTTTTGATGCAAAAGCATCTTATTCAATCCTTTCCCAAAGACATATTTCCATGCAGAAAATAATTATTTTTTACCCTATTTCGGGAATTTTCCAAAATATTTTAACCTGTTTTTAAAATGTTGTGAACGAAATCCTTATAGAAGGCTGGGGTGGAATAGCATTATGGTTTATTCCAATATTTTTCCTCTCGTTATTAATCTGCAAGGCAATGCCTCGCAAATTGCTTCTTGTTGCTTCGGTCATCTTTATCTTTTTAAGCAGTTTCCTAAAACACATATCATATTTTCTGCCCTGGACATTAAGTGTACTACCATATGCGACTGCAATAATGATGATTGTAAGATATTATCAGGCAACTATAAAAGACTATATTATATCTCTTTCCACAATAAGTCTATATATTGCCTTAGCGTTTGGTATCATAATTTCAGCCAGTATTTCACATCACTGGCTCTTGGATATGGCAAGTAATACCATTAATCCAATTATACCATTACTTATCGGAATCGTAGGAGGCTCACTATTTGCTGTAACCATCTCCATACTAATCTCCAGTTTTGTTCCTACAATTGCTTCCATTTTTCAATATGTTGGACGTAACACATATGAAATAATGGCATTGTCTCAGTGTCTGATAATTACCATCAATCACTATTATATAATAAACCCGTTCTTAAAATATTTTCTCCTAATTCTCATACTCTGGACTGCTATTATTATTCGCAAGAGAATTGAGGGAAGATTCTCAAATATCGAAGCAATCTAATATGCGAATCCTTATAACGAATGTTTCTGGCATTGAAAAAGCCAGAGAACTTGGCATTTCAATGGCTGCGACGAATTTCAGCCACAATCTTCTGTCGGGAGGAATTTTTGATAAGGCTTATGCAATATTACCGACATTCGTAAGGAATCGACCATCCGAAAAAGTTGCATGCGAAACGATAAACGTACAATACTCCTTTCTACGTAATACGCCTTTTGTTCGCCTTGCGCCCATAATGGAACAAGTGACCTTATTCTGGAAAATCCCTCGCAAAGCGAATGTTTGGCTATATAATCTCACAATCCTCAATGCATTATTTATCAAGCTTATACAATGGTTTAAACCTAGCGTTAAAATATTCCCCATCGTACTAGATTTTACACCAGGTGACCCGACATCAGAAATGTGGCTGCCTCTGATTAACAGTTGCAATGGTCGCATTTGCCTTTCTACATCTGACAGATTCTCGAAAGTAAATTCAGCCATACTTCCTGGAGTCGTTCCAGCCGACGACACAAAAAAGCCGACAGTTCATGCTTATAAGCCCACGTTCCTAATTTCCGGTCAGCTGAGCGATAATATCTCCCTTCTAAGCCGTTTGTTACCGGTGTTCTCCCAAATACCGGAATCTACCCTTAATATAACTGGTAACGCGCCACAGATGGCATTCGATTACGCATCAAAATACCCTAACATCGTTTGCCATGGGAATGTTGATTACGGAACATTTCTCTCCATTCTTCACGATTCGACATTTCTGCTAAGCACTCGCGACCCCGATATGCCAGAGAATCAATGTAATTTCCCATCTAAAATTATCGAGGGCCTCCTTAACAACCGCATAATTATTTCTACTATAGATTATCCACAACTTAACGATATAAAATATCTCAAAATTGATGCCAATAATATGGAAAGAAATATACATGAGATAATTTCAATGTCACCCAAAGTACTGGAACAATATTCCAATCAGGGAGATGCAGTGCGCAAGGCATTTTCAACAGACATATGGGATGCTACTATGAAACGGATTGAAAACACTTCGAAGAATACCTAAGATGAAAAAAGAATACGATTTCGTATATTTAACCAATACTCCATCATTCTACAAACTGAATCTATGCGAGGCAATAGCTCGAAAGGGATACAAACTGCTTCTTGTGTTATATGGTTACGGAGCGGAAGCTGTCAACACAACTCTGTCAGATAAATCATTATGGAGTTTCAATTATCATTTTCTATACACTGGCGACTCCAACAAGAGAAATCGATTTAAGACTTTCCTAAGTCTAATAAAACTAATGCGGTCGATAGATGCCAAGAAATTGCTCTATGCTGGATGGTTCACACCGGAGTATGATGTGTACTCAATATTATCACCTAAGCAACGCAATGTAGTAATCAGCGAAAGTTCATCTTGGGACATCTCTCTTTCAGGATATAAGGGATTCTTAAAACGAATCTTTATAAAACGTATGTCTTCTGCACTTCCGTCTGGATTACCCCATATTGATTTTTTTCAACAGATTGGGTTTAAAGGTTTTATTCACTCCACAGGAAGTGTAGGGATTTTGGCAAAAAAGCCAAGATCATTAAGCACCATGAAAGCACCAACAAAGCTAAGATATATCTGTGTAGCCCGATTAATCGATTGTAAAAATCTACGTTTTCTTATCGAACAATTCAACCGCAATGGCTTTCCCCTGACAATCGTTGGCCAAGGCGAACTGGAATCCGAACTTAGAGCAATGGCAGAACCGAATATCACGTTTACCGGATTTATAGACAATGATAACATCGGTGAAATATATCAGAAGCATGATGTGTTCATTCTCCCTTCCACATACGAACCGTGGGGGCTTGTAGTTGAAGAGGCTCTTTATTGGGGATTGCCTGTCATTGTAAGCAATCGTGTAGGAGCAGGTCCAGATCTGGTGGACAGTCTAAACACTGGTATAATATTCGACATTGAACGTTCGGAAAGTTTTGCTGACGCCATAAAGGAAGTATCGACAAATTATGATAAATATCGCGAAGCAGTCTTGGCAATCGACTGGGAGGAACGCGAACGCCGGCAGGTTCAAGCATATATCAACCTCTTGAAATGAAAGTTTTACAAACGATAGGGGGCTTCGGAGCGAAATCCGGAGGCACTTCGTCGTGTACATACTCGCTGCTGTCTGCCATCCATAGTGCTGACGCTTCGGCACAAGTAGATATTCTCACACCTGAGGCCAACAATCCGACCGACCTATTGATGGGGAACGGCGAGAAGTGGATTAAGACTGTTCCTAACGACTACCGAACGCCGCTTGCACTATCGCGCAACATGTCGAACTGGCTCCGGCAGGCTGACTATCAACTGTATCACACCAACGGGCTATGGATGCATATAAATCACGCAACCTGCGAATTAGCCCGCTCTCGGAAGCGTCCGTATGTGATTACGCCTCACGGAATGCTTTACCCGGAGGCGTTGCGGAGAAGCGCCTGGAAAAAGTGGCCGTTGCGAAAACTATGGTTCGACCGAGATATTCTTAATGCATCTACACTACACGCCACCTGCGAAACGGAGATGCGACATCTCCGCTCCTTCGGGTACAAAGGCCCAATTGCGTTAATTGGCAACCCTGTGGATGTGCCTGAATATACAAACGGCCTCGCAAAAAGCCATTCTTTTAGCACAGACGGAATTCTCCGACTCGGCTTCCTCGGTCGTCTGCATCCTATCAAGCAGATTGAAAATCTGATTCAAGGGGCGGCTCTGTCCAAAATTTCCGACCTTGAAATTCTTATAATCGGCAAAGGGGACGATGCATACGAGCACTTCCTACGCGATGAAGCCAAGCGACTCGGCATCACCGACCGTGTAAAATTTCTCGGATTCCTCAACGGCAGGGAAAAGTTCGAGCAGTTGGCCCGACTCGACGCGCTGTTTGTCCCCTCAGATATGGAAAATTTCGGGATGATTATACCCGAAGCGCTTATAGTCGGAACTCCGGTTATGGCGTCGCTTGGGACTCCATGGCAGGCGCTCAACGAGGAACGATGCGGATGGTGGGTCGATGCTTCACCCCAATCAATCGCCGATGTTATCTTCGAACTCTGTTCACTATCACCCGAAGAACATAAAGCAATGGGACAACGAGGCCGCGACTACATTTTGCGCACATATGCTTCCGATAAGGTCGCTTCACAAATGCTTTCGCTTTACCATTGGCTCCTCGGTGAAGATCCTAAACCTGATTTCGTATATCTTTGATTATTAGCGGATGATGTATCAACACCTCTCCTCTCTAGATAAATCTCACAAGTACGTTTTCAAATGACAAACGAACAAAAGGATATGATTGCAACGTATATTACGGCATTCAAGAATTTTCTTGCACGCCATATACTCCCCGACGTTGCAATCCGCGCCACGGTCTATCCGACAAGCGACCAGGTGCTTCTGGTTATTACCCTCAACCGCAACAATCAGGGGGGTACGGAGTTCCGCCATGAGTGCGCCTCGACCGAAGAGGCTTTTCAGAGGGCCGGTGTAGATCCCGACCTGCTGCCGGAGTCGGACGAATACAGCCACAGAATCGGCGTAAGCGCCTCCAGTATCGTGAGTCTTAAAAGCTACGAACCTGCAAACTGGACCACTGAACGGGCAGATAAAGTGGTCAAGGCCATCGCAGATATGATAAATTCCGCCAAGAAGAGAATGAGCCATCGGAGTATGCGCCGTACACCAAAATTAGCCGTTGACTGATGGAAATCACACCAAATAAAATTTCTGGATCTCCTCAGGAACTGGCCGATTATTTCCGCTGCAGCGGGCAGACGGCGCCTAATCTGACCACTCCGAAACTATCGGATGCGATCAGCGGAAAACTGATTTGGGCGGTTAGCATTGTAACGGGTATACTCTTGATTGCTTTAGGATTCATCAGTAACCCTATAGCTTATAGAATCCTATTCGGTGTAATAATTTTAGGAATATTTGCCATTCCAATACTACTTTTATGCAAATACAATAGCCTCAAAATTGCCGGTTCTGTATTTTTATTTCTTGCAGTAGTATTGGCTTTGTTCCTTGGCGTCACTAACCCGAAAACGCTTAGCGACATGGCTATCGAAAAGATTTCATCTCAAAAATAGACCTAAACGATGCCAAAGATAGACCTTTCGCAATACCGCAATGCGTTGTCGCGCAAGCATCAGATTGTCAGGCTAATCTGGGGATTTGTCTGGGGCGTGGGAGCCAGTTGGATTCCGCGCTCGATGGCTTCGGGGTGGAAACGGACGCTTCTGCGGATGTTCGGTGCGAAGATTCATCCTACGGCCGTGGTCTATTCGTCGACGCGCGTCTACTATCCTGCGAACCTCCGGATGGAGGCGCACAGCTGTCTGGCGTCGGAAGTTGACTGCTATAACGTAGCCCCTGTGGTAGTAGGGGCAAATTCCACCGTCAGCCAGGGTGCTTATCTCTGCACGGCGTCGCACGACGTTACAAATCCGCTTAATCCGCTGATTACGGCGCCTATAGTGATTGAAGACCAGGCCTGGGTGGCTGCCGATGCTTTCGTCGGAATGGGGGTGACCATCGGGCAGGGGGCCGTGGTCGGTGCGCGCGCGGCCGTGTTCAAGGATGTTGAGCCGTGGACGATTGTGGGCGGGAATCCCGCCAAACCGATAAAGAAACGTGTTCTGAGAGATGGTTAACGTTACGGTTATTATTCTTACGAAGAACGAGGAGCTGCACCTGGGGCGCTGCCTCGAAAGGCTGCGGGCGCTGGAGCCGCGGCGCGTGGTGGTGGTAGACTCGGAGTCGACCGACACCACGGCGGAGATTGCCCGCCGGGAGGGGGCGGAGGTGGTGGTGCACCCATGGCCGGGGAATCAGGCGGCGCAGTTCAACTGGGCGCTGGACGCGCTCGACATCCGGTCGGAGTGGGTGCTCCGGCTCGACGCCGACGAATATCTCTCGCCGGAGCTGACGGAGGAGATCCGCACGAAGCTGCCGGAGATGCCGGCCGACGTCAGCGCGCTGGTGATTCCGCTGGGGCGCTATTTCCTGAACCGGCGTCTGCGCCACGGCATCGTCAACGGAATCGCAATGGTCAGGATGTTCCGCCGGGGCTACTGCCGCTACGAGCAGCGGCTGATGGACGAGCATCTGCAGATACTCAGCGGGCGCTCGGAGACGCTTACGCATCCTTTCTACGACCATTCACTTCTGCCGCTCTCGGCGTTCATCGCCAAGCACAACGGCTATGCCGACCGTGAGGCGGCGCTGTTGCTCGCCGAAAAATACCGGCCTCAGAGCGCAGAGGCCGACAAGGCCGGGGGGCTGGCCGACGCTGTAGCGGCCAAGCGACGTCAGAAGTCGCTCTACGGGCGCATGCCGCTGTTCTGGCGGTCGACAGCCTATTTCCTATACCGCTACATTGTCCGGCTGGGGTTCCTCGACGGGAAGGAGGGTTTCCTCTGGGACTTCCTGCAGGGGTGGTGGTACCGCACGCTGGTGGACGCCAAGGTGATGGAGGTGGAGCGCGCCTGCGCCGCCGACCCCGGGCGCATCCGCGCCTTCCTGGCGGAGCGCTACGGCATCCGCCTATAGGCGGGCGCGCCATAACGGCCCATATGCGGCGTCGCCGCAGGGATGCGGGTTCGGTCATTGACCACGGGGTTGACACCCACCAGGGGTTGGCACCCCTGGCTACAGCAATGCCACCCCTACGGGGTCAGACGATGGAGGCTGCGGGTGAAAAAACGGGTGGACGGGCACCCGCATGTAGGGTTGCACTATTTTGAGTTCAACACAAAAAAGCGAAGACGGCGCGAATGGCCGTCTTCGCTTTTTCGTTATTATAGGAGGTGCTTGCGGCTTTTAACGTCCTTTAACGATATTGTCTGAAATATCATTCGTCAATTCTTTCTACCTTTGCAGCGCAAATCGCGGCAAGCCTGTTAAAACGAGCTTATGGCGCGACGGGAAGATTACATCACCTTGGCAATTCTCCCGCTATCATCTTAGATGAAACCGGGCGAAAGTGATGGGACGGCTCTTCTTCCCATTCTTTTATCTTATCATTATAATTTTTCGGAGTCCCGTCTTGCCGAGTTAATATAATAAATTAACAACTATAATGAAACAGATTAAGTTTCTCGCAATGATGATTGCCGCGACAATCTTTTGTGTGGGCTTTTCTTCGTGTGGCGACGACGATGACGAAGACGACGCTGTAAACAACATGCTTGTCGGCGCCTGGGTCGGAGCAATGAATCATGAAGGCGGTTACAACGGCAACGATGATGAGGTGGTAACGATGACTTTCACTCCCGACGGCAAGATGACCGCTAAAAGCGTAAGCGAAACCCATTCTTCATGGAACTGGTCGTTTACCGGCACTTATCAGATAACTACCGCCCACGACGGAGCGGTGAACCTTATTTCAATCGGTGGCTATTTCGCCGACGAGGATGAATATTATGATGACGACATTGAGCCAACTCCATTCTACCTCAACGACAACGTATTGATTATATCGTTTGACGGCAGCGACTACCGCCTGATAAAACAGTAATCGTCAAGTTAAAAACGTTTTTAAAGCGCCGCGGCTTCATTGCAAGCTGCGGCGCATTTTTTCTGTAGATTCATAATCAAAGTTATATAAAAAAAGCGAACCGGAATGGTCGGTTCGCTCGGAAAATTATGGTGGAGTACAGCGGACTCGAACCGCTCACCTCGACACTGCCAGTGTCGCGCTCTAGCCAGATGAGCTAGTACCCCGTGGATTTCGGATGCAAAGTTAAGGATTCCGGATGAAACCGCCAAATTTTCAGGGAAACATTTTTCAGTTTTTTTGCAGCGGGGTCAGGAGGCCGGGACTCCCGAACAATTATATATACCGAAGATCAGGAGCGCACAAGTTCGAAGATCTTATAGAGGTAGCGGCAACCCTCAAACAAGAAGTTGGAGTAGACCCCGTTTTTACGATAGGCTGCGCGATGGTCGCGGTAGATGCGTTTATGGGATGTCATTCCCGACGATGAGGCGCCCCCGGTGCGCATCGTCACAAAATCCATGGGCAGATAGCGGGTATTGATGCGGCCGACGAAAATCATGCGCAGGAGTTGCTCGAAGTCGGCGGCGACGCGGAAATCGAGGTCGAAGCCCCCATGCTCGGCATAAAGCCGGCGGCGGCAATAAAACGAGGGGTGGGCGGGCATGAAGCCCATGCGCATCATCCATGGACGGAAGAAAGCGGAACTGTAGTGACGCACCACGCGTGTGGTCTGATGCTGGTCGACGTAGTGAACATCGCCATACACGGCATCCAAACTGGCATCGGGCGTGGCGTCGGTGCTGAAGGCATCAGCCACCCGGGCGAGCACGTCGGGCGACGTAAAGTAATCATCGGAATTAAGGAGTCCCACCAGAGTGCCGGTTGCCATGGAAATTCCTTTGTTCATGGCGTCGTAGATTCCGCGGTCGCGCTCAGAGACCACGCGAAGGGTCTTGCCGCCGCGCTCGTAGGCACTGCGGTAATGCTCGACGATGGTAAGCGTCGAGTCGGTCGACGCTCCGTCGACTATGATGTGCTCAACGTCGGGATATGTCTGCGCCACCACAGAGGCAAGCGTATCGGCCAGGGTGGCAGCTGAGTTGAAGGTGGCGGTGATAACAGAAATCTTCATTGCGGTTCGTGCGGCTGTAGTGTGATGCACCGCAAAGGTACGCAATTTTTCCGGATTGGCGGCAAGGAGGCCGGGAATCGAGCGTGATTCCCGGCCTCCGAAGTAAGACAGGCAAATATTTTAGCGGAGGGCGACCTTTTCGGCGACGGAACCGGCGCGGCGGATGTAGATGCCGGCAGAGAGGGTGTCGGCGGCCACGCGGCGCCCCTGGAGGTCGAAGTATTCCTCGGGACCGGCGGCGGTGGCGTCGGATGCTACGGCGCTGATGCCGCTGTTGGCGGAGAGGTCGATGGTGTAGCGGCCGCCGGAAGTGGTGGGGAACGAGATTCGGTCCTCGCCGTCGGCGGTGACGGTCACGGCGTTGCCGGAGGCGTCGGTCACTTTGGCATTAGCGATGCCCTTATAGCTTACGGAAACGTCGCGGCCCGAACCGGATTTCACGACGGCCTCAGTGAGGCGCCCGGCGGTCCAGCGCTGGTCGACCTCGAAGTTGCCCACGGCGCGGAGGCCGTTGGCATGGCCTTCCTGCCATGCGTCGGGGAGAGCGGGGAGCAGGCGGAGCGTGCCGTCGTATCCCTGGAGGAGCATTTCAGCCACGCCGGCGGAGAAGCCGAAGTTGCCGTCGATCTGGAAAGGGGCGTGGGAGTCGAGCAGATTGTAGTAGATGCCACCCTTATCCTCCTTGATGTCGTAGCTTGTGGAATGCTTGAGGGCGTTGCGCATAATGCGCAGGGCGTGGTTGCCGTCGAAGGCACGCGCCCAGAGGTTTATGCGCCACGCGAGCGACCATCCGGTGGATTTGTCGCCGCGCAGTGTCAGCGAATTGATTGCCGGACGGAAATAGGGGCTTTCGGGCGTAATCTTGCCGAAAGGATACATCGCCATCAGGTGCGACTGGTGACGGTGGCCGTTCTGGCCTTTGGAGTAGTCGCTGTATTTCCACTCGCGCAGAATTTCCGTGCCGGAGGCGATACCGTTGAGGCTACCGCCCCAGGCGCCGGTATACTGCTCGACAGCAAGACCCTTATCGAGCTTCTCATATTTTGCAGCCAGCGAGGAGCGGAAATCGGCGGGATAGGCCTCGCCGGCGATGTCGAGGGCGGCGAGGGTCGACTCAAAGAGTTCGGCCACAAGCTGCTGGGCGTGGGCGGTCCCGTCCTCCTTGGAGGGGCCGTGCTCGGGCGACCACTCGTCGGGGGCCACCAGCGAGCCGTCGGAAGCCTCTTTGAGGCGCTGCATCCAGAATTTGCAGCAGCTCACCATCACGGGGAGCGCCTTCTCGCGCAGGAAATCCTCGTCGAGAGTGTAGAGATAGTGCTGCCAGAGATGGGAGGTGTACCAGGCGTTGGCTATCACGTAGTTCTCGGCATAGTCGGAGTGGCCGAAGATATTGTTCTGCGTGAAGCAGGTCCAGCCTTCAGTCTGGCCGCCGCGACGGGCGTAGGAGGGCCACTGCTCATGCTCCAGGGCCATGCTGTGGATATAGTTCAGGTAAGGCATGTGGAGCTCGGAGAGGTTGGTGTTCTCGGCGAGCCAGTAGTTCATCTGCACGTTGATATTTGAGTGGATGTCGCTCTGCCAGGCGGGGTTGTCGCTGTTGTTCCAGATGCCCTGAAGGTTGGCGGGTGTGTCCATACCGCGCGAGGAGCTGATGAGCAGGTAGCGGCCATAGTTGAAGTAGAGTTCCTCGAGGAGGCGCTCCATTTCGGGGGCGTTGCCGGCGGCGTAGCTGTCGACAAGTTTCTCGGTGGTCAGATTGTTGGTGCCGTTGCCGAGCGAGAGGTCCACGCGGTCGAAGAACGAACGGAAGTCCTGAGTATGTGCAGCCACGAGGGCGTCCCACGACTGCGCGCAGGCCTGGTCGAGACGTGAGTCTACCATCGTGCGCATGGCGGCGGCGTCAGAAGTATAGGTTGCGCTGTGCTGATTGAAATTGGTTGCGCCGGCAAGAATGATGAGCACCTCGTCGGCACCCTTGATTTCAACGCTGTTGCCGACGGTTGTCATCGTGCCGCCGGTGGGAACAGCCCTGAATGCCGCCTTGAAGTATACGAGGTCGAGCTTTCCCTCGAAGGAAGCACCTCCATCGGCGTAAACGGGCGTCACGAAGCCCGAGCGCACATTGTTGCGCAGACGCAGGCGCACGCTTATCTTACCTCCCTTGTCGGCGGCAAGGCGCACGGCTACCACCTTGGCTGGGAAACTGCTGATGTATTCGCGGGTGTAGCTGGTCTCGCCGTCGGAGTAGCTGACCCCGGCCACGGCATTGCGCATATCGAGCCAGCGTACATAATCCTTAACGGGAGCCGAATCGAAAGCGCCCGAAATATCCTCGATGAAGAGATCGCCGAAATTCTGATACGAGCCGCGTCGGTTGGAGGTACCTGTCCAGACAGATTTGTCGTTGAACTGCAGCTGATCGCAGTGAATGCCGCCGTAGACCATGGCACCGAATTCGCCGTTGCCGATAGGCAGCGCGTACTCCATCCAGGGATTGGCCACCTTCGCCGCAGTGACGGGAGCCGTATACCAGAGCGTCTGACGTGTAGGAGGTGTGAAGGCGGTGACGCCCTCAACGCTGAATTCCTTGATACCGCTCATGTCGAGAGGTTCCGACACCTGGTCGGAAAGGATGAATGACACATTGTTGTTGGAGTCGGTCGGATCGTTCCAATAGCCGTCGATCTGGCCGTTGCCGTAAGGGTTCATGCACCCCCATCCGTCGCTCGGATCGTTGATTACCCAGCATCCCGCGAAATCGGGGTTCGGCGACTCCAGGAGCTGAAGATTATGAGCCTTCGAGAGGTCTGACGAAGCGCGGAACGGACCATCTTTATATACTGCACGGCCGTTGGCGCTCACAAGCTTAAAGCTGTTCGAGTCGCCCACAAGCTTCCACTTCTGGTTGTTGCTGCCGTAGGCGATGGAAGTGTGGGTAAGAGCATTCCCTTCGCCGTTTTCAGTGAAAACGCGCGACACATTTTCGTAATAGATATAATACCAATGCTCCTCGCTGTCGCTGCTGAAGAGCGGTTTCGATGTCTCCCCTTTAGCCGGAAGAGCCATCAGGGCAAGAACAAGAATCAGAAATAACTTCGATATTTTCATGGTTTAATAAATTTTCATCGCAAATTTATCTGCAGGATTGACACTCAGGCGGTAAAATAATGGTCTGAATGGGTGAAAAATTGTTCATCGCAACGATATTCACGAAGAATGAACTATTTTTAATGGTAGTTGGATTGATTTGACGGTTATTCGTATCTTTGTACGAACACAATCCTGTCGTCGCTCATGAGGTCTGTATTTTTGCTCATATTTCTGTTTACGGTTGCGTTCTGTGGCATGGCGGAGAGCCGCGTCACCGACCGGCTGGGTATTCGCGACGGACTTTCGAACAACTTCGTGACGGACATAGCCCAGGATGGCTACGGCTTTCTCTGGATTGCAACCGACAATGGACTGAACCGCTTCGACGGCGAGCGTTTTATAGTCTTCGACGAGAAAGACAAATCCCTCAAGGGTAACTCCATCGATGCAATCTATTACGATGATGTGGCCGGATACATCTGGGTCGGCACGAAAAAAGGTGTTAACATAATCGACTGCCGCACACTTCGCAACGTATACCTCCAGATACCGGCGGAGATAGCCGGCTATGGTGTGGCAGACTTCACCCCTGACGGCGAGGGGGGAATCTATCTCCTTGGCAAATACGGATTCATAGCTCACTTCGACCGCAAACAGGCGTGCTGGCACATATTCCGGGAGGCTGACTTCAAGGGGCTGGTCATGTCGATGTTCAGCGCCGCCACAACTCCCGACGGCCTGCTGGCCGCAGGCCAGGAAAACTATGGGCTGAGCCTCATCGACATTAAAAAGCAGACATTCGAAAATCATATGCACAACCCCGGGCAAACCGGCTCACTCCCCGGCAACAACGTCAGGAGCCTGCTCGTAAGCCGCGACGGAAATCTATATGTAGGCACGGAGCATGGGGCTGCCCGTTTCGACAGCACCAGCCGCACGTTTGCACCTGTGGAACTAAGCGACGTCCGTGGCCGGAGCACCGGCAACGGCAACATCACTTCGCTGACAGAACTCGCCGACGGAACGATACTCGCCTCTACCAGCGAGGTGGTGTTTCAGGATTCTTTCGGCAACATATGGATCGGAACCGACGGTAAAGGGCTGGAATTCATTCCCTCCACTCCTCCCCTGCTTGAAAAAGCAAGCACAAGCCCGGGATATGTCGGATCGGGCTTTGTGGATAAGACCGGTATCCCCGCCGCAATCCTCCCAATGGTCCGCAACAAGACGGCGCGTATTGCCTCCATGGCGAGGAAAGGAAGCGAATTACTTGTAAGCGTGGCGGACGACGGGATATTTTCCATCGACGAAAAGACCGGTACGGCGTCAAGAATTCCCACCCCTTATGAAAAGGATTTTGCCAACACCATCATCACCTCAGGCGACACCGTCGCCCTGCTTGGCACCCAGCGCGGGCTCTACGAATACCGCAACAGCATGTTGCACCGCAACGAAAAAATCTCGGCGGCAACGGGTTATCTCGTGCCCAACGGAATACTGACCGCCCCTGACGGCCATCTTTGGGTCGGCACGTACGGCAACGGCATATTCATTTTCGACAAAAACGACCGACAGCTCGCACATCTCACCACCGACACGGGTCTGGCCTCAAATGCCGTGAAGCAGCTGCTGCTGGATTCTCACAACCGGGTGTGGGTGGCCGCCCAGGATGGTCTTTCCGTAATCAGCGACTTCAGGCGTCACGGCGGCATCAGGAATTTCAATTACGACAACGGCCTACCCGACATCTCCATCCGTTCTCTCGTGGAAGATGCCGAGGGAAACATCTGGCTGGCAAGCAACAACCTTCTCTGCCGCTACAATGCTTCAGGCGACAGCATTGAATCGTTCGGCGGCCGGCTCAAACTTACCGAAAGTTCCTTCCTCGACCGCCAGGGCGCCCGAAGCGACGACGGCACCATCTATTTAGGTACTCTGGACGGCATATACGCATTCCATCCAGGGAACTTCGACCGACGGAAGAAACACCCTGAGCTGAGGATTGTGGGATACGTGATTCCCGGAAGCGGGAAAGGTGGAGAAAACTCCGAAATAACACGCTACAATCCAGGGGCCACCATTGATATCCCCTACGGATGCCGCATGGTTAAAATCCTCTTCGCAGTTCCCGACTTTTCCATGCGTGGCAAAACCACCTGTTACTACCGCCTTGATGGAGAGTCCGACCGCTGGATGCCGCTGCCGGAGTCGCACGAACTCATGCTTGCCAACCTTTCCCCCGGCACCCATATGCTCGCAGTGCGCCCGGGACTCCCGGACAGCATATCGGGCGACCTGTCAGGCGAGCTAAAACTTGAGATTTCGGTGAAACGGCCATGGTGGCTCATGTGGTGGGCCATAGCAGTCTATATTCTGCTCGGTGGCGCCATTGTGTGTCTGGTTCTTCGTTATGGCCGCAACAGACGAAAAGAGGCCCCGTCCACCGGGACCACGGCAGAAACCGTTACTGCCGGAAATGATACGACAGCCACGGCACCCGACTTGAGCCAGGTCGACCGGGAATTTCTCGACCATTTCACCTCGCTTGTAGAGCAGAACATGGGGCGCGCGGATCTCGATATGGAATTCTTGCAGGCCGAGCTCGGCATGAGCCATTCCACACTCTACCGCCGTCTGAAAGCCCTCACGGGTATGTCGGGCAACGAATTTATCAGGAAATGTCGCCTCCGAAAAGGCCACGAAATGCTTTGCCAGGGTTTCAGCGTCTCTGAGACGGCCTACGCGTGCGGCTTCAGCGACCCCGGTTATTTCCGAACATGCTTCAAGAGCGAATACGGCGTCGCCCCCTCCGAGCTGAAGAAAACATCCCGATAACAACTATAGCAGGCTAACAAACGTCATTCACCATTTCCAATATGAGCAAACTGATTAAGACCGATGCCGAATACTCCCGCTGGATACAGGAGTTAAAAGAGCGATACCGCCACAGCCAGATTAAGGCTGCGACGCAAGTAAACCGTGAGATGCTACACTTCTACTGGTCTCTCGGTCGAGACATCGTGGCCCGTGATGCCGAGAATGTATATGGAAGTGGATTTTATCGGAATCTCAGTCAGGATTTGAAGGTGGCCATACCGGAAGCCGAGGGCTTTTCCCGGCAGAGCCTGCAATACATGAAGAAGATGTATCTTCTTTATAATGAAGCCTCTGCAAATCGCCCACAAGTTGTTGGCAATTCTGAAATTGAGAAATGCCAACAAGCTGTTGGCACTTCTCAGGGTATCGATGATGATATTATCTTTTCTGTACCGTGGGGTCATCACTGTACTCTGATAGATAAATATTTTGAAGCTGGAAAAAAAGAAACCGCTCTCTTTTATGCTCACAAAGTTGTCGAAGAAGGGTGGTCAAGAAATGTTCTGGGCAGTTTCGGTTTCCAGTCGTCATGCAGTTGGTCTACCACCGGGATACGGCAAAAGCGGCCGAGGCGCCTCGCCCCGGCCGCTTCCATCGTACCTAAAACAAATTACACTCAGTAGTGTGGGCGCCCGCGCCGGCAGGCTATAGCCTCCGGCGCAAGCGGTCTGGAATCATTCGGCTATATATGTATAGAAGTATTTTTCCTCGTCGGATCCGTAAAGTTTATGCTCCACGCTTACGCAACCGTTGGAATCGAACTCGAAGGTAAACGACGATCCGGTCGACGAATAATCCCACTGGTTGGAAGTATGGAGATTGGTGCATGCCTTGCCGAAAAGTCCGGTCTCCACCAGCCAGCGGCTGGCTCCGATTCCCTCGGCGGCGATTGCATGCACGCCGCCAACGTTGAGGTTGCTGTCGTAGGTATGGATTTTCCAGACTTCGTTGCCGTCCTGGAATTTGCTCCACTGCATTATATTCCCGTTCTCAATCTGAACGTTGCAGACCACACTACCATCCTTGTAGACCTGAATCAGGTATCCGTCGGCATCGTAGATGTAGTCGTAGGTCTTGGAGCCGTCGACGAGCGTTGCGACGTAACCCTTGTCGTTGAGGGTTATGGTATACTCGTTCTTGCCGGTTACCTGGAGGTTGGTTCCGCTATAGGCAAAATTCCATTCGCGGTCGAGGGCGCCTTCGGCTGTACCGTCGACAGTGCGGTATATGCGTTTCACGGTCCAGTCGGGATTATACTCGTAGAACCAGCGGTCCCAATCGTCGGCGAACGTAGCAACATGGTAGACGGCACGCGCCTGCACCTTTTCGAGGGTGGTGAACTTTATGGTCGTATACTCCGAATCCTCGAAATACTCTGAATAATCGCGACGAGCCTTCACCTTGAATGTATAGGTGGTCTCGGGAGTGAGACCTTCGAGAGTGACGGTCGGCTCATAGGTCATCATTTCAGGACCGTTGTTCACAGTGTATACATACATGTTGGCGTTGGCGCATTTCTTCCAGGAGAGCGTCGCCGAGTTCGAAGTGAGCTGCGGAGCCTGCATCATCGGGGTCTCAAGCACGTTTTTGTCGGGATGGTCGGGATCGTCGCTGCAAGATGTGGCCGTAAAACCAAAAGCCACTGCGGCGGCCATGGCCAGCCAGAGAGCAGATTTTTTCATAATGTTATTCAGGTTATAAGATTAAAGTAAGTTGATTATTTGCAATTATTCAGTTACCGGCCCATACTATCATTGCCAGACCGGCGAGGAAGAGTACGAACATGGCAGCGAGCAATTTGCTGACTACCGCTGGTGCTCCTTTGAATTCTTTCCAGATGAACACGCCCCAGATAGCTGCGATCATCGGTGCTCCCTGACCGAGGGCATAGCTTACGGCCGGACCGGCTTCGCCGGAGGCGATGTAGCTGAAGGCTGTTCCCAGCCCCCAGATGGCACCCCCGAGCATGCCGCAGAGGTGGGTGGAAACCGAACCCTTGAAATATGCTCCGTAGCCTACGGGCTGCCCCGTGAAGGGGAAACGCATGGCAAGCGTATTGAACACGAAGTTGCTAAGCAGCACACCGATGGAGAAAATGAAGATGGCGCCGTAGGGGGTAAGCATACCGGGCTGAGGATTAGCGAAATCAGTCACGTCCATACCCATCACCACAAAGCGGTAGAAGAGCGACATGAGCACACCGGCGATGAGGGCGATGATGATGCCTTTGCGGCGAACGCTCTGCGAGTCGCCCTCGCCCGAACGCGGCATCTTTCCTGAAGCCACGCCGTTGCAGATTATGGCGACAACCACCAATGCCACTCCTCCGAACAGCAGATAGGGATTGCCTGCGGGCACACCGATATAGTTCACTATCACGCCGAGCACAAGGGCAAGCCCCACACCGAGCGGGAAGGCCACCGCCATGCCGGCCAGCGAGATGGAAGCTGAAAGCAGGATGTTGGATGCATTGAAAATCACACCACCGAGAATCACCCAGCCGATAGCCGAGCCGGATGCCTGGGCAAGATCCTCGCAGAAGGGGCGTCCCTCGGCGCCATGGCTTCCCATGGTCAGGCCGAGAAGCACGGTGAAGAGCACCATGCCTATCACATAATCCCAGTAGAAGAGTTCGTAGCGCCAGTTTTTCGATACCAGCTTCTGGGTGTTGCCCCATGAGCCCCAGCAGATCATGGTGACGATGCAGAACACCACGGCCAGAGCATAATTGGTTACTGTAAACATAGAAGTATTAAAGATTTAAGATTTGATAATTCATTTTTCAGATATGGAACCGCGAGTCGATATATTTCAGCCATTCCTCCCATTGCGGAAGCAAAGCGCCGGGTGTCGTGTCGGCTACACGGTAACGGTGGGAAAGATCCATCTCGCGCAGAAGCACATGGAGGTCGGAGGCGAAGGCGTAGCCGGGATTCGCGGGCGTCTGCGAAAGCCATAGGCGCGGATAGCGGCCATGCTGTTTGAGCCGCCGGGCGAACTCACCGGCATCCACGGCGCCGGCTTGAGGCTCACTCAATACGATTGCCGTATAGGTAGGTTCAGTAGCTATATCGGACGCTGCCCGGGTGCAGTCGGTACCTGCCTCTACGAGCGCACGCATGCGGCGCGAGGCGCGAAGCACCGGGGAGGCCTTCTCTATCATGCCGATGGAGTCGTTTTCTCCAAGAAAGCATATCGCCATGGGGCGTATGGCACCTTCAGCGGTAAGAACAGCCGCACGGCGAGCCAGAGTCTCCCGCTCGGAATCGTTGAGCGCACCGCGCACGTAGACAACCGGATAACGACGGTCGGACCCGGCTGCCGCCTTCGGCAGATATAGCGCCGAGTTCTGCATATGGATTGGAGAAGTCATTTCGGGCTTCACTTCGGAAAGCCCCATGCCGGGATACAATTCCCTGAGAGCCTGAAGCAAGGCCGGATTCCAGCAATCGAAGTCGTGGCCTCCTCCGCGCACACGGTATGTGTGGGCGATGCCCCGCTCCGCCATCCGTCGGTGAATCTGCTCGGCCGATTCGGCGAGCGAATTCTCGCGGTCGCCGATATCAATAATGAGGTTCTTGCCGGCGAGTTCGGAAAGAGCTATCGTATCGATGATATGATATGGGGAACGCGCACGGTAATAGGGAGTAATTCGGTCGGTGCCCTTGCGGCCGATGCCGTCGAAGGTGCGTCCCCACTGCTTCTCCCACTCTTCCTGAGGGCCTTCGAAAGCATAGACGCTGTCGGTGCGCATCGAAGGAGAGAGGGCGATTATCGAGCCGAAGCAGTCGCGGTTGCGCAGGCCGAGCGTAAGCGCCCCGAAGCCACCCATCGAGAAACCTCCGATCAGGCGATCCTTGGGATCGATGCTCACGGGATATTTCCGCTCAATTTCAGGCATCAGCTCCTCGAGAAACATCCGCTCGTAGGGCATCGAGCCGTCGGCGGCGTCGGAATAGTAACTGAGATACCCGTCGGGCATCACGACCACCATCGGGCCGACCTCGCCGCGCTGTATCATCGAGGCCACGTCAGTATATTCGAGCCACGAACTGCAGTCGCCTCCGATTCCATGCAGCAGGTAAAGCACCGGAAAGCGCTCGCCCTCCGCGCCCTGCGGCACAATGACCGAGTAGCGCACGTCGCGCCCCAGAAGGTCGCTGCGCAGCGTCAGCCCCTCGGTCTCTACAGGTCGTGGCACAGCGGCCATGGCGGCGAGAGCGGAAGCCAGAGCAAGCAGAAGAAGTGCTATGTGGCGTAATATCTTCATATCTTATCTTATTGGCAATGTATTGAAGATGAACTGACCGAGAGCCGAAATGCCGTGGGATGTACAATCGGAGGAGACAACACCGTTGCGAACGCGGTATTCAACCTTTGCATCCGCATCGCGAAGCGCGCAGAAGAGATTGAACATAGCCCGATGGTTGGCGCCCATATCCGATATATCAAGAACATACTGCGCAGCCCCGAATGTGGCGCCGGAACCGGCTGCGAGATTTGAGTCATACAGATATACCCCTGCAAACGGACGGCCGGAGACGGCAAGCGGACCGACTACCCGAAGATTGTCGCCCAAACCCATCAGATGGCGGTTTGCGTCGGCAACAGCGACTCCGAGCGTTCCCTCCACGGCGGCGAAAACAGCATCGGCGCCGACCGCGGCAACATCTGCCGAATTTACTACCGCAACGGCAGCATTTTTTACCTGAAGCGACTGAGCCAGCAGCGACGCTACCCCGGCAGCATCGGGAGCCGGCACACCTTCGCCGATCTCAACATATACGATGTGAGTATTCGAGTTTGATTTCAGGCCGTTGCCCTTGAAAAGACTAATCTGGCAGGGAGCGTCGGACACATTAATAAATTCCGGAGTTGCGCCCCCGGCAGGATTAACCGGAGTTATGTCGGGATAAGACGCGCCGTCGCATGCCGCCTTGAAAACCGCAAGGCCTTCACGCAGACCTTCGCGCCAGTAGGAGGTGGTGTGTGCACCGTTGCGCACGCGGAATTCGTGGTCGATTCCCTTGTCGCGCAGCAGGCAGTGGAGTTCGCCGCTGCCCGCATAGAGGCGCTCCTCGTCGTCGCCGCAGTCTACATACCACTTTTGCGATGCGAAAGCCGAAGGCTGATTGTCGGCGAAGAAATGCAACGGGCAGAGACTGAGATAGTGAGGCGTAAGGCGTGCGTCTCCGGTGGTGCCACGGCCGCCGAAAATGTCGCCCCACTGGCTGTCCCAGCCGCCGAGCGTGCGGTATTGCGCGTCGGTATTCATCGAGGGGGAAAGCGAAATGCAGGTGCCGAACACCGAGGCGTTCTTACCGGCCATGGCCAGCGCCCCGAAACCGCCCATCGAATAGCCTGCAACCGCACGGTAGCGTGCCGAAGGACGAGTGGGGAGCATCCGGTCGATTATCGGAACGAGCTCATCCACCAGCATGTCCATATAATTGAATCCGCCGTCGTAGCGGTTTACATAGTAGGAGTTCCAGCCCTGTGGAATGACGTAGATAACCGGACCGGTCTGCCCGGCCGTGCGGGCCTGGGCGTCGACATTCTGTATGTCGAAATGACCGGGGCCCCATGCTTCGGGAGTATCGCCATAGCCATGCAGCAGATAGACAACGGGAAATGTAGCGCCGCTGCCGCTAAGATATTCCTGCGGAACAAGCACGCTGTAGCTCACCTGGCGGCCGAGCTTGGCGCTCTGCATGGTCTGCCCGGGATTCCAGCGTGTGGTATAGATTACGCGACCGCCCGGCGAGGGTGTGGGGGTGGGCGTCGGGGCAGGTGTCGGGTCGTCGTCGCCCCCACAGGAAGTCAGAGCGGCACCCAAAGCCAGAAAAGAGCAGATGAAAAGAATTTTCAGACGTTTCATTTTGATGACCGGTATGAATTTGTTTCAGTATATTGGTGATTGATAATCTGAAAGAGGCCGCCCTGCATGCGCCTGGAGTCAACAACAGAGCAAAATAACTTCTCAACGCCGACGGGCGGCCTCCGATAGGTCTTCATTCGGTTCCATAGACCACAATATCCTTGCACTGCACGGCATAGCCGCGTGTGGGGTTGAGCCAGCGTACGGTCAACTTATGGGGCCCGTCGGTCAGATCATAGGTGTGGAAAATGTCGTATTTGCGGGTTATATAGTCGAGAGGCATTGCGAACGTGTCGACCACCTTGCCGTCGACCGAAGCCTCGATCCGGGCCACATAGTCGTCGGGAGCGGATTTGTCGTCGCGGCGCACCTGCCCCTGGAGCACGATGCCCGAGCCGTTGAAATCCCAGGTATATTCCGGATCGAGGTCGAGTTTTACCACACGGCGCTCCACCGGCTTGATTCCCTCGAACGACTGCTCCAGAGCCACAGCCACCGGGCGCTCGATACTGAAGGATACAGCATCGTCGGTAACGTTACCGCCATTGGCCACCACGACCTTTTCAAGAAGGTCGAGAGTAATGCCATAGCTTGTGGCAAGCGAGATTGAGGTATACGGGAAATCGATATTCTCGCAACGCTCCACAGCGGGTTTCCATTTGGCGGGGAGGGCCTCATATCCCATCATCACGCCGAGAATACCTCCTGCGGTAGCCGGGTTGCAGTCGCTGTCCTGGCCGCAACGGGTGGAAATGTCGAGGGTGCGGAAGAAATCGCCCTCGCCATAGAGCAGCCCGATCACGCAATAGGCGGCGTTGATTGTGGCGTCGATGTCGAATCCGTTCCAGACCCCTTCGGGACAACCCTTCTCAGCAGTATATTTCTGGTCGATGGCCAGCCAGCACTGTTTCCAGTCGGAGGGGTTCTTGCGCCAGAAGGAGATTACATCCTCGATGCAGCGGCGGAAATTTGCCTCGGCAGGGATGGTCTGCAACGCCTGCTCCACAACGGTGGGAATATCGTCGCACACATATGCGAGCGTATAGAGCGCTGCCACGTAGACACCGCCGTAGAAGCCGTCGCCATAGTTCATGATATGGCCGATGCGGTCGGCAAAAGCACTCGACACGTTGGGCATGCCCGGACATATCATGCCGATGAAATCAGCCTCGATCTGGAAATCGATATCGTCGGCGTGGGGATTATTCTTCCAGTGGCCCGAAGCGGGCGGCATCACGCCGTTGAGAATATTGTAGCGGGCGGCCTGATTGGCGTGCCAGAGCTTGTAGTCGGCATTGGCGAAAGCATCGGCAAAGCTTGCGGCGGGAGCGTCAATCCCCTCGCGCGCCATAACCTCCATAAAGGTAAGATCCATGTAGACGTCGTCGTACAGACCCGGGTCCTCGGCGAAGATGTCCTTGCAGTAGTCGTCATACCATATGATGGGGATGCTGTCGTTGATCATGCCGCCCTTGTATTTGAACTCGGTCGGACCGCCGTAGGTACATCCGATGGTCTGCGCGGCCCATCCGCCCTTTATCTTGTCGAGGAGTGTGGCCTTATCGATGGTTACCGTCGTGCCGTAGGGGATGGAGGCCGACCCTTTGTCAGCATCCTTGCATCCGGCGAGAGCGGCGGCTCCCATGAGCGCCATAGCCGTGTATTTCAGTATACTGTTCATTTCAGATTGGAATAAAAGCGGTTGTTGTTAGGTTTCTCCGAGTAATACATGATGTCGTTGATGCGGATCGTGTAGTTTTGGTTCGGATTGGTCCATACGAGGCGCACGGTGTGCGGTCCCTCGGGGAGGAGATACTTCCAGGCCGGCTCCACGCGGCGGTCGGTGTTGCGCATCGGCATCTTCACCGATTGGTCGAGCTTACCGTCGATCCACACCTGCACATCGGCCACATAGGGGTCGTCGGGCTCGGCGAGACCGAACACCTCCGAACCGATATGACGGATGGAGACGCGGTTGATGTAGTCCTTGTTGATGTGGCGCAGAGAGCAGATGTTGCCCCAGATTACGAAGCCGTTGCCGTCGAACGAGAATTCATACTCCTTGTCGAGGAAGCAGTCTTTGCGCTCGCGGAAGAGCGGGTAGGTGTTGGTGAAGTTCTGTTCCAACGGAAGTACGGAAGCTTTCTCGATTGGAATCACCACCTTGTCGGCCTCCACGCGGCCTCCGTTTTTCCCGATAAGCTTAAGGGCCTGGTTGTAGCTCATCTGATATGAGCTTGCAAGCGATATGTCGGTGCCCTCGAAGTTGAGGTTCTCCACCTCCTTGAGCGGATCAAGCCAGAAGGCGGGTATTCCGCTATATCCTTTCATCACACCGAGCACACCTCCGGCGGTGGCGGGGTTGCAATCGGCGTCCTGGCCGCAGCGAGCGGCAATATCGAGCGTCTCGGTGAAGTCGCCGTTGCCGTAGAGCATTGCGAGGGCAACGAAGGCCGAATTGAGTTTGGCGTCGATATTGAAGCTGAGGAAAACGCCCTTCGGGCAACCTACGTCCACATTCCAGTGGCGTTGCAGATATTCCCAGCAGGCTTTCCAGTCGCCGGGATTGAGGCGATGGAAGTCGAGCACGTCTCGGATGCAGCGGTAGAAGGTGCTCTCCTGCGGAATCGGGGCGAGTGCGGTCTCCACTATATCGCGCGGATTGTCGAGATAGAAGGCGCTGCTGTAAAGGCCGGCCACGAAGGCGCCGCCGTAGAATCCGTCGCCCGAGTTCATTATGTGGCCGACTTTATCGGCGATGCGCAGGGCTTCAGGCACCATTGCGGGGGCCATAAGTCCGATGAAATCAGCCTCAATCTGGAAATCAAGGTCGTCGGCATGGGGGTTATTGAGCCAGTTGCCCGACTCGGGGGGCATGATGCCGTTGCGGATGTTGTAGCGGCCGGCCTGATTGGCGTGGGCCAGATGGTAGTCGGCGAAGGCGAAGGCCTTGGCGAGTTCCTCCTGCGAGCAATCGAGTCCGAGACGCTCGAAGGTCTCCACGAAAGTGCAGTCGTTGTAGATGTCGTCAAAGAGGCCGGGCTTCTTTTCCCACCAGTATTTCACATAGTGTTCCGACCAGGGAATCGGCTGATAGTCCTGAGTGTAGGAGCCGGTAAATTTGAATTCCACCGGGGCGCCGAACACCACACCTATGGTTTGTGCAGCCCATCCGCCCTTAATTTTGTCGAGCAACCGGGCTTTCGACATTTCGACAGTGCGGGGCTGCGCGGCCGACGCCGTAAACGCCGCCAACACCAGAGAGAATATTATAGCGATGCGTTTCATTTACTTGCCGTTTTTAGTAAGGTTATACACTCCGAGTTCAGTTATCGAGGTGAAATTGGATACGTTTTTGGTGTATTTGTTCCAATGAGCCTGGTTTTTGGTGTCGACCAGCACACGGATGCCGCGGGTAGTAACCGGAGCGAACTCAAGAATAAACTGGGCGAAATGAGGCTGGAAGAACACAATGTCGGTTTCCGGAAGAGCGGGATTCGAAGTGTACCGACCCACGTCGCGCCAGCGCCCTTTTTCGTCGAGATACTGGATGCTGAGGTCGGTGAACCATCCGCCGAACTCTTCGAGGCAGCCTGTATTCAGTTCAATCATGTCGATGGTGCGTGGCTCGGCCCATCCGTAGCCGAAGTAGTCGATTTTCGGGCGATTGGACTTCTCGGCCAGAGTATAGAATACCGAGCCGGCCCCCTTCTTCACGCCATCACGAATCACGTCGACGCTCTTGGCATACATCGGCTTGCCGAAGGTAATCCAGCAGGAGTCGAGCACAGCCTCGTTGAGCGTGCGGACGTTGGCATAGATGGTGTCGGCCTGCATGGCCAGGTTCTCCGGTTTCACGAGAATCTGGAAATCCTTCGTCAGCTCCTTGCCGTTGCCCGTAAGCGCCAGAGTGATGTCGTATTTGCCGGCAGTCTGAGGAGTACCTTCCAGACGACCGTTGTTGAAGGTCAGACCGGCGGGAAGTGCGCCTCCGGTCATGGTCCATTTGTAGCCACGGTTGGCCGTGCAGGCGAAATCGTAGTCGGCAGGCATGCCAACGGTGAGGTCGGGCATCGGACCGATACAGAATTCCAGCGGCGGATTGAACGTGGCCTTCGGATTGATATACACCTCGTTGCCTTTCACCTTTCCGCCGTTGGCGGTGATCACGTCGATGGCCTGACGGTATGTCCGGTCGATGATGTCCTGAATCGAGGCGTCCGGCATATCGTAGCGCGTGATGTTGATATAGCGGTCGTTGAAGGGTTTAGTCCATCCCTTTACGGGCATCGTCAGGTCGGCCGGAAGTTTCGATGCGCCGAGAATTATACCCATCAGCCCGGAGATGGTAGCGGCCTGGTTGTCGCAGTCGAAGCCCATGGCGCAGCTGAGGTCGAGCGTACGCTGAAAGTCGCCGTTGCCGTAGAGCATTGCCAGAATACCCATCAGGCCGTTAAGATCGGCGTTCCAGATGGTCTTGGTCATCGGGTCTTCGTTCACATAGAATTCGTCGGCGATAATCTGGCGCGCCTTCACCCAGCTGTCGGGATACTGCTTGTGAAGTTCGAGACATTTGCGCACGCCCATGGCGTAGCGGTCGTCGGCAGGAAGATATTTCAGCCCTTTCTCGATCAGTTTGGTCAGATTGTTCTCGAAAAATGCCTCGGCATACATGGCGCCGTAGAGTGCTGTGGGAGCCGCAGCCCAGGAATCGCTTGTGATACGTGCCGCCCAGTCGCTCTTGCCTACGGCGTAGGCAGGCATTCCCGGGGCAGTATAGGCCCAGATTTCGTTGATGAGCTGGGGATCGATCTGATACCAATGGGGGTTCAGGTCTTCCGAGCCTGTGAAGGGAGGCGTATAGCCCAGGTGCATAAGCCCCAGGGCGGCGCGGTTGGCAAGCCACACACGGTCGCGGATATGATACATCCACCCCTCGCGCATCTGAGCGTAGGTAGGTTCGATGCCGTATTTCTCCATCAACGTCAGGTAGATGTACTCCACGTCGGTATCGTCGTCGGAAAAGGCTCCGTCGTATTTCTCGAGTTTGTCAATATTCTTGGTGTACCCGAAGGGGAAACGCGACTCGGCCGCCGGCTCGTCGACGAATTTGTTTTCAAACGGAAGGCCGTAGATATTGCCTACCATCTGACCGATCCAGGCTCCGGCGATTTTGTCGCGGAGCACGTCGGCCTTTATTTTCTCGGCGCCCACTGCGTCTGCGCTACAGCCTACGGCCAGCGAGGCAGCTACCAGACAATTGATTATGGTTTTCATGGAATTAATTGGGGGGAGAGGGTTTGTTTGCTGTCAGTTTCTGAATATGGTGTTGAAAAAATGGAGAGAAGAGGAGAATGAGCGGTCATCATGAAACGTGTATTTCTTTCAATCCGACCCGCAACGGCATCAATTATATTGGGGATTCTGATGGAGTTTGGGGTTGGCGTTGAGAATTTCGGTAGGAATCGGGAAAAGTTCGCGGAAAGTGTCGCCTTCCTGGGCGGGATGAGCCCAGTACTGCTTGAGGTATTTGCCGAAACGGATCATATCCTCGTGGCGCCAACCTTCCCATGCAAGCTCGCGGCCGCGTTCGGCATAAAGCTCGTCGAGAGTGAGCTGACCCACCGTGTAGGGCTGCAACCCCACGCGGGTGCGGATTTTCTGGAATTCGGGGAGGTTGACTGCATCGGCAGTACGTCCCTGGCGTACAAGCGCCTCCACATACATCAGCACGACGTCGGCATAGCGGAAAATGGCAAAATCGTTGTCCATGCAGGTTTCGCCCGAGGTGAGCATGCCGTCGGTCTGATACGGCCATTTGCAGATGCGTGCGCCGTCGAATTTCTGGCGACCGCCGTTCACGTTGTAGTAATGGCGCTCGTCGAACACCGGATTGTAGCTCATCTGCTGACCGTCGACCATGATGGGATTTCCCTTAACATCGACCTGCGGGCCGTAGAGCCACGTAAGGTCGCGACGCGCATCTGCGGCGTCATAGCTCTGGAAGAAGTCCGGCTGGCAGATGAAACCCGACCAGGGCGAAGCGGTGATGTTGAACGTGGGGCACGATTCCGGCTCGAGCGTGAGCGTATAGAGGTAGAACGAACGGCTGCCCGAGGGTATGGCCACGTGGTCGTAAACTATCACGAAGATATTTTCGCGGGAAGGTTCGTTGTTGACGGCGAAGTTGATGCCGTAGGTGTCCTCAATCTGATAGTCGCCGATGTCCATCACATTTTTGGCGGCCTGCTCGGCCTCGCGATACATGGGTGTTCCGAACCACTTCTCGGCGTTGAGATACATCTTGGCGAGAATGCAGTAGGCTGTAGCCTGATTGGCGCGCCCGTAGTTGGTCGATGCCGGATGGCGGTCGAGTTTGGAAATCAACTCGGGCGAAAGCTCCCTGGTCAGGAAATCGAACACAAACCGGCGGTCTTTCTGCTCGGGATAGCCCGTGTCGGTATAGTTGATGGTGAAGGGTATGTTGCCCCAGTTGGCCATGGCCTCATAGTAGAAAAAGGCGCGGAGTGTCTTCATCTCAGCCAGAATCTTGTCCTTACCCTCGAATTCCACTTCGGAGAGTTCAGTCTCGTAGATAATTTCGTTGCAGGCTGCGATGCCGTTGAAAATCCAGTCCCATCCTTTCTTGAGCAGGCGGTTCGACGGAGGAATGATATTGTTCTGCACTTCCTGATAGCGGCCGCCGCTATACCAGCTGCCGGTATTCGTAGCGGGGACGGCACACTCGTCGGAAGCCTGAAGAAGCAGCGTCCAGAGGCTCTGCTCGGCGTTGTAGCCCTGCATCTTGGTGTAGGCGCGTCCGGCGTTGGCCACGAGCTCTTTTTCGTTTTTGAAAAAGTTGTCCATCGGAATCTGGCTGTATACCTCTTCGTCGAGGTCGGTGCAGGCGCTTGCTGCAGCGAGCCCGGCCATACCCAGGGCGATATATTTGATTATGCTTTTCATTGCGGTGATTTCTTTTTTGGAGATTTACACTCTTTTAGAATTTTGCAGTGACGCCGAAAGTGAACTCGGTGGTGCGGGGATAGTATGTAAGGCCCTCAAGTCCGGGTTCGAGGCCGGTAATGCCGACTTCGGGGTCGATGCCCTTGTATTTGGTGATGGTAAATACGTTCTGGGCAGTGAAGTTCAGGCGAAGAGTCTGTATGAACTTCGAGGGGAACGTGAAGGTATAGCCCAGTGTAAGGTTGTCCATCTTCAGGAAGGAGCCATCCTCCACATATTTGGAGGAGTATTTCGTGCCGAGCTCGGTATGTCCCTGGTCGTCGAGGAAGTCGGAGGAGATGTTGTTCAGGCCGAGACGGTCGAGGTTGGCGTAGCGCATTGCCATGTCGTTGAGCACCTTGCCGCCGAGCGATGCGCGCAGCGAGAAGCTGAGGTCCCATTTGCGCCAGAGCAGTGTGTTGCTCCAGCTCATTGTAACCTTCGGATAGGCGCATCCGAGTTTCTCCCATTTTTCTTCGGGCACGGTGCCGTCGTCGTTCTGGCCAAGGAGCACGTCCTTACCGTCGGTGTCGGTGCCGAGGAAAATCGGACCGTAGAATGTGCCGAGCGATTCGCCCTCGATCAGGCGCTGGGTGTAGCATTTGCCGGGAACCGACCATCCTACCTTATAAGTACCGTTGGTGAATTCCTCGTTGGTGAATTTGTCGAGCTTGTTGGTGTTGTGTGCAATCAGATATGTGGTGCTCCAGGTGAAGTCCTTGGTCTTCACGGGGATTGCCGAAATCGTCAGTTCCACACCCTGGTTGGTCACCTTGCCCACGTTGGTAAACAGCGTATTGAAGATGTAGGGAGGAGTAGGAACCGTGTAGTTGTAGAGCAGGTTGTCGGTTGTGCGGTGGTAGTAGTCGAATGTAACGTTCAGGCGGCTGTTGAAGAGCTGTGCGTCAAGGCCGATGTTGAATTCTTTCTTCTTTTCCCACTGCAGGTCGGGGTTGGGGTTGGATGCAGGCTGATAGGTGTTGATCCACTGGCCGTTGTACCAGAACTTGCCGGCGGTGGTCATCAGGATGAGCGACTTATAGTTGGAGAAGTCCTGGTTGCCGGTCACACCGTAGCCGCCGCGGATTTTCAGTTCGTTGAGCCATTCCACATCGCGCAGGAAGGCCTCGCGGCTGATGCGCCAGCCGAGCGATACGGCCGGGAACCATCCCCACTTGTGGTTTTTGCCGAAGCGCGAGGAACCGTCGCGGCGTAGCGATACGGATGCCAGGTAGCGCTGGTCGTAGTTGTAGAGCACTCGGCCGAAGAAGCCGATATAGGTGTGAGACTCCTTGTAGGAACTCAGGCCGGCCTTGCCGTTGAGCAGTCCGGTGCCGGAGCCAATGTCGTTGGTCTCGGTGTCGTCGAAGTCGAAGCCCACGTTGCTCATGCCGGCCGAATTCTCGGTACCTTTCTGATAGGTGTAGCCCAGAAGAGCCTGAAGCGAGTGGGGCCCGAACGAACGGATATAATTGAGGGTTGTCTCGAACTGGGTGTCGTTGTTCTTGTAGTTGCTAATTTCAGCCGAACCGTCGGTGCCGATTATGCTGGGATAATAATGCGTGCTGTAGGTTTTCGACTCGTTGGACTCACGCGAGAGAGCCAGGAAAGCATCCCATTTCAACCCTTTGACGGGCTTGATGTTGAGGGTAACTCGGGCATTACCGCCGAAGTTGTCGTTAACGGTAGTGCTGGTGCGCTCGTTGATCATGGCCACGGGATTGTAGTATTCCATAGCCTCGATGCGGTAGTAGCCTCCCGATGTGGTGTTGGAGGGGTCGTAGACCGGCTCCGTGGGATTATGGATGAACGCCTGCTGGAATGCGGAGGTGTTCGAGGGATTGTATTTGCGGTGGGTGATGAAGAGGTTCACGTCGACATCAACCCATCCCTCGAGCAGGCTCTGGCGGATGTTGGTGCGTCCGGCAATCTTTTCGAAATCATTGCCGCGCTGAACGCCCTCTGCCTTCTCGTAGTTGAGCGAAGTGAAGTGGGAGAATTTCTCGGTACCGCCGCTAAGCGAGAGTGTGTGCTTGTGGCTGATGGGGGTACGGGTGATTTCGTCGAACCAGTCGGTATCGGCGCCATATTTGGAGCCTGAGAGTTCGGGGCGGTAGGTGTCGATCACATAATTGAATTCGCTTGCCGTCAGCGGAACTGCGCGGCGCGTAACCTTACCTACGGTGAACTGGCCTTCGTAGGTCACCTCGGCGCGGCCTTCGCGGGCACGGCGGGTGGTTACGATGATTACGCCGTTGGTGCCGCGCGTACCATAGATGGCGGCTGCCGAGCCGTCCTTCAGCACGTCGATGCTCTCGATATCCTGCGGGTTGATGTTGCGGATGTCGGCTCCGGCCACGCCGTCGATAATCACGAGCGGGCCCTGGCCGGCGGCAAGAGTGTTGGTGCCGCGCAGAAGTATCTCATACTTGGCAGTTGGGTCGGCGCCTGAGGGGTTCACAATCTGAAGGCCGGCCACCTTGCCCTGGAGCATGCCCATGGCGTTGGGGAAGGTTCCCGGATTCAGTTCCTCCTTCTTCATGCTGGCCACAGAGCCTGTAAGTTCTTTCTTGGTGGAAGTGCCGTAGCCGATTACGACCACTTCGTCGAGCACTTCGGAGCTCTCCTCAAGCGTTATGCGGATGGGAGCGGTGCCTTCCACCTTCACCTCGGCCGTCTTATATCCTACGGCCGATACCTTCAGTACGTCGGAGGGCTTTGCGGCGATGGAGAAATCGCCGTCGATGCCGGTTGCCACGCCCGAGGTGGTGCCTTTCACCATCACGCTCGCGCCGATCACGGGCTCGTTCTGCCCGTCCACAACCGTACCGCTCACCATGCTCTAGGCGATGGCTGCGGGGGCTATGAGTATGGCGAGTGCGAAAATGCAGCAGGCCATTGCAAATCTGATTGCTGTTGGTTTCATCAATTATTGGTATTAGAATGTTGGTTTTGGGAAAAGGATTTTCTTAAGAGTCCACCTCGTCGCGGGTGGGGATGGATTGCTGGGCTCCCATGCGGGTCACCGTGATGGATGCGGCCTTGTTGGCGAACTCGATTGCACGGCGCATGGGCATATCCTCTGAAAGAGCCACGCAGAGGGCGCCACAGAAAGTGTCGCCGGCGGCGGTAGTGTCCACAGGCGCTACCTTGAACGAGGGGATCAGTTCGCAGTCGCCGTTCTCGCATATCAGTGCGCCTTTGCTTCCGAGGGTGAATATCACCGTGGGGACACCCATGGCATGGATGGCGTTGATTGCACGCAGCTCCGAGTCGCTGTCGGTGATTTCGACGCCCGAAATCAGCTCTGCCTCGGTCTTGTTGGGAATGATGATGTCCACATCGGCCAGAAGCGATGCAGGCAGCGGCTCGCGCGGCGCAGGGGCCGGATTGAGTATCACCTTCACCCCGTGCTTCCTGGCTATGCGGGCGGCATGGGCCACAGTCTCCACAGGCGTTTCAAGCTGCATGATGATGAGCGAGGCCGACGCTATGACTTCCTCGGCGGCGTCGATGTCGGCGGGGAGAAGGTCAGCATTGGCCCCGGAAGCCACGGCGATGGAGTTTTCACCGGAGGCGTCGACATTGATAAGGGCTACGCCGGAGGGACAGTTGGCCGACACGCCTACATACGTTGTGTCGATTCCGACCTTGCGCAGGAGCTCAACGGTCTGGCGCCCGAAAATATCGTCGCCCACTTTCGCCACGAAAGTCGTGTCGCCTCCGAGTTTTGCGGCGGCAACCGCCTGATTGGCACCCTTTCCTCCCTGATTCATCATGAAATTGCCGCCAAGCACGGTTTCACCCGGCCGCGGCATACGATTTGTGCGGATCACCATGTCGGTATTGCTGCTGCCGACCACGACGATTCTCTTCGGTTTGGAGTTCATGGTAGTTTAAGGTATATATTGGTTGATGTTTTGATGTTCCAGTTCTTCGATGCCCTCTGTGTGGCGTGTTGGAGACATTGGAGCACGAACGCTCAAACGTTTGCGCAAATATATGTAGAGTATTTGGTATCTCAAAATATTTTTCAATATTTTTTTACGAAAAATTTATTTATCTTTGCAAAAAGCTTAGACTATACGGGGATTTTCTGTCGCATATCTGCGCAAAATACGACAAAATTTGCCAATCCCACTACAAATTTCGAAGCTTTTTAACCAAATTTCAGCCGTTTCCAGCAATGAAAAAGAGCACATTGGCCGATGTAGCACGCCTCACCGGACTCTCCATCACTACCATATCGCGAGTTCTCAACGGCAAATCCGACGAATATCGCATCTCAAAGGCTTCGCAAGCCGTTGTGTATAAAGCAATTAAGGAGCTGAATTACCACCCCAATCATATTGCACAAAGTTTGCGCAGCTCTTCCACCCATACCATCGCGCTGCTGATTCCGCGTATCGAAAACCCGTTTTTCGCCAATATCGCGAGCATCATAATCCAGGAGGCCAACAAATTCACATATCCCGTAATGGTAATCGACACATGCGAGAATCCGCTCGACGAAGACCGCGCGCTCGATACGCTGATGGCCCGCAACGTCGACGGCATCATCATGGCTCCATGCTCCGACACACCCCAGCGCATTCTCCAGGTGGCCGAGCAGATTCCTGTGGTGCTAATCGACCGCTACTACGAGGAGCAGGGCGACTCCCAGCTCCCCTATGTGGCAACCGACAACTATGCGGGAGCCTTCGAGGCCACCAACCTGCTTATCGCCAACGGCCACCGCAATATCCTATGCATCCAGGGCTCACCCTTCTCGATCACATCGCGCAAGCGCGTGGAGGGCTACTGCAACGCCATGACAAAAGCCGGTCTGCAGGAGAATATCAACGTACGCGGCAACGACTTCTCCACCCAGAACGGCTATATCGAGACCAAACTCGCCCTGATGAGCGGCAACCCCATCTCGGCTATCTTCGCGCTGTCCTCCACCATTCTGCTCGGCTCAATCAAGGCCGTGCAGGAGCAGAACCTTTCGGTGCCGCAGGATATGTCGATCGTCTCGTTCGACAACAACGTGTTTCTCGACTACCTCAACCCGCCCGTCACCCGCGTGTGTCAGCCAATCGACTATCTCGGCATCGTGGCCGTCAAGATGCTCATGGATTCGATTCTCGGCAAGGAAATCGCCCAGCCGGCCATCCTCCTGCAACCTACCATCACCTTCGGCAATTCCGTGACCGTACCGCCGAATCCACCGGTGCAGCTTATCTCCCCGGCTTGAACCTTCCCCTCCGGCAAAGCGTTTTTCATGAAAACTCTTTGTCGATTATGTATCATCTTATTCTTCTGCGCCACGGCCAGAGCCAGTGGAATCTCGAAAACCGCTTCACGGGCTGGACCGATGTCGACCTTACCGAAAAAGGGCGCGACGAGGCCGCCGCAGCCGGACGGAAAATCGCAGCCATAGGCCTCGAGCCGCGATATTGCTTCACTTCGTTTCAGAAACGGGCCATCCATACGCTGCAGATTGCGCTCGACGCAATGGACCGCGTATGGCTCCCCGTGGTGAAGGACTGGCACCTCAACGAGCGACACTACGGAGCACTCCAGGGACTCAACAAGGCCGACACAGCTGCGAAATTCGGCGACGAGCAGGTGCACATCTGGCGTCGCAGCTACGATGTAGCGCCACCGGCGCTCACTTCCGACGACCCTCGGTTCCCGGGCAATGATCCGCGCTACGCGGCACTCTCAAATGATGAACTCCCGCTCACAGAATCGCTGCAGACTACCATCGGACGCGTGCGCCCATGCTGGGAAGAACTTATCGCCCCGGCAATCCGACTTTACGGTTCGGTTCTGGTAGCCGCACACGGCAACTCCCTGCGGGCACTTGTGATGATGCTCAAGAAATTCTCTCCCGACGAAATACTAAAAGAGGAGATTCCCACCGGCTCACCGCGTGTGTTCACCCTCGACGAGCGGCTTCAGCCCGTCGACGACCGGTATCTATAGGTTTAGGGTTGAAGGTTTAGGGTTTAGGGTTTAGGGTTTAAGGGTTAGGGGTTAGAGAATAGTGAGTTGGGATTAGGTATTCAGCGTATATCGAGCATCAGATGTGTCTGGAGCGACAGACTCCACTCCGGATGGGCGAGCGCGAAAGCTATGGCAGCCTGCGTGTTGCGCCGGGTAGCTTCTGCGTCAGCTTCATGGCAGGGCTGCACGCGCAGCTCTCCGGCGATTGCCCGGAGCCGGTCGTAGCGGCTCATGTCGGTCGCGGTATCCATCACGACTTTCAACTCGTCGATGCGCCCGAGCACCACCTCGGCATCCTTGGGAGAGCAGGTGATCCAGTCGACTGAATCGGGCAGAGGCCGCGACCCGTTGGTCTCCACCTGCACGTAAAAGCCCTCGACGTGAAGGGCCTCCACAAGCGATGCCGTAAGCTGAAGCCCCGGCTCCCCACCGGTTACTACGGCGTGACGCGCCGGAAACGCCGACATCTCACCCACAATTTCCTCCTCGGTCATCTCGACGAAGGATTCGTGGGCCGTATCGCAGAACGGGCAGCGCAGATTGCATCCCGACAGTCGCAGAAACACCGCCGAACAGCCCGTAAACCTCCCCTCCCCCTGCAGCGAATAAAAAATCTCGTTGACCTTCATCTCATTTTTCAATCAGAACGGCGATTTAATCAGAACGGCGCCCCTTCTGCGTCGGGCGCCACATATGCCGCGATGTTGCCCTCACTTTCCTGCACCGTACATTTATAGCAACCAGGCGTCTGGTCCACTACCCAGCGGGCGATGTTCTCGGCCGTCGGGTTGAAAGGCAGAACGTCGTTGAGGCACGCGTGGTCGAGCCGGTCGGCTATAGCCCGCTTGATGTGCGTAAAATCGGCTACCATACCGTTCCCGTCGAGCTCCTCAGCCCGGCAGAACACCGTAATAATCCAGTTGTGGCCATGCAGCGCCGTGCACTTGCTTTCATACGACAGCTCCAGCCTATGCGACGCCGAAATCTCCAATCGCTTCCTCACGTAATACATATATTCCCTCTCTTTATCTATCTTTTTATATCTTTCTTTTTCCAATTATCTCCGCAAAGTTACTACAAAAAAGTGAAATGCGGAAAGATATAGTGATAGAATTGAGTTACAAGGGTTTTGGTTGAAGTGGCGATAATCCGTGAAGCCATTACAATCCCTGCCGAAGCCAAATCCTGACGCCGCTACGTTACTTGTTCGTAACCATGCCCGAAAATGCGACAAACGGGTACGAATAGCGAAACAAGGCTCTAAGGAATAGTGAGTTATCCATAACTCATGCGAAAAATCAGGTTACGGAAAAAGATTGCGCCGTTCCTCCCCGTTTTGCGTACCAACACCGGACTCTTCACCAACTAATTTTGAAACCCAAAAATTAAGGACAATGAAGAGTAC
>OLSA01000378.1_pt1 | contig 39952 bp, 28 predicted proteins | sample 1672731 | NCBI WGS metagenome assembly OLSA01 (sample SAMEA3136718, study PRJEB25190) | human gut metagenome | biome: human gut; feature: human-associated habitat; material: faeces | place: Austria | collected 2013
TTTTTCTCATTTCGATTCACTTTTCCGCTTTCTTCTCTTCCCGCTTCAAGCGCCATACGGCGAGTGAACGCACCAGAAGAACATTGATGAGCGCAAGGCGCGCGTAGCTGTAGACGACATTCAGAAGGAAGTATGGCGAAATGTTGCTGTAATTGCCGAGATCGTCGAGCAGCAGCGGCATGACGCCGTAGCTCATCAGAAGCGGCAGCGCGACAAGCGCGGCAAACCAGCCGGCAGCGAGCCATGTGATCTCTTTTTTCGTGGCATTCAGCTTGAGCGCGCGGTAGGAGCACACCGTCCAGACGATCATCACAAGCATGCCGAGGAGCTGCACCCACGAGATGGCAAGGCGCATATAGTTCATCTCCGGCGTCCAGATGCGCGTCATGAAGATGGTCGTCCATGAAAGGCCCGTCGCAAAGCGGAGGTAAAGATCAACGCAGGCATAGACCGCCCAGCCGCACCAGAGACCGACACGGCTCTTCGCCGTAAGGCAGATGACACCGCAGATGAAAAACGGCGCGCCGAAAAGAAGCCCCGAGAAAATACTGCCAAACAGCAGCAGGAACAAAAGCACGATGACCGCGCCGGTACACAGCAGAACCGTGCCGATGATACTGCGGCTCTTATCCCGCGCGGGCACAGTCTGCGGCGCAAAGGACGAAGGATCGTTCTGCACTTCCGCCGCGGCAGGCTCGCTCTGCGGCGCGTCCTCGCCGCGCACCAGCTCGTCGAGCGTCACGCCGAAGAGCTCAGAGAGCTTTAGAAGCTTTTCAAGCTCGGGCACGGATACGTCCGTCTCCCATTTGGAAACGCTCTGGCGCGAAATATCCAGTGCGTCGGCAAGGTCACCCTGCGACCAATTTCTCTGTGTGCGCAGGCGCACGATGTTCTCTCCCAGTGTCATGTGAGGGGTTCTCCTTTACAGAATTTCTGCGTTCAGCTTAGCAAAAAAGCGGCAAAAAGTCCACCAAGCGGGCTTGAAAACTTAGCAACCGACAGTTGCACCTCAAAAAAAGTGGGCGCGCTGCAAATGCAGTGCGCCCACTTTTTGAGTTTACATTTCGTAGTCCACGGCCACGCGGTCGGCGCGCAGACCGCGCTGCTCCACTAGTTCGGCCACGGTGATCGGCGTGGCGACGTCCTCTTCCTTGCCGTTGATGATCATTTCGGTTCCCTTCTGTATGTCAGGCCCCACGAGTGCCGTTCCTGCCGAAACGGACGTTCAGAACTGCTTTGTGGGCTTCCGAGCGTCTGCTTCCGGTGAATCGGACACTCAGTGCTGGTACGAAAAAAGGGTCGCCGAAGGAACCGTACCCTATGAGGTGGTGCGCCCCTCCGTGACCCTAATCACGCGATATTCGGTTATCGCGAACGGAAATGAGATGCGCCTCGCGGCGCGAACAACCCGTCTCCTTACGGCGGCATTACCCGCATCAAGTCCTCGGTCGAAGCTCGTCGAGCTCCCTCTCAGCCTTTCGGCTCCCGTTCGGTTGTGCCTTTATCTTCGCGCAGGCGCCCGACAAGCTTGCGCCGGTCCACGTTGAGTTAGTCTTGATGTGAACATGCGCGAATCGGCTGCGTGCTTGCAAGGAAGGGGAAGATGATGATGAACGGTGAGTTGGCAGGATTTACGATTCCTCGGCTCGGCATGGGAACGATGGCTTTGGCGATTGAGGGGCGTCCGGATCGCGATACTGCGATTCGGACGATTCGCGCCGGTTTGGACGCGGGTGTTCGCTATTTGGACACAGCTTGGTCGTATTATCTGCCGAGCGAGCCTGGTACCGGCACTGCGAAAGATTTGGGGTACGGCGAAAAGTTGGTGCGTGATGCGCTCGCCAGCTGGGACGGCCCTCGCGATGAAGTGCTGGTCGCCACGAAAACCGGCTATCGACGCACCATGGAGGTTCCCGCTTTTGTTGCTCCTGTGTCCGATTCGCCAGAATCGGACACTCAGGGGCGGGATTCCGAGGGCTGCAGTCGTCGGCCTGGCGGGGAACGCCAGCATTTGCAGGCGGCGGGCAGTCAATACGGGTGGATGGCGGATTCGCGCCCCGAAACCATGATTCGTGACGCCAAGGAATCCGCGCTGCACTTGGGCGTCGATACGCTCGACCTGTTGTACTCGCACGGACCGGACCCGGAAGTGGCTTATGAGGACCAGGTCGGCGCGCTGAAGCAGCTGCTTAACGAGGGCGTGATCCGGTACGCGGGCATTTCCCGCGTGGACAACGCGCAGATCGACATCGCCCGCGAGATTCTCGGCGACAAGCTGATCGCCGTGCAGAACCAGTTCTCGCCCTCGCACCCCGACCCTGAGCATACGATGGAGCACTGCGCGGAACTTGGACTCGCGTTCGTGTGCTGGAGCCCCCTCGGCGGCTTCCTCGACGCGTTCGACCAGCGCGCGTACGACCCGTTCCGCACGGTCGCCGGCAACCACGGCTGCTCCTACCAGCGCGTGGTGCTCGCCTGGGAACTGAGCCGCTACGAGCGGTTGTTCACCATCCCCAGCGCCCGCAATCCGCAGGAAATCAACGATTCCTTCGCTGCCACCGAACTGACGCTCACGCAGGATGAGCTGGCGATGCTGAACGCCTCCGTCGACGCCCGTCGCGGCTGAATTCCGCGCAATACGTACGATTGGCCGCGCCCGATTCCGCACAATAATCGCGATTCGGGCCGCGGCCTTTTTCGTGCCTTCTGTAGCTTGCTCGCTGCAAAATCGCCCTGGGAATAACTTACACTGTAAAATGTTTACACTGTAAGATATTATGACGGCGATTGCGACGGAAGGAGGTGCCGCGTGGGCTTTGAAGAGGAACTGTTCCACGAATTGGCGACCAACACATGGGGTAAACGCTCGCGCATGCAGCAGGAGATGGTGAAAGGCGCGAAGGGCGAACCCTTCGCCGTGCAGGAACTCTATAGGAAAGGCCCGCTGACGCCATCGCAGCTCGCCTCTTCAATGAAAACCACCACCGGACGCGTGTCCACACTGCTGTCCGCGTTGGAGAAAAAAGGCCAGATCACACGCGAATCCGACCCCGACGATCGCCGTGTGGTGCACGTGAACCTCACCGAAGCGGGCAGGGAACGCGCCGAACGGCAGCGCGAAAGCATGCGCGAGGCGATCTGCTGGATCTTCTCGCAGATGGGGGAGCGCCGCGCGCGCGAATTCGTTGAGCTCACCGAGGAATTCACCACGTACATGTCGCTGTGCATGCCCGGCAAGCCGCGCCCCACGGCGGACGAGGTCAAAGCCGCGTTCTCAGGAAACGCACAGGAAGACGCGTAGTATCTTACGCTGTAAATAATTCACAGTGTAAGTAATCGCAATCCAGTAATCGCAAAAACCGCGAAAAATCGCAAAAACTAATCGTAAGAAAACAAGCAAAACACAAAACAAGAGAAGGAACCAAGCATGCTTCGCATCGTACGATACCTCTCCAAAGCGGAGATCGGTCAGATGCTCGTCGCGCTGGTCAGCATCGTCGGTCAGATCTGGCTTGACCTGACCCTGCCGGATTATATGGCCGACATCACGCAGCTCGTCGAAACCCCCGGCAGTGAAATGCACGACATCTGGGTGGCCGGCGGCAAAATGCTGCTCGTCTCGCTCGGCTCGGCGGCCTGCGCGGTCGTCACCGGCTTCATCGCCGCGCGCGTGGGCGCCTCGTTCAGCCAGCGCCTGCGTTCGCTTGAATTCAACAAGGTGGAAAGCTTCGGACCGGCGGAAATGAACCGTTTCTCCACCGCGTCGCTCATCACCCGCTCCACGAACGACATCACGCAGATCCAGATGTTCATCACCATGGGCCTCATGATGATCGTCAAAGCGCCGATCATGGCCGTGTGGGCCGTGTGCAAGATCGCAGGAAAGGGCTTCGATTGGACGCTCGCAACCGGCATCGCCGTGGCCATCCTGCTGGTGGTCATCGCCGTGATCATGAGCTTCGTCATGCCGAAGTTCAAGGCCATGCAGCGCCTGACCGACAACATCAACCTCGTGGCGCGCGAGAACCTCACCGGCCTGCGCGTGGTGCGCGCGTACAACGCCGAGGACTATCAGGAAGCCAAGTTCACCGAAGCCAACAAGGAACTCACCGAAACCCAGCTGTTCACCAACCGCGCCATGGCCATCATGATGCCGTTGATGAACACCATCATGAACGGCCTGATGCTCGCCGTCTACTGGATCGGCGCGTACCTCATCGACGCTGCCGACGCCGTCGACAAGCTCACCACCTTCTCCAACATGGTGGTGTTCTCCAGCTACTCCATCCAGGTCATCATGAGCTTCCTGCTGCTGAGCATGGTGTTCGTGCTCTGGCCGCGAGCCGACGTGTCCGCGCAGCGCGTGCTCGAAGTCATCGACACCGAGCCGATGGTCGCCGACGGCACGCAGGACGCGGGCAAGCCGGGCGAGGAAGGCGAAATCGAATTCCGCAATGTGAGCTTCGCCTACCCCGACTCGCGTCACGCCATGCTCGAAGGCGTCAATTTCAAGGCGAAGAAGGGTCAGACGGTGGCGTTCATCGGCTCGACCGGCTCCGGCAAATCGTCCCTCATCAACCTCGTGCCGCGTTTCTACGACGCCACGCAAGGCGAGGTGCTCGTCGACGGCGTCAACGTGCGCGACTACAAGCTGAAGGCGTTGCGCGACAAGATCGGCTACGTGCCGCAGCAGTCGTTCCTGTTCAAGGGAACGATCGCCAGCAACGTCGCGTACGGAGATACGGACCGCGACGACGACACCGTGCGCCGCGCATGCGACGTCGCGCAGGCGACGGAATTCATCGACAAAAAGCAGAAGAAGTACGATTCCGGCATTTCGCAGGGCGGTTCCAACGTGTCGGGCGGGCAGAAACAGCGCCTGTCGATCGCGCGCGCAGTCTACCGCCATCCGGAAATCCTGATCTTCGACGATTCCTTCTCCGCGCTCGACTTCAAAACCGACCGTGCCGTACGTGACGCGCTCGAAAAGGAAGCGAAGGATTCCACGAAACTCATCGTCGCGCAGCGCATCGGCACCATCATGAATGCCGACCGCATCATCGTGCTCGACGACGGCAAAGTGGTCGGCCAGGGCACGCACGAGGAACTGCTCGACACGTGCGAAGTGTATCGGCAGATCGCCGAATCGCAGTTGAGCGAAGACGAACTGAAGCGCTGAAAGGGGGAGACATGCCAAGAGGAATGGGACGCGGCCGTGGGGCCGTGGAAAAGCCGAAGGACTTCGGCGGAGTGATGAAGAAGCTCGTGAAATTCTGCAGCCGGTACATTCCGGTGATGATTCTCGCGCTGGTTCTGGGCGCTGCCGGCACGGTGTGCCAGATCATCGGCCCGGACAAGCTCAAGGACATGACCAACGAGATCACGAAGGGTCTGCCGGCCATGGTGCACGGCAAGCCCGTCATGAATTCGATCGATATGGACGCGGTGTCGCGCATCGCATGGCTGCTCGTCGCGCTGTACGTCGGGTACGCGCTGCTGAGCTACCTGCAAAGCTGGCTGATGGCCAACGTCACGCAACGCACGGCACAGCAGCTGCGTGAGGCGATCAGCCAGAAAATCAATCGCCTGCCGCTGAAATATTTCGACAAAGTCAGCTACGGCGACGTGCTGAGCCGCATCACCAACGACGTCGACGCGATCGGACAGACGCTCGGCCAGTCGGTCGGCTCGCTGATCACTTCGATCACGCTGTTCTTCGGCGCGCTCATCATGATGTTCTACAACAACGTGACCATGACGCTGTGCGCCATCGGCTCCGCGCTGCTCGGCCTGATCGTGATGGGCCTGATCATGAAGGTCTCGCAGAAATACTTCGCCCAGCAGCAGATCGCGCTCGGCGACGTGAACGGGCACGTGGAGGAGATGTACTCCGGCCACACCGTGGTCAAGGCATATTGCGGCGAAGAGGACTCCATCAAGCGCTTCGAAAAGTACAACAACGACCTGTACGTTTCCGGCTGGAAGAGCCAGTTCCTGTCCGGCCTGATGATGCCGCTGATGAACTTCATCGGCAATTTCGGCTACGTGGTCGTGTGCGTGGTGGGCGCGGCGCTCGCCATGAATGGCAAGATCGAATTCGGCGTGATCGTGGCGTTCATGATGTACATCCGCCTGTTCACCCAGCCGCTCTCCCAGTTCGCGCAGGCCTTCCAGAACCTGCAGCGTTGCGCGGCTGCCTCCGAGCGCGTGTTCGGCTTCCTTGACGAGCCGGAACTGGCCGACGAATCCGGCAAGCGGGCGTTGCTCGGCGTTGACGCGGACGGCAAGCCGCAGCCGGTGCGCGGCGACGTGGAATTCAGCCATGTGCGTTTCGGCTACGATTCGGACAAGACGATCATCAACGACTTCTCGGCCTCTGTGAAGTCCGGCCAGAAGATCGCCATCGTCGGCCCGACCGGTGCCGGCAAGACCACGATGGTGAACCTGCTGATGCGCTTCTACGAGATTTCCGGCGGTTCGATTTCGATCGACGGCGTGGATACCAAGTCCGTGCCGCGCTGGAACGTGCACGACCAGTTCTCCATGGTGCTGCAGGACACGTGGGTGTTCCGTGGAACAGTGCGTGAAAACATCGCGTATTCGAAGAAGGACGTCACCGACGAGCAGATCGTGGCCGCATGCAAGGCCGTCGGCCTGCACCACTACATCATGTCGTTGCCGAACGGCTACGACACCGTGCTCGACGACAAGGCGTCGCTTTCCCAGGGCCAGCGCCAGCTGCTGACGATCGCGCGAGCGATGGTGGAGGACGCGCCGATCCTGATCCTCGACGAGGCCACCTCGTCTGTCGACACCCGTACGGAAGAGCTGATTCAGAAGGCGATGGACGCGCTGACCGTGGGCCGCACGAGCTTCGTGATCGCGCACCGCCTGTCCACCATCCGCGACGCCGACATGATCCTGGTGATGAACGGCGGCGACATCGTGGAACGCGGCACGCACGAGGAACTGCTCGCCAAGGGCGGCTTCTACGCCGACATCTACAACAGCCAGTTCACGCTGGCCGAGTGAGGTTGGTGTGCTGACTCGCTAAAAAATCCGGAGGGACCACCCCTCCGGATTTTTGCGTTTTGGCTTCGGCATTTTTATTGTGTTGCGCTGACGGGACGGCGGATTTACCATTGAGGTGACTGACGTCAATCGATTGACGTATTTGAAAATCACAAAGAAAGTGGGCAGTCATGAAAAGCATCGAAATCGGCAAATCGGCAGTGGTCGCATCGCAGGCGGCGCTCGGCGTGATGCGCATGGACGCGCTGGATGCGGACGCTGCGGCAGAAGTCGTGCGTACGGCCGCCGAGCATGGAGTCAACTTCTTCGACACGGCGGACATCTACGGATTCAACGTCAACCACGACCATGCCAGCTCGCGTGTGCTCGGCCGCGCGTGGAAGGACGCCGGGCTCAAGCGCGAGGACATCTTCCTGCAGACGAAGTTCGGTATCAACATCGACTTCAGCGACCCGAACAACGTGCACGCCACCCGCTACGACTTCTCCGCGAAGCACCTCATCACGCGACTCGACGAGGAACTGGAAGCGCTCGGCACTGACTACGTGGACTTCGCGCTCCTGCACAGGCCCGACACCCTGATGGAGGCCGAAGAAATCGTCGAAGCGTTCACCACCCTGCACAAGGCGGGCAAAGTGCGCCACTTCGGCGTGAGCAACGTGAACCCGTGGCAGGCGGAACTGCTGCAGTCCTGGCTCGGCGACGACCCGGCCATGAGGCTTGAAGCGAGCCAGCTGCAGTTCGGCCTGATGCACGCGCAGATGGTCAGCGACGAGCTGATGACCAACTCCGGCGCCGAAGGCATGGTCGTGGCCAACCATTCGGACGGCCTGCTGTCCTACTCGCGACTGCGCCACATGACCATCCAGGCGTGGAGCCCGTTCCAGTCCGGCACGGAATACGGCCCGTTCGTAGGCAACGAGCACTTCCCGGAGCTGAACAAGGCACTGGACGAAAAGGGCGCCAAGTATGGCGTGAGCGCCAATGCCATCGCCACCGCATGGGTGCTCAGGCATCCGGCGAAGATCCAAATCGTGCTCGGCTCGATGAACCCCACCCGGCTGGGCGAAATGCTCGACGGCGCGGACATCGATCTCGACAAGCAGGATTGGTGGGACCTGTACGTGGCCGCCGGCAACCTCATTCCGTGAGTTTTGCTTGCGATTGGCCGGTTTGCGGTCTGCGATTGGCGGGCCGCCAACCGGCCAACCTGGCAATCAGAAGAAACGGCCGGGGAAACCGGCGCTGATGGTGGCGTGACGGTCGGCGTCCAACGTGGCGCAATCGAAAACAAAAACGCTGCGCAGTTCATTCGGGTCCGCAACGAACAGCGCCGTAGCCAACCCGTCCGCCACCGCAGTCGGATAGTCGCCAAATGACGCGGATTGCACTGCAACCCAGGCGGCTTCCGTTTGTTGCACGGGCAGGCCGTCGATGGCGTTGAGCAGGTGGTGAATCGCCAGATGCGTCTGTTCGTTCACCGCCACCTCCCAATGGCGACGGCTGGGCGCGCTCGCACAGAACGCGCCATCGCCGATCAGTGCGACGCCGACCGCGCAGGACGGATCATCCGGATCCTCAAGCGCCACACGGATCGGCTTGTTCGTGCGCGCCAGCAGATCGCCGCCCGCATCAATCACAAATTCCGGGGCAGCGCTTTCGCGTTTGCTGTCTGAGGTGGAAGATTGGCATGTCGGGTTGGTCGTTTCGGCTGACTTGACATGCGATGTGCGCGAAAGTTCTGAATCGGTGAGCAATCCGCCCAGCGAATCCACCAGATAACCCTTGCCGCACGCGCCGAAATCCACATGAACCGGACTGCGTGTAACCAATGTCGTACCACTCGAACGAACCACATCACGACCCCATACGGCCCGTCCGTGCAGCGCGCCCAGGCGCTCGCCGGCGTCGGCTTCAACGGTGAAACTCAGCGCGGGATCGTAACCGAGACGAATCAGGTCCTCGCCCACGCACGGGTCGATCGCACCGCGCGTGGCGGCGTGCAGCGCGTCGTACAAATCGAATAGCGGGCCGGCCCAATCGGGAAAATCGAAATGCCCGCCATGCTCCGCATTGCCGATGCGCGTAACCAGCGAATCAGCGCGAAACCGCGAAAGCGCATGCTCGTATTCATCGATGAACCGTTCCATCTCGCCGCGCAATTCCGCAGTGATCGGGCGAGGCGTCGAAATCAGCAACCCCGTGCCGAGCGCCTTGGGGAAAGCGGTGGTATGCGGCATGCGCTGTGCGAGCGGTGCAATGGAGTCCATACCACGATGCTAGCGCGTGCCCGGCTTGGCGGAGTTCGTGCTTGGGCAACCTGATATGCGCTATATGTGGCATGAGGCATCGCCTTATTTTGATACCCCCCGTAGCTTTGTATGGTTACGATTATGCTAATCGTGATTATACAAGTCGCGATTATACAGACCGACGCTTTGGCATGGAGTTCGCTTCACGTTTTCGGGCGGACGGGGGTGTTGCGGAACGGCGGTGAGCGTCACAATGTGAGACGACACGCGGAAAACGGGAAAAATAAAAACGGCGGAATTCCAACGTTTTTCCATGCGCGATACAACAAGACCAATTAAAAATCAAGACTGTTATTCAAAAAAGTTTCGTTCTATCTTGGCTTCCGATGCGCGCTTCGTACGTCGGGTACGTCGGGGAAAGCGCGCCGAAAAGATTTGCGGAAGGAAGGTTCGACCCATGTCATCTCGCGTCGCGCAGCGCCATGCAGCCGGTTCCTACGATTCGTGCGATTCGCGCGTCTCGGCTTCCGTCCGTCTCGCCGCGCTCGTCGCCGCGCTGATGATCGCGCTCGCCACGCTGTTCGCCGGCACCGCGATGCCGCAGCAGGCGTCCGCCGCCGACGACAGCCAAACGAATTTCGATTCCTGGACCGCCGCTGCGCAGAACATCGCCAAGCAGCTCGCCGCCGCCGAAAAAGACTACAACGACGGCGATTACGGCCAGGCCGGCACCGGCTTCCAGACCGCGCATTGGATTGGCTACGACGCCTCCAACTTCTCGAAGGCCGTCAACGACACCATTTCCGCCGACAAGCAGCAGGCGTTGCTCACACAGTTCACCGACTTGGAAGGCCTCGCCTACCAGCAGGGCCAGGGCGGCGCGATCGCCGGCAAAATCGATGCGCTGAACGCGGACCTCACCGCCACCGCGCAGACGCTCGATGGCAACGCGAACCTCGCCGACCCCAAAGCCTACGCGAAGCAGCGCGCCGAACAGACCGCAGCCGAACGTAAGAAGCTCGACGCGGCCAAAAAGAACTCCTCCAAAGGCAAAGGCGACCGCACGTGGGGCGAAGTCGCCAGCGAAATGAACGTCATCCTCGACAAAGCCTACAAAGCCGCCGTCTCCGGCAAGGGCGCGGAAGGCTCCAGCCTCGTCAACGACGCGTACTACCAGTACTACGAGAAGCTCGGCTTCGAAAAGAACGTGATGAACGCCATCTCCGGCGACCGCGTCTCGCAGGTCGAATACCAGTTCAAAATGACCCGCAAAACCATGCGCGACGGCGGTTCCGACAAGGAAATCAAGAAGCTCGTCGACGACCTGAAAAGCTGGCTCGTCGAAGACGCGGCCACCCTCGACGGTGGCGCGGCCGGCAACGTCAACGCCTTCACCAAAGCCATCACCAGCTCCGCCGGACAGGCGTTCCTCATCCTGATCCGTGAGGGCCTCGAAGCGCTGCTGGTGGTGGCCGCCGTGGTGGCCTACCTCGTTAAATCCGGCAACCGGCGCTTCACCAAGTGGATCTACCTGGGCGTGCTCGCGGGCCTTGCCGGCTCCGGCCTGATCGCCGTGCTCTTCACGTTCCTGTTCGGCGGCTCCGGACCGATTCAGGAAATCTCCGAAGGCGTGTGCGCGCTGATCGCCATGCTCATGCTGCTGTGGACCAGCAATTGGATGCTCAACAAAAGTTCCGTGGAAGCGTGGAACCGTTACATCCGCACCAAAACCGAGTCCGCCGTGGCCGACGCGCAAAACAAAGTCGCCGCCGGCGAAGGCGTGGGCCTGGGTATGGTCGTTTCGCTCGCCATGCTGAGCTTCCTAGCCGTGTTCCGTGAAGGCGCCGAAACCGTCATCTTCTACGAATCGATCTACTCGATGAGTCGCGACGCGCAAGGCATGTGGATCGGCGGCATCGCCGCGGGTGTGGTGCTGCTCGTCATCTTTCTCGTGCTGCGCTTCACCTCCGTAAAGATTCCGATTGGCCCGTTCTTCCTCGTTACGTCGATCCTGATGGCCGTGCTGGTCGTCATCTTCGCCGGCGGTGGCATCCACGCGCTCATCGAAGGTGACCTGATCGACGGCCACTACCTGTCCAGCGTGCCCACAAACGACTGGATCGGCCTGTATCCGTACGTCGAATGCCTTGCGGCACAAGCGATCGCGGCGATTGCCGTACTCGCGCTGTTCGCCGTCGGCTTCGCACGCAAACGCAAGTTGCGCACGCCTGACAATCGCAAGTAATACGCAAATTTTCCGAGATTTACCGATATTTTTTCCACATCCAACAACAAAGGAAAGAGAAATGAAGAACAAGAAGATCGCCGCTCTGCTCGGCATCCTGCTGGCCGGCTCCATGGCCTTCTCCCTGTCCGCATGCGGCAATTCCAACGATTCCGCCGCTTCGGACAAGTCCAGCGCCTCCGCGTCGGCTTCGAAGGCCGACGACTCCAGCAAGGACGATTCCAGCGATTCCGCCGGTTTCGAAGAGATCCAGGTCGATGAGAAGCACTCCGACCAGGAATGCGGCCCGCTGACCGTCAACGCCGTCTACTTCCAGCCGATCGACATGGAACCGTCCGGCATGGGCCTCAAGGCCGCCGATGCGAGCTTCCACCTCGAAGCCGACATCCATGCCAACCAGAAGGGCACCGAACTCGGCTACGGCAAGGGCGATTTCGTGCCGGACCTGACCGTCAACTACGACATCATCGACAAGACCTCCAACGCGTCCGTCGCCTCCGGAACCTTCATGCAGATGAACGCTTCCGACGGCCCGCACTACGGCGCCAACGTCAAGCTCGACAAGGCCGGCGCGTACAAGCTCGTGCTGAAGATCGAATCCCCGGAGAAGAAGGGCTGGATGCTGCACGTCGATCCGGAGACGGGTGTGAAGGGACGCTTCTGGACGGAACCGATCGAGGTCACCTTCCCGGACTGGAACTATACGCCGCAGGAGTGGTGATCTCCTAGCGTAGCCCGTTCGCGGTTTCGGTATGCATTACCCGACACACTCAAGGCCGTTCGGCCAAGCTTACGGTCGGGCAATGCATACCGAAACCGCTCTCTCGCGTTTAGGGGGATGGATTCACCTCTGCGATTGTGGAGGGGGTCCGGGAAATCCTCGCATTTTAGGGGAGGGATGAGAGGGGTGGGACTCTTTGGGATGGGGCGGAATGGGAATCGTTGGGCTCTTTGAGTTGGTTTTTTGGATGAAAGGATTTTGGGATGCTGCTGCAGTTTGTGACGGTGTTGCAGGGGGTGTTGGCGCCGGCGCTGCTCGTCATGGCGTTGAGCGTCATGCTCACCGTCGGTGAGGGGCGTGACAAGCCTCTGAGCGCGTACTGGCGGCTGGCCGGTTTCGTTGTTGGATTCGCCGGCGCAGTCGTATTCGCCGCGCTGCGCGCCACCGCCGTCATCACGCAACGCACGTTCGTCAACTATCCGACCCTGTGGTGCTGCGTGATCCTCGACGTGGCCGTGTTCGTCATCGTCCTGTTCGCCCGCCGCATCACCGCCGACTGGCACAACCACCGCGCGCTGCTCGACATCGCGAATCTCGTTGCGGCGCTTGCGATCGCGGCCACCACCTTTCGTGCGCTGCCCGACGTGATTCTGCGACTGACGATCTTCGTCGAGCCGGGCGATCCCATCTTCACTTCCGACATGCTGTTGCGCGCGCTCGGCTTCGCTTTGGGCGCGGCCGTCGCAATCATCGCCGCGCTTATCTTCCGCACGATGCGTTCCACCGCCGTCCGCTGGTCGTTCACGACGGCGGTGCTGCTGTTGGTCGCGCTGTTGTTCGCACAGCATTTCACCGACCTTGCGCAGATCCTCCAATCCAAACGCATCGTCAGCTTCCCGACCGCCGCCTTCCTCGCGCTCGTGTGGGGCATCAACCATCAGCGCAGCCTGACCATCGCAATGGCGCTCGTCTTCGCCATTCCGGCAATCGCCAGCATCGTCATGGGCTTCAAAGTCAAGCCGACCGGCGCCAACGAGGCGATCGCACGCACGCATATCGCGTTCCGCCGCCGCGCGAAAGCGGCCGGCGCGTTCAGCCTGGTCGCCATGATCTGCGTCACCGTGGCCCTGACGTACGGCGTCGCGCAAACGCAGAAAGTCGTCACGCTGTCGCCGCCGGAAGACTACTCGCTCGCCGATGGCGTGGCCACTATCAAATTCAGCCAGATTTCCGACGGCCACCTGCATCGCTTCGAATACAAGGCGAAGGACGGCACCGTCATGCGATTCATCATCATCAAGAAGAACGGTGGCGCGTACGGCGTCGGCCTCGACGCGTGCGACAACTGCGGCGATGCCGGCTACTACGAGAAGGACGGCAAAATCATCTGCAAGAAGTGCGATGTGGCCATCAACCTCGCCACCATCGGCTTCAAGGGCGGCTGCAACCCGATCCCGTTCGACTACCAGGTCAAGCCGGGCAAAATCGCCATCCAAACGTCCACGCTCGACGCGCTGTCGAGCCATTTCCAGTGAGCGCCGAGAAAGGTAAGGGGGTGCCATGTTCTTCCTGAAAATGATCTCTCGCTCGTTCAGCCGGCAGTTCAAACGCCGTCTGCTCATCGCCGTCACCGTGTGCCTGTCCGCCACCGTCAGCGTGGCCATGCTCGGCGTGGTGTTCGACGTGGGCGACAAGCTCAACGCGGAGCTGAGCACGTACGGTTCGAATATCGTCGTGCAGCCGAAGTCCGACGCTGTGGTGAGCGATTTGTACAATACCGGCGATTCTGCTGGCTCGGCTTCGGGTAGTTCGTCCGGTTCGGACGGGGGTTCCACTTCCGACGGCTCGGCTGCGGCGGACAGCGCCGACCCGACCGCGTTTCTGAAGGAGTCGGACGCGCAGAAGATCAAGACCATCTTCTGGGCGTTCAACATCACCAATTTCGCGCCGGAATTGAACATCCACGCGGATGCGGGGTGTGTCGGTTCGGGGGCTGGTTCGGCTGGCTCTGCTGGAACGGCTGGTGCGTCAGGTGCGGCTGCTTCCGCGGCGAAATGCAAGGCGACCAACGTGCCGATCGTGGGCACGTGGTTCGCGAAAACCCTGCACATGGACTCCGGCGAGTCCACCGTGGCCGGCATGAACGGCATGCGCTCATGGTGGAAAATCAACGGAACCTGGCCGAAAGACGACAGCGAGCAGGCGATGGTCGGCAGCGCGCTCGCCGCGAAACTGGGCGTGAACGTCGGTGACAGCGTTACGCTCGACAAGACGATCGCCGTCGGTGCGGACGACAATACGAACGGAGGTACCGGGAAAACCGGCAAATCCTCCGCCGAACGCAATCGCGTGAAAGTGAAAATCGTCGGCATCTTCGATTCGGGCGATTCCGACAACAGCGCCATTTATATGCCGTCCATCGCCGCGCAAACGCTTGCGAATCTGCCGAATTCCATCGACAAGATTGAAGTCAAGGCGCTCACCACGCCCGACAACGACCTCGCGCGCAAGGCATCGAAGAATCCGAACGCGCTCACGCAGGACGAGTGGGAGACGTGGTATTGCACCGCGTATCCGTCGTCGATCGCGTACCAGATCGAAGAGGTGCTGCCGGGCGCGGTGGCCAAGCAGGTGCGCCAGGTGGCCGCGCTGCAGGGCGATGTGCTGAACAAGACGCAGGCGGTGATGGTGCTGATGACCGTGCTGTCGCTGGTTGCCGCCGCGATCGCCGTGGCGAACCTGATGGCCGCGTCGATTGGCGAACGCGGTTCGGAATTGGCGCTGTTGAAGGCGATCGGCGCCACGGACGGCGCGGTTTCGCGCCTTATGCTCGCCGAAACGGCGGTGATTTCGCTGGTTGGTGCGATTGCCGGCGCGCTGCTTGGCTCGGGCGTTGCACAGATCGTGGGGCACGTGGTGTTCGGCTCGGGCATCACCATGCGTCCGATGGTGTTCGTGTTGGTTTTCGTGTTGCTGGCGGTCACTGTGCTCGTGGCCTCGCTTTCGTCGATTCGGGCGATTCTGGGCTTGCGTCCGGCGGAGGTGCTGCATGGTAGGTGAGTTGTGCTTGGCTTTCGTAGGGGGTGTGCGATGACGAATCGCAAGATGTTCTTCACTATGCTGTGGGGCGCGGTGTTCCGCCGTCGCTCCCGTGCGATGATGGCCGTGATCGCGTCGCTCGTCGGCGCGGCCACGCTGTTCTGCCTTGCATCCGTGTGCGTCGCGGTGCCGCAGCAGATGAACGAGGAAATGCGCGCGTACGGCGCGAACCTGATCGTCACGCCCGCGTCCGCAACGGGCAAATCGCAAGGCATCGATACTGCAACCGTACGCAACGTGACGGCGCTCATCGGCGCCGGACACAGCGTGAAATCAGCCGCATACCGGTATGAGAGCGTGCGCATCAATTCCGCGCCGTACACCATCGCCGGCGTGGACGTGAAAGCCGTCCGCGCGCTCAATCGCCATTGGAACGTGACGGGCGATTGGCCCGGCTCGGGCAACGTGATGGTCGGCCGCGACGTCGCCGACGCGCTCGGCGTGAAGGTCGGCAGCCGCGTCACCATCGGCTACCGCGCCGCCGACGCGTCTGCTTCAGCGTCTTCTTCCGCGTCCGCAAAATCCGATTCGGACGAATCAACTGAAACGGCAGAATCGTCCGCGCAGGGCACGCAGAGTACACAAACTACGCAAGGCGAACAGACCACGCAAGCCACGGAAAACGGCCGCGTCTCGTCCGACATCATGGATAACAACGGCACCGAATTCCGTATCGCTGGCATCGTCGACACCGGCGGCAACGAGGATTCCATCATCTACGCCACTACCGCGGACGTGTCCAAACTTGCGGGCCACGAGCGCGGCGCCGACGTGGTCGAATACTCGGTGAACGCCATGGGGGATGAGTTGAACGCCATCGTCAACAGAATCAACAAAAATACAAACACTGCCGTCAAAGCGCAGACCGTCACCAAAATCACCTCGTCCGACACCCGCATCATCGCCATGCTGCAGACCCTGTTCTGGATTGTCTCGCTCGTCGTGCTCGTGCTGACGCTCGTCGGAGTGGGCACCACCATCAGCTCCATCGTGAGCCAGCGTCGCAACGAAATCGGCCTGCGCAAAGCCCTCGGCGCCGACTCGCGTGCTATCGGCGTCGAATTCTATGTGGAATCCGGTATTTACGGCTTGATCGGCGGACTGCTCGGCACCGCCATCGGCTATGTGCTGGCGCGCGTGCTGTGCTCCACCGTCTTCGGCCGTGCGATCGGCTTCGACTGGCTGCTCGGCGCCGGCTCGCTGCTGCTGAGCGTGGCGATCGCCGTCATCGCCTCCATCCCACCGGTCCGCCGCGCCACCCGTATCGACCCCGCCATCGTTTTGAGGGAGGAATAATCATGGAAAACGACCACATGTTGCTTGAACTTGACCATATTTCCAAGATTTATGGTGATTTGCACGCTGTAGACGACCTGAGTCTGACCGTTCCGCAAGGGCAATGGCTGGCGATTGTCGGCTCGTCCGGTTCCGGCAAAACCACGCTGATGAACATGATCGGCTGCATGGATACGCCGTCGAAGGGTTCCGTCATGCTTGAAGGCCGGCGATTGGAGGATTTGAACGCCCGCCAGCTTGCCGATGTGCGTAAGAACATGATAGGACTCGTGTTCCAGAAGTTTTACCTCGTGCCGCATCTGACGGCGGTGGAGAACGTGATGGTGGCGCAATACTACCATTCTGTAGTCGATGAGAAGCAGGCGATGGAAGCGCTGGAACGAGTGGGGTTGAAGGAGCGTGCGCATCACCTGCCCGGCCAGCTGTCCGGCGGTGAGCAGCAGCGCGTGTGCATCGCCCGCGCGCTCATCAACTGCCCGAAGCTGATTCTCGCCGACGAGCCGACCGGCAATCTCGATGAGAGGAATGAGAAGATCGTGCTCGACCTGTTCCGTCAGCTGCACGAGCAGGGCACTACGATCATCGTCGTGACGCACGATGCGCTCGTCGCCTCCTGCGCGCAACGCGAAATCATGCTCAACCATGGTGTGCTCGTCGGCGAACAGTGGAATGACGAGGAAGCTCGACGGGCGTACGAGGCGGCTGGCGGCGAACCGGCGCACACCGGCTCGGACGCGGAGGGCGCGCAGAACGGCGGTGTCGCGATTTCGTTCGCCGACCCTACGAAGGCCGCAAAAACCGGAGATACGGACGCGGACGCCGACGGCACGGAAGGGGAGCGCGCATGAGCGCCGCACAATCGAACGCAATCAAAGTCATCGCACTGTCCGCGGCGAGTATCGCGCTGTTGTCGGCATGCGGCGAACCGAAGGCAACGCCGATGGACGACGAATACGCCGGCAATTCCGGTGAAAGCGTGCAATCGCAGGAAGAGAAGTCGAAAACTGACGGCAAGGCGTCCGGTGACACGGCAGACGACGGCGACGCCGCCAAAAACCGTGCCGACGCGAATTCCGCAACATCCGACAAGCAGGACACCGGCAACTACGCGGATGGCGACTATTCGATCAACGGCCAGTACGGGCCGGTCGGCGAGGATACCATCGACGTGCATCTGACCGTTAAGGACCAGAACGTGACGGCCGTGAAGATCGTCGGCCATCCGTTCACGTCCATCTCCAAAAAGCATCAGAACGACTTTGCCAAAGCCGTGCCGGACGCGGTGGTCGGCAAGCCGTTGAAGGACCTTAAAGTCGACAAGCTCGCCGGTGCCAGCTGGACCTCCGAAGCCTTCAACAAGGCGTTGGAAGTGGCGCGTCAGGAAGCGTCAATCCAATAGCCCATTCCTTCTGAAACCGACACGGCATGCCCGTCTTGCGTCGGTGCGGACGGTTTTCCTGTGGTTACCGTGCGGATTCGGCGCATACGTTCGGCCAGAGCAACGTGGCCATGTTCTCGGCCCAGGAATCAGACTTGCGTTCCTTGCCGGATTGCCGTTCCCCTCCGGCTTCCTGTCCCGCCAACGCTTTGCAAGCCAGCATGGAACCCAGCACCGTGCTGAACAGGAACGTGTAGTCCAAACGGTTTTGAAACACTCCGTCGGCGATGCCACGTTCCATGAACCCCACGAACCGTTCTTCGGCCGGCGCTAGAACTTGTGCTGCGATCGCCTTCAGCGTGGCGTTGTCGGAAGACAGCACCACGCCCACGGCTTTCAATCCGAGTTCGCTGTCGAAGCAGTCCTGGATGCGTCGCAGCATGGTGACCAGTCCGCTCCGCGACGGCTTCAAATCGTTGAAATTCGGTAGTCCGGCAACTTCCGGTTGGATGCGTTGCAATAAATCGTCGGCGTTTCGGTAGCGTCGGTAGATTGTGGTCTTTGCTACCCCTGAACGTCGTGCGACCTCTTCGATGGTCACCGCTCCGATACCATCGGAAATCACTATCCCCAATGTGGCTTTCATGATTTTGCGGTCGGTTTGCTCCCGTAATCGCTCACGTCGGCCACGTACTGTGCCGACGTCTTCCTGCGTGGTTTTTTGCACCGTCTTCCGCGTGACCTCTTGCGTGGTTCCTCTCATCATGCCGCGATCACTTTCGTGCTTTCCAGCTTGCTTACGTACCAATGGTTGAACTTGACCAGTGGAATGCGCAGTAGCAGGCCTATCAGCAGCAGCGGCGGAATGAACAGCAGTAGCGCGCCAATCGCAAACCAGTAATCGTTACTGTAGATTCCGCCGATCGCCGCGCGCATTGCTGTGATTGAATGCGTCGCAGGCAGGAACGGGCTGATGCCGCTGATGATTTTCGGCAGTACGGCCAGCGGATATGCGCCGTTCGCTCCGGAGATCTGCATGACGAGAAACAGCACGCCGATGGCTTTGCCGACGTTGCCGAAGCTGGCCACGAGCGTGTAGGTGAAGAACGAGAACACTAGGCTGCTCACCCAGCCGGACAGCATGAACAGCAGCGGATGCACCGCCTGGACATGGAGGAACAGCAGACTGCCTCCCAAGGAGAACGTGCTCTGCAATAGTCCGATCACGCCGAACACACCGTAATGTCCGAGAAACAGCTGATGCGGTTTCGGGTCGCCGAGTTCCTTGCGCACCTTACGCGAGACGGTGGTCTTGAGCGTCACTGCCATGAGCAGCGAACCGACCCACAGCGGCAGGATCGTGTAGAACGGTGCCATCTGCGAACCGAAGTTCTTGACTGGGAACACCGCGTTGCGTTTCACTTTTACAGGGGCTGCAAGCGCGGCGGCCAACGAGTCGGTATTATCGCTGAGCACATCTTTGACGGCGCTCATATCGCCGCTGTTCAGCGCATCGGTCAATGTTCCTGTGAATGCGCCCAGTTTTTTGCCCGCGCCGGCCAGACTATCGGCGGTGGAATCCAACACGCTGCTGATGGCGGTCAGATTCTTATCCGCGGTCTTGGTGGTGCCGTTCAGATTGCCCAGCGCGCCTTTCAGATCGGCCGCTGTGGCATTGAGCGCGGTGGTGGTGCTGGTAATGGACGTGGCGATATCGTCAAGTTGCGGTTTCAGTTGGCTCTCATAGTCGGTTTTGATGCCACTGACGGACGTTGCCGCCTGCTGCGCCAGTTTCTTGATCTCCGCACGTTCGGCCGTGGTATCGCTTACTTTGGCGTCGATGTTGTCGGCGCTGCCATTCAGCGCCGATGCTAGGTCGTTGAGCTGTGTGATGGTGGTGCCGACGTTGGTTTTGAGATGGTCGATGGCGTTCCTCACCGCTTCCGGCAGCTTTTCGTTTGCACTGAGCGCGTCGAGCGAATCATAGATCTGCTGGTAGCTTTGCGCCTGCTTGCTGATGTTCGTGGCCTGGTTGCGTAATGCGGTGGCGGTGTTGCCGGCCTGCGCGCCCGCATTGCCGAATAGGCTGTCCACATCTGCTTCCACGGCTGTGAAGCTGTTGGCGGAATCAGTCAGAGCCGTGCCCAGCGCGGTGGTGCCGGTCTTCAACGCGCCCGTCAGATCCTCCACACCACTGCCGGCTTGCTTGAGTGTTGTTCCTACGCTTTTCGCATTGCCGCTGACATTGGCGATCAGACCGTCGGAGGACTCAAGCAGATGCCGTGCGCTTTGGGTCAGCGTGCTGAACGTGCGGAGCGTTCCGGAAGCGTCGGTGAGCGTTTCCGCGAAGTCACTGATATTGCCGTTGAACTGCGTGAGTTGTTCCTGCGCGGCTGGCTTGTCGAGTTGGTTGGCGAGTTGCGATGCCACACTCAGCGCGGTGCTGGTCAGTGTTTCGGAGAACGTCTCGTTGACCTGCGCGCTGACCGTATCGGCGCCTTGGCCTGTGATCTTCGGAGCCAAGGCGTTCTTCTTTTCATTGTTGTAGTAGGCGATTTCGGCGTGGTCGCCATCGGATGCGAAGAACGTCATCATACGGGTGCTGAAGTTCTTTGGAATCACCACAGCTGCGTAATATTTGCCGGATTTGGTGCCGTTGATGGCTTCTTTTTTGGTGGTGAAGGTCCAGTCGAGCTGATCGTTGGAACGCAGCGTGTTAACCACTTGGTCGCCGATGTTGATCTTCACTGGAATGAGGTCGGACCGGTATCCGTCGTCCTCATTGGCTACGGCGAATTTCAGATTGCCGGTATTGGCGAACGGGTCCCAGCTGGCGGCCACGTTGAACCATGTGAAGATGCCGGGGATCACAACGAGTCCGATGACGATGATGATGGAGACGACGTTGCTGGTGATTCGCCGGATGTCGCCGACGAACAGTTTCCAGATGGTTTTCATGCGTTGCTCCTTTCCTCGGTGTTTTCGGTTGTCTCGGTTGTCTCGGTAGTCTCGGTGGTGTCCGTGGCGGCATCGTTCGCGGCGGCGCTTGGACCGGTCGTCTGCATTTTCTGCACCAGTATGGCGATTCCGTCATCTTCATTGTGGTTGACGCCCGTCACGTTTTCCGTCGTTTCTTTGATGACGCTGGTATTGCGATTATCGGATGTCGTGCGTTTGCCGCTGGTGCGTCTCCGCGTTTTGCGCAGCAGTCTGTTCCGCCGTTCCTGTTGCGCCCGCTTTTTGCGACGGATGCGTGCCGCTTGGCGCTCCACCAGCATGGATTGGATCGATTCATCGCTCAAATGGCCGAGCTCCACTTGACGGTTCAGATTATCGCGCATGTATTCGATGACCATGAGGAAGCCCATGATGAGCAGAATCCAGACGACCCACGTGGCCAGTACCACCACTTTCTCTCCGTTGGTGAACGAGAACACCGCCGCCAGAGTTACCGGAACTACGAATCCGATCACCAGAGCTCCGCGCTTGAGTTTCGGGTACAGTTCCGCGAACCGACTTGCGCGTTCCTCGATCACCTCGCGGTAGCCGCCTTTGTCGGCCAGCACCTGAATGGCTTGGGACATGTTGTATCCGCGTTCCGGAAGCTCCACTTCCTCGCCGATAATCATGTCGCTTTCCTTGATTTCGCGGGCGAAGAGTCGGTTGAGGTTGACCAACAGAGGACGGACCACCAGGCCGATGACGAACGCCATGGCGGCAAACAGCAGCAGCGTGCCGATCGCCTTGGTCCAATGGCCGTCGTAGAAGCCGGCGATGGTCTCGCGGAATGCGTCTATCGAATAGCTGAATGGCACGAACGGATAGACCATGCGGAAGAACTTCGGCATCATCTCGATCGGATACAGGCCGGAAGCGCCTGGAATCTGCACGATCACCAACGCCACGCACAGGCCCTTGCCGATGTGCATGAACGTGGTGGACAGCGCGTACGTGATGCTCAGATATACCAGCGATGTGATCATGCCGGTCAGTATGAACAGTGGCGCGCAAGCCGTCTGTACGCCGAGTATCAGATCGCCAACGGTGCAGATCGCGCCTTGAATGACGCCCATCGTGCCGAGCAACAGGTATCGGGCCAGATACTTTTCGGTTGCGGTCGGATCGAGACCCTCAAGCCCCTCGTCGTCCACCTCCACTTTGTAGATCACCACAAAGGCGAACGCGCCCACCCACAGTGCCAGATTGGTCATCAGCGGAGCCATGCCGGAGCCGTAGGAGTTGACGGGATACACGTTCTTCGTGTCGATTACGGTCGGGGACTCCATGAACGAGGCGATCTTATCCGCGTCAAGCGAACCGCTGCCGGTCAACGATGCGAGCAGATCCGCAGTGCCCAGCGCCTTCAGGTCGGTGCTGACGGTGGTGAGCTTCGTCTCCATCTTCGCCAGCTGCTGGTCGGTTTGCTCAAGGCCGATGCGGGCGTCTGACGCCACTTGGTCGAGTTGGTCGAGCACGATGTTGGTTTGCCTGACCACGCTGTCCTGGCTGGTCACGGTGCCGGCAAGTGTTCCGGCCGTCCCAGCCAGCGAGCCCAGCGCGGAATTCAGTCGCGGCAGTGCGCCTGAATTGATGGCGTTGCGCGCCATGCCTGCGCTTTTGAGCGAGTTCTGCGTGCCTATGTTGAAATCGGTGGACAGTTTGGATACGCTGCCGGCTGTGGCCTGTGTGTTCTCGCTCAGGGTTTTGAGGTCGGCGAGTGTTCCGGCTGCCGTGTTGTTGGTATTCTCCAGTTTGCTGATGATTTGCTGGTATTGCGCGTTGTCGCTGGCGGATTTGAGCTTCTCGAGCAGTTTCGCATTGCTGTCGGTGATGTTTTGCATGCCGGTCACCGCCTGCTGTGCCGATCCACTTGCCGCGGATACCGCCGACGAGATCTGGTTGATGCTGGCTGTGGATTGCGCCGTCGCTTGGGAAACAAGTCCGGATCCGGTTTCCAGCGCGCTGTTGGCGTTGGACGAAAGCGTGTTGAGCTGGGTTTGCGCTGTGCCGATGGCGGTGGATGCGCCTGCTAGTCCTCTGCCTGCGCTCGCCGCGGCCAGCTGCACGTCGTTCAGGGCATTGCGTGCTGCTTTTGTCTGCTGTGGCACATTGGCTAACTGGGTGTCGAGATCCGCGATTGCGGAGCGGATCGTGCCTACGTTCCGCTTGGTGTTGTCGAGTTCGCCGATGGTTTCGTTGGCGATGGCGTTGGTGTTGCCGCTGATGGTGCCGTTGGCCGAGTTGACGGCTTTGACGAGCACGTCGCTGACGGTGGAGACGAAGGTGTTGTTGACGGTGCGGTCGACCACGGTCGCGCCTTGGTCGGTGATTTTCGGCGAAATCGGATTCGCCTTCTCGTTCACGTAATATTCGAGCGTGGGGCGATGCTTGCTGTTGGTGACGACGTTGGCCAGATCTTCGCTGAAGTCGGAAGGGATGACGATTGCGGCGTAGCAGTCGCCCGACTCCACCGCTTCCATCGCGTTGGCTTTGCCCATGAACTCCCAGCCGAGCTGGTCGTTGCTCTTCAGCGTGCCTTCGATTTGATCGCCGAGATTGACTTTGCCAAGCAGCGCGTTGTCTGTGCCTTCGTCCATGTTGGCCACGGCCACTTTGATGCTGTCCGTGTTGCCATAGGGATTCCAGAACCCGTAGATGTTGAACCATGCGTATAGCGGGGGAATGAGAATCAGGCCGATCATAATCACCCACGCGGCGGGTACGGTGACCAATCGTTTGAAGTCACGGCGCAGGATCTGCAGTACGTTGTGCATTGTCTCTCCGGTTTGGTGAATCATTCCTCTCATAGCGATACGTATTTCGTAGCGCTACGCGGTACGTATCGTATAACGCGCTCCGGGACAATCGCCATCGCGTTTCATGGATGACGGAAATCGGGTCGAGTACTGCGGCAAAGCCTCGGCAAAACCATCGCCGGCTGACGTAGCCCCTTCCGCTCACGTCCGTGACAAATCGCCATTTCTGTATGTCCGTGAGCGAAAGGTGGTAATAAATCGCTATTTTCCGTCCGTATTTATACCCCCATTCGCTCACGATGCGCTATGCATCGCCATTTCTTGCGGACGTGAGCGAAAGGTGGTGTGCGAATGGCGATTGCAGCCAGCTGACGTCCCCCTCTTTTGCTCGCGTCCGCCAATAATCGCACCTGAACCGCTTTTCTTGCGGCGGATATTGCCTACGTTTGGTAGCGTGGGCTGAAGGAAGGAGCGGCATATGAGCGAAACCGCACAATCTGAATCACGATCCGAGGATTCCGCCGCGGGCAAGACGGATGGAGAAATCAAGGCGATTGCCGCCGAAACCGAAATCGCGGCTATCGAAGAAGGCGGAAAGCAGGGCACTGGCGAAGTCGGCAATCCCGCTGACCGTCGTCTGCCGTTAATCGTTCGCATTTACGGCATCGTCATGCTTATTGAAGGCGTGGTGACGCTGCCGATCATCGTGCTGTCGTGCCTGTACGTCGTGCAGGCCGTGCTTTCCGGCGATATGACGTTCGACGCGCTGAGCCTCACCACGATTCTGTCGGCGATTCACGCGGTCGTGCTGATGGTCACCACCGCGTGCCTGACGGTGTTCGGCGTGCTGCTTTTCAGGAACAAACGCCGGCACATCGCGCAATGGACGTACCTGCTGATTCCGCTTACGCTCGCCGAAGGCCTGCTGTCGCTGGCGTTGAAGGGGCTTGGCCTGAACCTTGTCAGCCCGGCTGTCCAGCTTGTCGTGCTGATCGCCCTGCACATCACCGCCGACCCATCGCTGCGGGAGGAGCGCCGGCTGCAGTTCGCGTTGCGGCGCATGGACGCCCGCAGCGCGTATGAGAACGCCGCCTCCCAAGGCATGGCCGGCCGCGACCTGACCGGCAAAGGCTATATTTCGCTGGATTTCTTCAATCTGTTCTGGCTGTTCACCATTGGTTGTGTGTTCGGTTTGGTGATCGAAACCATCTACCATTTCATCCTGTTTGGCGAATACCAGGACCGTGCGGGCTTCCTATGGGGGCCGTTCTCGCCCATCTATGGTTTCGGCGTGGTGATCGTCACCGTGTTGCTCAACCATTTGTGGCAGTCGAATTGGTTGCTGATTTTCTGCTCAAGCGCGGTGATCGGTGGCGCGTTCGAATATTTCACCAGCTGGTTCATGCAGGCCGCGTTCGGTATTCGCGCATGGGATTACACGGGGCAATGGCTTTCGATTGACGGGCGTACATCCGGCAAATACATGTTCTTCTGGGGCGTCCTCGGCTTGATTTGGGTCAAGTTGATTCTGCCGCGATTATTGCGATTGATCCAGCGTATTCCGTGGAAGATTCGCTATTCGTTGACGCTGGTCTGTTTCATACTCATTTTCGTCGATGGCGTGATGACGCTGATGGCGCTTGACGCTTGGTATTCCCGCATGGCTGGGGTTGCGCAGAATTCGCCCGTTTCGCAGTTCTTCGCCACGTATTTCAATGACGATTTCATGGCCCACCGATTCCAGACCATGAAGATCGACCCGTCCACTGCCGGTCGTATGTAGGCTGGTTTTTGCGTTTTGCGGGTTTTGCTAAGCGGCTGGTCGGGCGATGTTCCGGCTGGCCGCTTTGCTTTGGGTGGCTGATTTTGAACGATTTCGGACGATTGCAGTGGGGTTTTGTTGCGGGTTTTGCCGCGGGGGATTTGATTCTTCCGGATTATTGCCGTTTGGGATTCGTGCCTTCCGGCTGTCTGGATGCTTGACTGCTGTTGCCGCGCCTACGCCGCGATGCTTTGCGCCAGCTGGCGGATGAGGTCGGGGCGATGTCCGCTCCATGAGGAATTCGGTGAGATGACGACCGGAATTTGCTTGAAGCCGGCGTCCTTGATCTGTTCGAATGTGGACGGATTCTGCGTCAAATCGACCGCCACGTACCGCACTCCCAGTTTGGAAAGCTCTTGTTCGGTGGCCTCGCATTGAGGATTGTTCGGATTGGTGAAGACGGTCACGGTCATTACTTTTCCTCCCTATGCAATCGGCTTCCTTTGGTGCGGAAGATCTTGTCGGCCATGTTTTTCGATTTTGCCCGGCTGTTCGGGCCGTTCATCAGTATACACTACCCGTAGTGGCGTTTCGTGCGTTCGCCCACTGTATATAGTGGGGAATTTCCCGTAATACCGAATCTATGCGAACAAATGTTCGATATATTCGAGTCTATCATTATCCTCGATTGCGCCACGCCGGTTGCATGCGTATGGTCCGTCCGCGAATCGCCCGCGGGCTGTTCGCTATTCATTTCGGAACACATATTGCGATTTCGCTCGTTTTCTTACGATTGTGAGCGAAAGGTGGTGCCGCATAGTGCGGTAGGGGGTATAAATCGCCTTATTTTCCATACTTTTCGGCGCACGTCGCGAAATAATCGACCGAAATTGCGATTCGTGAGCGAAAGAGGGTGCGCGATATGGTGCGTTCCGTATTGAAGTGCTGAGACCTCATCCCGAAACAAATGAAAAAGTCCTGAGAACCATCGGCTTCCAGGACTTCGAACCTGTGCCCCCCGTGGGATTCGAACCCACAACCCACGACTTAAAAGGACGCTGCTCTAACCGTTGAGCTAGAGGGGCAACAGCAACACAGTATACAGCATATTCGGACCAATCGCCACCACGGGCGTCGGACGGGCGTCGAAATGGCCTTCGGAGTGTTGGTGTGCCTACAATCGAAACCATGTCATGTACCACAATTCTTGTAGGCAAAAAAGCAAGTTACGACGGTTCGACCATCATCGCCCGAGATGACGACTCTGGTTCGGGACGTTACGATCCCAAGAAATTCGTAGTCGTCGCACCGCAGGAGCAGCCGCGGCACTACCGCAGTGTGCTGAGCCACGTTGAAATCGACCTTCCCGACAATCCATGCCGGTACAGCATCGTACCGAACGTGCTTCCAAATCGTGGAATCCTTGCGGAAGCTGGCGTCAACGAACGCAACGTGGCCATGAGCGCCACCGAAACCATCGCCGTCAACGAGCGCGTGCTCGGCGCCGACCCGCTGGTCGTATTGCAGCCAGCCGACGAAGCCAATGGTAAGCCGGAAACCCCAGGCGGCATCGGCGAAGAAGACATCATCACCCTCGTGCTGCCGTACGTCAACACCGCGCGCGAAGGTGTGAAGCGCCTCGCTGAACTGCTCGAAACATACGGGACGTACGAATCGAACGGCATCATCATTTCTGATGTGGACGAAATCTGGTACGTCGAAACCATCGGTGGACACCATTGGATCGCCCGCCGCGTGCCGGACGACAAATGCGCGATTATTCCCAACCAGCTTGGCATCGACTATTTCGATTTCGACGACGCCTTCAGCGACGCGCGCGAATTCATGTGCAGCGACGACCTGACGGAATTCATCGAACGCCACCATCTTGGCCGCGCGGCCGGCACGCAGGGCGGCATGAACAACGGCCACTGCAACCCGCGCGTCGTGTTCGGCACCGCCACCGCGAAGGACCACATCTACAACACGCCACGCGCCTGGTACATGTACCGCTATCTCGATCCGGCCGACGCGGAAAACCTTACCCCTGAATCGGACGATATTCCATGGTGTCTCGAACCGGAGAATGCCGTGACCGTCGAGGATGTCGACTTCCTGCTCGGTTCGCACTTCGAAGGCACCCCGTATGACCCGTACGGCACGCAGGGAACTGAGGAAAGCCGCCATCGCTACCGTCCGATCGGCATCAACCGCACCGGACACATGGTGGCCATGCAGATTCGCCCGTACGCGCCCGTCGAAAGCCGTTCGATCATGTGGATTTCGTACGGTTCCGGCGCGTTCACCACGTCCGCCCCGTTCTATGCGAACGTCGACGACACCCCCGCCTACCTGCGCGACACCACGCCGGAAGTCTCCACGGACTGCCTGTATTGGACGAACCGCCTGATTGCAACGCTCGCCGACGCGCACTTCTACGAGACCAGCAACGCGGTCGAGGGCTTCTCGGAAGATGTCCGTTCCTTCGGCCACCGTCTGGTGGAACGTACGGATGATGCGCTTGCGATTGGTGGGTCGGCGACTGGGGCTGGTGGCGCTGGTTCTGGTGCCGGTTCTGCGGTTGGCGGTTCTGGTTCTATGTCTGGTGCTGCGGTTGATTCCGGTTCCGATGGGCTTGCTAGTCCTACATCTGTTCCGGCCCGTCTTGCGGCGGCTAACGACGAAATGGCGGAATACCTGCGATCGCGCAATACGAAGCTGCTCGGCGACGTGCTGTACACGTCCAGCAATCTCATGCACAACAGTTTCGCCATGTCGGATCGCTGGAACTAAGCCCGCTGGTGCTTTCCGTGTCCGTTTCTCCCGAATCGGACACACAGGCATCAAAATGAAGCGCTCCTGTGTCCGAATCACCAGAAACGGACACAGGAGCGCCTAGCCGATCGCAATAATCGCAATACTCACGCAATATCGCGTAAACCCTCTATCGCGCGAAACCTGCGAAACCCGCGCGAAATCAGTTGAACCCGACCACATGTTCCGCCACGAAATATCCCTTTCGAATCACAAACCGGCCGAGCGAACCATGTAGGTTCAGCGCGCGCGACATCGCCTTCTTACGCACGTCCTTGTAAATCGTCGGCGAATACGCCTCGATATCCGCCCACATGGCCTTCTTCTTCTCGTAATTCTCCGGATCGCGCGACAAAATCATGAAAACGCTCGCGACGGAACTCTGAATCGCCAGAAAATGAATCATGTAGCGGTATAGGCCGTCCGGCACCGTACCACGTTCGGGGGTGGCACGCACCATGCATTGGTTGACGAGCCGCAGCTGGTCCACGCGTCGGATCATCACGTCCGTCTGCACGCTCTGTCCGTCGCGGCCGATGAAATAGTGGTAGAACGGCGTATCCACGTATTGCAGCGACTTGACCCACGGGAACGGCTGGTACGCGTAGATGAAGTCCACGTAGAACGTGTGCTCCGGCAGCTGCATCTTCGATTCGCGCACCACGGCGGTACGGTAGATCAGCGCGTGCATGAGAATGTATTCGGTCAGCCCGAAATGCCCCAGATCGTCCCACGTGAGGCGCCTGCCGGGCTCCATGGCATGCCGGAAGTTTACGACGTGCTTGTTGCGCTTGCCCACCTTGTCGTACACGTAGTTGGTGACGAGCATGTCGAGCGGCTCGTCCTTATCGACCTCGCCGCGCAGCACGGCCATGACCTGTTCGAGCGATTCCGGGCCGACCCAATCGTCCGCGTCCACGACCTTCACGTACATGCCGCTCGCCGCCGCGATGCCGGTGTTGACCGCGCCGCCGTGGCCCTTGTTCTCCTGATGGATCGCGCGCACGATTCCCGGATTGCGCGCCTCGAACGTCTTCGCCATCTCCAGCGTGCCGTCGGACGAGCCGTCATCCACGATCAGCACTTCGATGTCGTCGTTGCGCTTCGACGCAATCAACGATTCGACGCACCGTTCCAGGTATTCCGTCATGTTGTACGCGGGCACCACGAAGGTGAGCGTTTTCTTCTCCTGCATATTCTTCCTCGGATCGGGCTCGTGTCGGGCCGTGCGGCTGGCCGACCGCTCCGGCCAAAAGCATAACGAAACTAACGTAGCACCATGTGCGATTCCGGGGCGCGGTTTTGCGCACAAACGGCACCCTGAAATACGCAATCTGCACCTGAAATTTCCCCTAGGGTCATTTCGGGTGACGGTATGTCAGTTTTCGTCAATTGTTGATTGTTTTTGCGATTCGTGCGGGCTTTGCGGTTTTTGCGATTCGTTCGTCTCGTCTGATTCGTTTGATTCGTCTGCCGCTTGCGATTTGCCTACTGCTTGCGATCCGTCTGCCGCTTGCGATCCGTCCGTCACGGTCGTCCCGTCCGTCGCGTCATCTCCCGCAGCAACCGCCTTCTCCTGCGATTTCGCAGCCTTCTTGCCCTGCTTCTCCTGCTTGGCGATCGCCTTCGCTTCCCGCGCGGCCTGCTTTTCCGCCTCGCGGGCGGCCTTTTCGCTTTCGTAGCGCAGTTCCGGCTTGGCTTCCATGCGGCTCAGCCCATACCATGCCAGGTTCACGATGTGCGCGGCGAGCTGCTCCTTGCTGAGCTTGCGCTGGTCGGCCCAATATTGGCAGGTGTACACGGTCATGCCGATGAGCATCTGCGCGTAATACGGCACGCTTTTGGCCGGCAGATGCTGGCGTTTGAACGCGTCGGTGAGAATGTCCTCAACGCGTACGGCGATGTCTCCAAGCAGCGAATTGAACGAGTTGGACGGGTCGGTTTTCGGCGAATCGCGCGTGAGCACGCGGAAGCCTTCGGCGTTCTCCTCCACGTAGGTGAGCAGCGCAAGCGCGGTGCGTTCCACGATTTGGCGCGGATGCGCCTGCGGGTCGGACAGCGCGTTGATGAGAACGTCGGTGAGCGCGCGCATTTCGCGGTCCACCACCACGGCGTACAGGCCTTCCTTTCCTCCGAAATGTTCGTAGACGATGGGTTTCGACACTTTTGCGGTCGAGGCGATCTCTTCCACGCTCACTGCTTCGAATCCCTTGGCCGCGAACAGCGATCGACCGATTTCGATAAGCTGTTCGCGCCGCTGGTACGACGTCATTCTGGATGTATTGGCCATACTGCCTAGTTTTTCACGCCCCGTGGATAGCCCCATTGCCTGCCCTGGCAGAGATGAGTGGCGTGTCCGTTGCGCTTTTTAGGCTGGAACCATGGATACGAATGTGATTATTGCGATTGTCGCGGTCGTCGTTATCGCGGCATTACTTGCGATTGGCGGATGGTGGTTCGGTAAGAGCCGCAAGTCCGCCGTGGACAAGTCCACTGAAGCGGCGAAGGCGAAGGCCGATGCTCGTTTGGCTACGGAGAAGTCCGCCGCGCAATCTGCCGCCGCAAGTGCCGAAAACGCTGAGAAAACCAAGGAAACCGCGGAATCCGCAGCGACGGAAGCCGTGGAATCCGCGACTTCGTCTGCCACACCTGAATCGCCAGTGGCAACTGAACCAACTCCGGTCGGGTCAGCCGTAACTGAATCCGCGACCCCAGCCGTCGAAACCCCTGAAGCCGCCGGCACCCGCATGCAGCGCCTCAAGGCGCGCCTGTCCAAGTCCGGCAATCCGTTCGGCAAGGCCCTGTTCAACATCCTCGCCAAGGACCAGCTCTCCGAAGCCGACTGGGAGGACGTCGAAGACACCCTCCTGCTCGCCGACGTGGGCGCGGAAGCCAGCGAACAGCTCGTCGAGGAACTGCGCAACGACGCCCGCATCGCCGGCCAGTCCGATCCGGCCGAAGTGCGTGCGGCGCTGAAGGACAAGCTGCTGAAGCTCGTCGGCACCGACGTCGACCGCCGTCTCAACGCCGACAAGGAAGGCGCGAACAAGCCGAGCGTCATCATCATGGTCGGCGTGAACGGCACCGGCAAAACCACCACCGCGGGCAAACTCTCCCGTCTGCTTGTCTCCGAAGGCAAGCAGGTCATGCTGGGCGCGGCCGACACGTTCCGCGCCGCTGCCGCCGACCAGCTGGAGACCTGGGGCGCGAAGGTGGGCGTACCGGTCGTGCGCTCCGACAAGGACGGCGCCGACCCGGCGTCCGTCGCGTTCGAAGCCAGCGCCAAAGCCAAGGAAGAGAACGCCGACGTGCTCATCATCGACACCGCCGGCCGTCTGCAGAACAAGTCCAACCTTATGGACGAGCTCGGCAAGATCCGCCGCGTCACCGAAAAGAACCTGCCGGTCGATGAAGTGCTGCTCGTGCTTGACGCCACTACCGGCCAGAACGGCATGACGCAGGCGAAGGTGTTCGCCGAAGCGATCGGCATCACCGGCGTGGTCCTGTCCAAGCTCGACGGCTCCGCCAAGGGCGGCATCGTGATCTCCGTGCAGAAGGAGCTTGGCGTGCCCGTCAAGCTCGTCGGCCTGGGCGAAGGCCCGGACGATCTCGCCCCGTTCGCTCCGGAAGGTTTCGTCGACGGCATCCTCGCCTGACGTTCCCATATTTTCCGGATTTGCGATTTCCGTAGCGAAAACCTCCCATCACGTTCCGCACGTGGCGGGAGGTTTTCGTATTGCGATTACTGCTCAGCGCCAGCCGTACCGGCAGCCGCAGCCCCCACTCCCGGCACCTTCCGGATCGTCAGCTTCAATAGCAGCGGCGCGACCAGCGTCACCAGCGAAATGATGAAGATGATCGTCGAATAGTATTCGCTGCCGAGCACATGCTCGTTGAAGCCGATTTGCGCGGTAATCAACGCCATCTCGCCACGTGGCACCATGCCCGCGCCGATCATCAGCGCCGAAGCGCCGCCAAAACCGGCCATGCGGCCACCCAAACCGCAGCCGACGACCTTCGTGATCACGCCGAGAACCGTCATGATCGCAATGAACACAATCATCTTCGTATCATCCACGCCTGTGGTCTGCAGGCCGATGCCCACGAAGAACACCGGCACGAACAACGTGTCTCCAACCGGCTCGATATACCGGTCCGCGTCCTCCGCGTAATCGCTGTTGCTTACCGCGATACCGGCGAAAAACGCGCCCACCGCGTAGCTCAACCCGGCCAGATTCGACGCCCACGCCATCGCCAGGCAGATGATCACGGCCATCACCGCGATGCCGGACGGCGCCTTCAGCACGCCAGCCAGCGTCATCAGCGCCGGCGCCACCCAAACCACCACCACGGCGGCCGCCACAAAGAACAGCACCTGCTTGAGCAGAATCAAACCCAGCCCTGCCACGTCCACGCTGCCGGTGTTGACGAGCGTGCACATCACGGACAGCAGAATCACGCCGATCACATCGTCAGCCACGGCCGCGCCGAGAATCGACACGCCTTCCTTCGAATCAAGCAGTCCGGCTTCCTTCAGCACCGCCACGGAAATCGACACGGACGTGGCGGAGAACACCACGCCGATGAACGCAGCCGGAATCGGCTTGAAGCCAAACAGCAGGCTCACTCCACCCATCACCGCCACGGGGAACACCACGCCCATGCACGCGATGATGACCGCCGCCTTCGAATACTTCTTCAGCAACTGCAGGTCGCAGCCGACACCGCCCAAAAACATCAGGATGATGATGCCGAGATCGCTGAACAATGACAGCGAATCGCTCATGTGCATCACGCCCAGCAGCGAAGGGCCCACGAGAATGCCGACGAGAATCTGCCCGATCACTTCCGGCAGCTGCGCTTTGCGGCAGATCAGCCCGGAAACCGTGGTCAGCATCAAAATGGCGCACAGTGAAATGATGAACGTTGCCATGGTCCTCGCCGCTCTCTCGTTACGCGCGTCATACGTTCGCCGCACCGCGCGTTCGGTGTACATGCCACGCGCTCGCCGTACGCGGCGTTCTCCCGTCGCGTGCCACGCGTGTTCCGTAAGTTTCAGCTACCCAACTTACTCCGTCCGCAGCATTGCCCGCCGCTTCCGTCCACCGTCGCAATTTCATATTGCGATTGCCGGGCGATTATGCCTTCCGTATTTCCGTACCGCCAGTTTCGTTGGAATTCCGCCATTTTTCGGCGTAGGTTGACGTTTCGCGCGGATGGCGTTACGTTGGCGTAACACGTCGTAACGTTTTCAAAACGCGGCCGGCGTTCCATATCGTTCTGTCAGCCCCACACGATGGGGACGGAAATGTTGAACCAAATATAGAGAAAGAAAGAGGAGGGTGACATGGGCCAGCTTGATTCTGGAAATGCCGCGTGGATATTGACTTCCGCGTCCCTTGTGTTCCTCATGACGCCTGGTGTGGCGTTCTTCTATGGTGGCATGGTCCGCGCCAAGGCCGTGCTGAATATGATGATCATGGAGGCGGCCGCACTGTCCGTCACGATGATCATGTGGGTGCTGTGGGGTTGGTCGATCGCCTACGCCGGCACCTCGGTCGGCGGCATCTTCGGCGACCCGGCAACCGGCTTCCTGCTGAAGGACACCATGGTTTCCGATAAGGGCGTCTTCACATCGGCCGCACTGAACGGCAACAACTACCCGGTCAGCGTCGACGTGGCCTTCCAGTCCGCGTTCGCCATGATCACCGTCGCGTTGATCTGCGGCGCCATCGCCGAACGTGTGAAGTACTCCACGTGGATGATTTTCGTGGCGCTGTGGATCACGTTCGATTACGCTCCGCTCGCTCACATGGTGTGGAACGGCGGCCTGCTGTCCGCTGACGGCGCCATTTCCCAGGCGATCGGCGCAGCCGCCCACGATTTCGCAGGTGGTACGGTCGTCCACATCAACGCCGCAGTCGCCGCTCTGGTCATCGTGCTGATCATCGGCAAGCGTAAGGGCTTCGGCACGCAGCCGTTCCGCCCGCACAATGTTCCGTTCGTCATGCTCGGCGCCTTCCTGCTGTGGTTCGGCTGGTTCGGCTTCAACGCCGGTTCCGCCTTCGCAGCCAACGGCACCGCCGGCTACGCGTGGGTTTCCACGTCCGCCGCAACCGCTGCGGCAATGCTCTCCTGGGGCTTCACCGAGAAGATTCGCACCGGCCACTACACCGCAATGGGTGCCGCTTCCGGCATCGTCGCGGGCCTCGTCGCCATCACCCCGGCCGCCGATGTGGTCTCCCCGCTGTGGGCCATCGTCCTCGGCGCCATCGCCGGTGTGCTCACCTGCCTGGCCTGCGGTCTGAAGTTCAAGCTCGGCTATGACGATTCCCTCGACGTCGTCGGCGTCCACGGCGTTGGCGGCTTCACCGGCACCGTGCTCATCGGCTTCTTCGGCGAAGGCACCGGCCTGTTCGCAGGCGGCGACTGGAGGCAGCTGGTCGTCCAGCTCATCGTCGCTCTCGTGGCCATCGTCTGGTCCGCCGTCATCACCGGCATCATCGCCTTCGCTCTGGAGAAGACGATCGGCTGGCGCGTCACCGAAGCCCAGGAAGTCGGCGGCATCGATCTTGCCGACCAGGGCGAACGTGCTTACGATTTTGCTGGTACCGCCAGCTCCGTCCTCAAGGAGGTGAAGTGAGATGAAGCTCATTACCGCTATCATCCAGCCCCATAAACTCGACGATGTCAAGGAAGCCCTCGCAGCCGCGGGCGTGCACGGCCTGACCGTGTCCGAGGCAAACGGTTATGGCCGTCAGCGCGGCCACACCGAGGTCTACCGTGGCGCCGAATACACCGTGGATCTCATTCCGAAGATCCGCATCGAGGTGCTGTCCGACGACGTCGATGCCGAAACCCTGGTTGGCGTGATCGTCAAGTCCGCCGGCTCCGGCACCATCGGCGACGGTAAGGTCTGGGTGGCTCCGCTTGACTCGGTGACCCGCGTGCGCACCGGCGAAACCGGTTCCGCCGCCATCTGATCCGTCCGGCCTTGTGATCGGGCCGATTCGGACAAGATGAAATAAAGAGCCCGGGCTTGAAGTTCGGGTTATCAATTACGACACATCCCCGTACGTGCCTCGCGCCGTGCGGGGATTGTCATAAGTCGTCATAGGTTTCATAAGGAACGTGCGTTATGACTTCAGCAGTCGATGGTCTCAAACAACGGTTCATGGCCATGAGCCAGCCCGACGCCGACGGCGTCTACCGCAATGGCGCGGCGAAACGCAAAGCCCGCACGGAATTGGCCATGGGCAATCTCACACAGTTGTGGAACGAAGCCTGCGAGGCGGTTTCCTTCGATGTTCCGACAACCGGCATCGGTCTCGGCGCGGTCGGTTCGCTGGCACGTGGACAGGTGGGCCCCAGCTCCGACCTTGATCTGGCGGTCATCTACGAGCCGCACGCGCTGACCGACCAGCAGCTCAACGAGCTCGCCAACAAACTGTGGTATCCGATTTGGGATTCCGGCCTCGACCTCGACCAGTCGGTACGTACCGTCGCGCAATGCGAGGCCGTCACCGACCGTGACCTGCCCGCAGCTATGGGATGGTTGGACGTGGTGCCGATCGCGGGGGACACTGGACTTATCGAAAGCACAGCCGTATCCATATTGGAACGATGGCGCAAGGCCGCGCGCAAACGTCTGCCGGAACTGCTCGGCTCCGCCAAATCGCGCCTCGACGAATTCGGCCGCATGGCCTACATCAACCAGCCGGACATCAAGGAGGCACGTGGTGGCCTGCGCGACTCCGTATTGGTGTCCGCGCTCGCCGCATCCTGGCTTGCCGACCGTCCGCACGGCACGTATGACGACGCCGTCGAACGGTTGCTGGACGTGCGCGACTGCATCCATCTGGTCGCCGGCAAAGATACGAACATGCTGCTATCGCCCTACCAAGCCAAAGTCGCGGCGATGCTCGGTCTGGCCGATCCGACGCTGCCCGATGGCGAACGTGAGGCGAAGTCGATCGACGATCTGCAAACGTTGCTGGCACGCGTTGGCCGGCAGATCGTGTTCTCCCTTGATTCCACCGCGTCGCGCGCCGAGCATTCGCTGACGCACGACAAGCCGCGATTCGCCTTCTTCCAAGTGTTCCAGCCGCGCGGTGGCGGCAAACGTCAGGCACCGACCTTCGATGTGATCGCCCCCGGCGTGGCCAAGCATGAAGAGGAAATAGTGCTCGCTCCGGGCGCGGAACCGGCCGCCGACCCGAACCTCGTGCTGCGCGTGGCCGTCGCGGCCGCGGAATTCGGCCTGCCGATCGCCCCGGGAACGTTGCGGAATCTCAAAAAGTGCCCTATCGGCGACCGCAACTGGACGGACGAATCGCGTGAACTGTTCATACGATTGCTGGCTTCCGGCCCCGCGCTGCTCAACGTGTGGGAAGACATCGATTTCATCGACGTGCCCGGCAAGCTCATCCCCGAATGGTTGGGCGTGCGCAACCGGCCAAGCGCGTCCGCCGCGCACCGCTATACGATCGACCGGCACATGGTGGAGGTCGTCACGCGGCTCGGCCGTGAAACACCCAGCGGTGGGCGGTACGACGACCGGCATTACGAGGCGCTGCTGCTCGCCGGCATCCTGCATGACATCGGCAAACGACCGGGGGTGGCCAACCATGCGGCGGAAGGCGCTCGGCATGCGACCGTGGTCGTGGAACGCATGGGATTCGACCGCGACATCGTCCGCTGGGTCACGCTGCTGGTACGCGAGCATCTGACATTGTCGGAGTTCACCACAGGCCGCAATCCCAATGATCCCAACGTCGGCGATGATCTGGCCGGCCGGCTCGACCATAATCCCGTGCTGCTCGACATGCTGTTCGACCTGACCCGCGCCGACGGCTCCTCGTTGGGGGCCACGTCCGGCGAGACCATCTCCAAACAGTACGGGTGGAGCAAATGGCGTGAAACGTTGGTGCGCACCATGTACAACGCCACCCGATACCACATGTGAGCGCCGGTTTCTCGCATGCGCCAAGCCGATATGCCCCCGTATTTCTCGTCGTTTACGGAAAAGCGGGGTGCATATCACCTTCCGTTCACTTCGGCAAATCGAAATAAGGGAATCGGGGTGCATGCTTTAGGATGTCCCCAAGTTGTCCACTCAGTTATCCCCACTCTGTGGATAAGTCGAAACGTTTTCCACATGGTTATCCCCAATATGTGGATAACTCGGCTTTTTTCGACTTTCTTATCCACACCAAAGCCATTCGCGCGTGTCGTTCGGTGGATGCGGAGATTCATCCATAATCTCAATGCAACACCGGTCGTGACGGCACGCACGTATTATGGTTTTCCTCGGTATTGAACACATTCGATTGACTGCTGCGGTTGGAGGGACATGGCGGAGAACGACTCTTGGAACAACGGTTCGGCGCAGAACCGCGGATTTTCGAACGCTGGAAACGGTGCGAACGGCATGAACGGCCGATCCAGCCAAGCCGTGCGCGACGCCCTGTTCGACCGCGTGCCGCCGCATGACGACGCCGCCGAAATGGCGGTGTTGGGCGGCATGCTGATGAGCAAGGACGCCATCGGCGAAGTATCGCAGATGATCGACGTGTCCGACTTCTACCAGCCACGCAACCAAACCGTGTACGAAGCGGTCATCAAACTGTTCTCGGCCTCCCAGCCGGTCGACGCCGTGCTGGTGGCCAACGAGCTGCTCGCCGAAGGCAATCTGGAAAAAGTGGGTGGCTCCGACTATCTGCACAGCCTGGTCGCATCGGTTCCGACCGCCGCAAACGCCACGTATTACGCCGACATCGTGCATCAGCGCGCCATCCTGCGTAATGTGATCGCGGCCGGCACCAAAATCGCACAGCTCGGCTACACCGCAGAAGGCTCGCAGGCCGAAGACGTCGTCAACCTGGCGCAGGCCGAAGTATATGAGATGTCCACCGGCAAAGTGCGGCAGGACTACGCGCCGATCGGCACCGTCATCGCCGATACGCTTGACCAGCTCGACCGTCTGCAAAGCGGCGAAGTGTCCCGAGGCGTGCCGACGGGCTTCCGCGACATCGACGACGTGACGCAGGGCCTGCAGCCCGGCCAGATGATCGTCGTGGCAGGCCGACCGGCCATGGGCAAGTCCACACTCGGTGTGGATTTCGCCCGTTCCGCGGCACTGCATCACGGATTGACGACCATCATCTTCAGCTTGGAAATGAGCAAAAACGAGTTGGCGCAACGTATCATCTCCGCTGAATCCAACATTCCGCTCGCCGCCATGCGCCGCGCGGACGACATCACGCCGGAACGTTGGGCCATCCTGAACGAGTTGCAAGGCAAGCTGCAGAACGCGCCCCTGTTCATCGACGACAGCCCGAACATGAGCCTGATGGAAATCCGCGCGAAATGCCGCCGACTGAAGCAGACGAACGATTTGAAACTCGTCGTCATCGACTACCTGCAGCTCATGACCTCCGGCAAGGCCGTGGAAAGCCGCCAGCAGGAAGTGTCCGACTTCTCCCGTGCGCTGAAGCTGCTCGCCAAGGAGCTGGAAGTGCCAGTGGTGGCACTGAGCCAGCTGAACCGTGGCCCCGAAATGCGTCAGGACAAGAAGCCGCAGCTGTCCGACCTGCGTGAATCCGGCTCTATCGAACAGGACGCCGACGTGGTGTTCCTCGTGCACCGTCCGGACGCCTACGACAAGGAGGACCGCCCGGGCGAGGCCGACATCATCATGGCGAAGCATCGTAACGGTCCGACCGACACGTTCAATCTTGCGTTCCTTGGCGCGTATTCGAAGTTCAAGGACATGCCCCAGGATTACCAGTCCCAGCAGGAGGCGGTGTGATATGGCTTGGAATTCCTTCGCGACCCCGTTGATCGGCAAGGCCGTGCGCGCGGCCTCCCGTTTGGCGCACGGCGGTGGCAGCGCGTTCCCCGGCAAAATCGTGGAACGCATCGACCCGCAATTCCTGTCGCGCACATTGGCGCAACTGCCGCTCGGCGTGGTGCTCGTCTCCGGCACGAACGGCAAAACCACCACCACACGCATGGTGGCCAGCATGCTGCAATCGCTCGGATTGAAGGTGTTCACCAACCCGACCGGCTCGAACTTCACCCGTGGCGTGGTTTCGTCGCTGCTTGCGGAAGTCTCGCTTTCCGGCAAACTCGACGCCGACATCGCGGTGCTGGAACTCGACGAGGCGTACGCCGTGCATTTCGTCAAGCAGGTGCCGCCCGACTACTGCCTGCTGCTCAACGTGATGCGCGACCAGCTTGACCGTTTCGGCGAGATCGACAACACCGCGCGACTGCTGTCCAAAGCTGCGGAAGCCACCACCGGTACCGTCGTGCTCAACCGTGAGGACCCGCGCATCGCCCGTCTTGCTGACGTGGCGCATACGGAAGACGGCGTGGAAGTACGCTACTTCGGCCTTGACGAATCGTTGCGCGGCTTCTTCCCGTCGGATGACGACATGAGCACCACTGTTGACGCGGAAGCGCACGACAGTGCGGAACATGGCGGAAATATTGGCGATTCGGGCAATGCCGGCGATACTGCCGATGCCGTTGCGGCTGCCGCGCCGGCCACATCGCAACCGCAGGACGGTCCCGACGCGCTGCCCGCCGACGTG